>Ga0209356_1000993_pt1 | contig 11239 bp, 7 predicted proteins | sample LauGreFaBDMM15SN_2_FD_188213 | JGI IMG/M metagenome (GOLD analysis project Ga0209356, IMG submission 188213) | Freshwater lake microbial communities from Lake Michigan, USA - Fa13.BD.MM15.SN (SPAdes) (version 2) | ecosystem: Environmental > Aquatic > Freshwater > Lake | place: Lake Michigan, USA...
TCCAGCAGCGGTTACTGCTTGTCGGTAGGTCGAATCTTGCACATCTCCGCAAGCAAATACGCCTTCCACATTGGTTCGAGTACTTCCTTTTTCCGTGATTAAATATTCTTGATTATCCATGGCTAAAACATCTTTAAAAATGGACGTGTTGGGTTGATGACCAATTGCGACAAAAAATCCTGTCAAGGCAATTTCTTCGGTAGCTCCACTCACTCTATTTTTTAGACGAATACCTGTCACGCCTGTTGAATCCCCTAATATTTCTTCGGTCTCTGAATTCCAATGAATTTCAATTTTGGGATTATTTTTCACACGATCTTGCATGATTAAAGAAGCTCTCATCTGATCTCTGCGCACAATCATGTGAACTTTGGTACATAAATTAGCCAAATAACTTGCTTCTTCGGCAGCTGTATCGCCCGCTCCTACCACGGCCACGATTTGATTTTTATAAAAGAATCCATCACAAACTGCGCAAGCTGAAACGCCCAAGCCATTATAGGTGGTTTCTCCTTCTAAGCCAAGCCACTTAGCCGAAGCTCCAGTAGCTATAATGATGGATTCCGCTTCAATTTCATCGCCATTGTCAATCCAAACTTTTTTTGGCTGAGAGGTGAAATCCACTTTTTCCGCTAATCCATGGCGAACATCCGTTCCAAATCGCTTGGCTTGATTTTCTAAATCAATCATCATGGTAGGCCCATCCACACCCGTTGGATATCCCGGAAAATTATCTACTTCGGTGGTTGTGGTCAACTGTCCTCCCGGTTGGCTCCCCATGTACATCACAGGATGCAAACCCGCACGGGAAGCGTAAATAGCAGCTGTATAACCTGCAGGACCCGAGCCTATAATTAAACACTTGATTTTTTCTGACATAAAGTTTGAAATTGATGCAAATAAATAGCTTGCAAAATTCGGTAAAACTGAGCAGAATCCCAAACGATGTTTTATTATCAATAATTATTACTTTTGCCTAAGCCAATTATTAACGTATGAAAAAGAATAATATTACATCAAACCTCACTTTCTGGGTCCTCCTTTCCATCGTTATTGGTGTTATTGTGGGTCATTTTCGACCCGACATTGCTTTGTACCCTGTATTTGAAAAGAAAATTAATTATTCCCTGCTCGGAACCGAAATTTCTTTTGGGCCTTCTTTAAGTGAAATGTTTAGTGGGATATTTATCAGTTTAGTCAAACTATTTATTCATCCAATCATTTTCTTGACGATCAGTTTGGGAATTGTCAATATGGGTAATTTGAAAAAAGTAGGCCGAGTGGGTGGAAAGGCATTATTATATTTTGAAGTAATCACGACTTTGGCTTTAGTTATCGGTTTGGCAGTTTCTAAATTTCTCCAACCAGGAATAGGGGTTATCCGCGACGATGTCGCTAGTGGAGACATTTCAAAGTATACTCAAAAAGCCGCGGATTTTAGTTGGCTCATGTTTTTAAAAGAAAATTTCACGATTCAAGTATTGATTTTCTCTCTGATTTTTGGTGTCCTATTGACTTTTATTACTCGAAAGGCAAAAATGATTTCAGGCATGCACCAAGCCTCAGATTGGGTTTTCAAAGGTTTACATTTCATCATGTATTTAGCTCCATTGGGCGCTTTGGGAGGAATGGCTTTTACGATAGGAAAGTTTGGTATTCATTCTTTATTGCCCCTCGCTAAATTGATGATCTCTGTTTACATGACCATGGGAATATTTGTTTTCGTCGTTTTAGGCTTTGTGATGCGTAGTTGCGGCGAACGAATTTGGAGCTTTTTGAAATTCATTAAGGAAGAATTATTAATTGTATTGGGCACATCTTCTTCTGAAGCAGCTTTACCGTCTTTGATGAAAAAATTAGAGAAAATGGGCTGTTCCAAATCGGTGGTAGGTTTAGTGGTTCCAGCAGGATATTCGTTTAACCTCGATGGAACAAGTATTTACCTATCCATGGCTACCTTGTTTTTAGCGCAGGTATATGGCATCGATTTATCCTATGGCCAATTATTGACCATCATTGGAGTTTTAATGGTGACTAGTAAGGGTGCCGCTGGGGTGACGGGCAGTGGATTTGTGGTGTTGGCTTCGACCTTAACCGCACTCCAGGTCATACCCTTGGAGGGTTTGGCGCTGTTATTGGGCGTGGATCGATTTATGTCAGAAGCCCGTGCAATCACTAATTTTATAGGCAATGGGGTAGCCACTGTTTGGATTGCCAAGCATGAGAAAGAATTTATAGCGCCCGCAGCTGAAATTAAGGATTAGGCTTCATCCAATCTTCTCGTAATTTGATTTGCTTTCTTGAAGGCAAAATCAGTTCATTAATGGATTTTCTACTCGATTGGATCGTCAACTGAAAAGGGGCGACTAATTTAATCGTTTCAAATCCTCCTTTGTCATTAGACCGGGCAATTTCTAAGGTTAATAAATCACCAGGTTTGATTTTTGACAAAACTTGTTGGGTATTTTTGACAAAATTAGGTAGGTCAACCTGCAATTCATTTACAGAAACCAGTTCGTCTTTAGCTTTTAATTGGAGTGCATTCCCAAATGGATTAACACCTAACTCGCTTCCAATAAAGGCTCTCTTTGTTTCTGAATTAATATTAAGTGTCTGAAAATCAAAGCCTAAGGTTTTGACCGTATCTTTTTTATTTGGATCGATTTCATACCCAATGCTATTAAGCCAATCATTTAATGGGATTTTTTTGTTTCCTGCCACGTAGTAATTGAAGTATTCTTTTAGGCTGGGAATCTTGGTTACTTCAATTAATTGATCAAACAATTCATCGTCTTTAAAGGATTTATTTGGACCATAAATTTTGGCTAAATCTTGCATCATTTGTTGGGTTCCATAGGCTCCATTTGATTCCTTTCTCAACAACAAATCTAGTCCAAAACCTAATAAAGCTCCTTTTTGGTATACATTGCTATATTGATCTTTATAGGTATCTAATACCTTTTTGCTCATGTCGGTAAAGGGGATCTTATCGTCAAATTGCATTTGCATCGTCTCCCATTTTTCCTGTATGGTTTGCATGAATTGAGGCAATGTGACAAGTCCATATTTCAATTGCATATGGTGCGCCGCATATTCAGTTAGGCCTTCATATAACCATAGATGTTTTGACATTTTGGGTTGGTTAAAATCAAAATTCCCAATCTCCTCCGAATGAATATTTAAAGGGGTTACAATATGGAAAAATTCATGCGCGCAAATGTCTAAAATAGTTTGGCCTAAACCTGTAATATCCCCTTCAGGTAAATAGTAAAAAGACGATTTTGCGTGTTCTAGTGCACCATAACTGCCATTTTTCAGGTTGTCCGATAAAATGATCAAAAATGCATAGCGTTGGATAGGTAAATTACCTCCTAAATAGTTTTTTTGAGCCTCTAAAAGCGGCTTAATTTTTTGTGCTATTTCCTCTGAGATTAAGGTTTTGTTGGGACTAAATAAGGAAATAACGATTTCTACATTACCTATTTTAAGTAGGGTCGTATCAGCTTTCGCGTACATGAAAGGGGAATCCACGATTTCGTAGTATGAATTTGCCTTGAAAATATCTTGGGTGGGACTGCTTTTAATGTCGCTTTTCAACGAGGAAGTTCCCACCATAAACGTGGGTTTATTAATTTCTAATTCGATTTTATTTTTTTCAAATCCTTTGAAATAGCCTAAAAATCCATGTGTATTTAAGGCAAACAAAGTATCTTTTTGAAAGGAAGTTCCCGCGGGTTCAAACACATATTCGCCGTCAATTTCCGGGCTATCCCACGTGTCATCTACTTGGTATGTAATACGAGTTAATTTACCTGCATTTTTAATTTGGTATTGATTCACATTCTTTTTTACGACCGATAAACTTTTTCCCTGTGCATCAAAGGCTTGGAAATCACTTATAAATCTCCCAAAGTCGTAATTGGCATACGTACCCGGAACGATTTTAGGGAAGAAAAAGTCAATTTGATCTTGCTTGAATTTGGGTGTTTTTACTTGGACACTTAATTTATCGTTGGCGAGTTTATTCAAATCAATGGAATAACCGATGAAATTTTGTCCAGATAAGTAAATGCTGATGAATAGCAACGAAGCGATGAATAGATATCGTACGTTTTTAGCTTTTGTAATTGATTGCATCTTTGGGTTCTATTTTTTTGATAAATAAGGTAGGTATGGTGATGGTTAGGGCGACTAATAGACATGTGCCTACATTGACATATAACCAGGTAGGTGTATCCCAAAGTATGGGTACGGAGTTCATATAGTAATTTTCGGGATCTAATGGGATCAGTTTATAGGTAAATTGAACGTAGCAAAAAAGAATGGCGATGATATTCCCTATCAATAATCCTCTGAGCAAGATAAAGAAACCATTCCACCAAAAAATGGTTCTTATTTGTTTTTGTGAGCTGCCTAATGCTTTTAGCAAACCCACCATGGGTATTCTTTCCATGATTAATACCCAAAGTGTGGCAATGAGGTTAAAGCAGGCGACTACGAGCAGCAGGGAAATAAAGATGACAATGTTGCGGTCCAACATATTCATCCAGTCAAACAGGGATGTATACAGCTCTTCAATGGTCTCTAATTTCCATTCGGTGGGCAAATCCTTTTCTAAATAATAGGCCGATTGGTTCAAGTCAGCACCTTTTTTAAGAATGATTTCATAACTACCTAGGGAATCAGAACTCCAGCCATTCATTTTCCCTACCCAATCGCGATCCGCTAGAATAAAAATTTTATCTAATTCATCTAATCCCGTTTCATAAATCCCGGTTACGTTAACTTTTCGGGGTCGCTCCGGTTGGCTTAAGAAGTATAATATTAGACTTTGATTGATGCTGGTTTTTAATTGTTTGGCCAGAATCTGGCTAATGATTACATCTTGAGAATTTTTAAGGTAGGGGAGACCTTGGATAAGATTTTTTTTGATTTGCGCCTGCGGCATATCCTGACCAATACCTTTAATAACAATTCCTGCTAGTCCCGTTTTACCTACGAGTATACCTGGTTTCTGAATGTGGGATTGGATATGATCGATGTAGGATAGTTGAGCCACGGACTTTTCCCAAGCCGTGTTTTTATAAATCGGACTCTCTGAAACCGAATGATTTCCACTGAGTTTACTAACGCGTATGTTTCCTGAAAAACTTGTTAATTTTTCCTGAATGGCTGATTTAAAGCCAAATAGAATGGAGAATGCAATCAGAATAATGCTTATGCCTAGTGATATCGTTCCTATGCCCACGAACGTGACGGTCTTAGAAAATGAAGTTTCTTGTGTATTTCTAATCCGACGAGCTACGAATAAGGGGAAATTCATTTTTAAATCACAAGTTTATAATGCTAAAAAAATATCTGATATTTGACCTGATATTTTAACACGCAAAGAAAATGCTATTGCTTCGATTCTACAAGCTAATCTTGTTATTGTTCATTTTTTATTCATTGCCAGGCCAACAAACTGGCAATCCGATGCCAGGTGCTTATTCCACAAGATCGTATGTGCATTTATTGAAGAATAAAAAGGTAGCCCTGGTTGTCAACCACACTTCGGTTATTTTAAAGACACATTTGGCGGATAGTTTATTGGCTTCCGGCATTCAAGTCACTAAAATTTTTGCTCCAGAACATGGATTTAGGGGAAGCGCAGATGCGGGCGCACATGTGGACGACAGTGTAGATCAAAAAACAGGATTGCCCATTGTTTCCTTATATGGATCGCACAAAAAGCCAAACCAGGAGGATTTTAAAAATGTGGAAATGGTTGTTTTTGATATTCAAGATGTAGGCGTTCGGTTTTATACCTATAGTTCTACGCTTCATTATGTGATGGAGGCCTGTGCTGAAAATAAGGTGCCATTGCTCATTTTAGATCGCGCAAATCCCAATGGACATTATGTCGATGGACCCGTTTTGGATCGTCAATTTGCCTCATTTGTAGGCCTAAATCCCATTCCGATTATACATGGTTGCACGCTGGGAGAGTTAGCGAAAATGATCAACGGCGAAGGTTGGTTAGCGAATCAAGTAGTTTGCGATTTGAAAGTTATTCCGGTGCAGAATTACACGCATGATACTTTTGTGCACATTTCGATTCCTCCATCCCCTAATTTACCCAATGATCAATCCATTGGATTATATCCTTCACTTTGTCTGTTTGAAGCGACGCCCGTCAGTATTGGCCGAGGAACTAAAACGCAATTCCAAGTGGCTGGAATTCCTTTGGAAGGCGCGGGAGATTATCAGTTTACGCCTGTGCCTATGGCCGGGGCGATGGATCCGCCGCAAAAAGGTAAACTTTGTTTTGGGTTTAATTTGACTACAGTGCCTGTGCGCCAATTGGGTTTCAGTTTAAAATATTTGCTTTATTTTTTCAATAAAATGGGTAAAAGTGAAAGCTTCTTTTCAAGCCCATCTTTTTTTGATAAACTGGCTGGGACAGATAGCTTACGCAGGCAAATGCTAGCTGGCCTAACGGAATCTCAAATTCGTACTTCTTGGGAACCTGCTTTAAAAGTTTATTCTCAAATGCGCTTACGTTATTTATTATACAAATAGATTTTTCCAAGGGAATAATCGGTTTTTGACTGAAATTTCCGACCTTTGCTGTTTATTTTTTATCAATTTGTATGGCGGAAAAGATTATTATCCTTGACTTTGGATCTCAAGTAACTCAGTTGATTGCTCGGCGTGTCCGAGAAATTAAAGTTTATTGTGAGATACACCCTTTTAATAAAATCCCTGTTTTAGACGATTCTGTGAAAGGGATTATTTTGTCGGGTAGCCCTTGTTCGGTTCGTGATTCGGATTCGCCCAGCATTGATTTGACTTTATTTGGTGATCGGCCTGTGTTGGGTATTTGTTACGGGGCCCAATTATTAGCTCATTTAGGGGGAGGATCTGTGCAAGCATCTGCGCATCGGGAATATGGAAGGGCGCACATGGATTCGAAAAAGCCAAGTGCCTTATTGAATGGATTATCATCAAAAAGCCAAGTATGGATGTCTCATGGCGATACAATCATGGAATTGCCAATGGATTATGAGGTGATTGGAAGTACAGAAACGGTGCGCGTAGCCGCATTTTCACATATATCCAAACCGATATTTGGAATACAATTTCATCCTGAAGTGACTCATTCTACGGAGGGAGGCGAATTAATTAAAAATTTTGTAGTTGGCATATCTGGATGTTCACAAACATGGACTTCCGATTCTTTTGCCGAAACTTCGATTGCCGCTTTAAAGGAGAAATTAGGGAATGATAAAGTTGTTTTAGGCTTATCAGGTGGAGTCGACAGTTCTGTAGCGGCCGTTTTATTGCATCGGGCGATCGGTAAAAATCTGTATTGTATTTTTGTCGACAATGGATTGTTGCGTAAAAATGAGTTTGAGCAAGTACTTGAATCGTACCATACTTTAGGATTAAATGTGAAGGGAGTTGATGCCAAAAAGCTTTTTTATGATGCGTTGGCTGGACTTTCTGATCCTGAAGAAAAACGTAAAGCGATAGGGAAAACGTTTATTGACGTTTTTGACCAAGAATCCCATTTGATTGAAGGTGTTTCGTGGCTAGGCCAAGGAACTATTTATCCAGATGTGATTGAAAGTGTCAGTGTTAATGGTCCTTCGGCTACGATAAAATCCCATCATAATGTGGGTGGTTTACCTGATTTCATGAAATTAAAGGTGGTTGAGCCTTTGAATACCTTATTTAAAGATGAGGTGCGGTTGGTCGGTAAGACATTAGGCGTTCCTCAAGAAATTTTAGGGCGTCATCCCTTTCCTGGACCTGGTTTGGCCATCCGAATTTTAGGGGATATCACCCCAGAAAAAGTAGATATTTTACAAAAAGTGGATGCGATTTTTATTAATGGTTTGAAGCAAGATGGTCTTTATGACCAAGTATGGCAAGCGGGAGCCATTTTATTGCCTGTCCAGTCGGTCGGCGTGATGGGCGACGAACGTACTTATGAGCAGGTTGTAGCTTTGCGAGCTGTGACAAGTTTAGATGGAATGACGGCAGATTGGTGCCATTTACCATATGAATTTTTAGGCCGCATTTCTAATGAAATCATTAATCAAGTCAAGGGTGTAAATCGTGTGGTGTATGACATTTCGTCTAAACCTCCGGCTACGATTGAGTGGGAGTAGTTTTTTAGGTAATAGGTAAAAAGAAGTTAGGTAATAGGTATCAAGTATTAAGTAATAGGTATTAGGTAACAGGTATTTTACATATACCTAATCTTTATAAATTTTAATATTAATTATAACCTATTACTTATTACCAGATACCTATTACCTGATACCTCTTAACCTCTTACTTAATACCTGATACCTCTTACTTAATACCTGATACCTAATACTTATTACCTGATACCTATTACTTATTACCTGATACCTATTACTTATTACCTGATACCTATTACTTATTACCTGATACCTAATACCTCTTACCTAATACCTCTTACCGTGTACAGTTCTGCTAAATACAGAATGGTTTCTGTAGCTTTTTGCATATCCTGAACGGAGACCCATTCTTCTTTACTATGAAAAGCGTGTTCGCCGGCAAAGATGTTTGGACAGGGCAATCCCATAAAAGTTAATCTTGAGCCATCTGTCCCTCCTCGAATACTTGTAGTTTCGGGAGTTAATCCTGCTAATTCCATAGCTTCCATTGCCAAAGAAATACACAATGGATGGTCTTTTAAGATCTCATTCATGTTGCGATATTGTTCTGTTTGAACAAAATTGGCTGTACTGTTTGGATAATTCTTTAATACATTGGTGGTAATTTCTTTGAGTAAGTTGCCATATTCAATCAATTTCAATGTATCAAAATCCCTCAAAATAAAGTCGATTTGAGCTTCTTCGACATGACCTTGTATGTCTACCGGATGGATAAATCCTTCCATTTTTTCAGTTGTTTCGGGGCTGAGGTATTCTTTTGGGAGTTTTGAGATAATGTCTGCAGCGATTTTTATAGCGCTTTCCATTCTGCCCTTGGCAAATCCTGGATGCTGAGAGATGCCTTTGATTTTAATGGTAAATCCATCTGCAGAAAAGGTCTCATTTTCAAGATGTCCTCGTTTCTCGCCGTCCAACGTATACCCATATACGGCATTAATTTTTTGAATGTCTATATGGTCCGTTCCTCGGCCAACCTCTTCGTCAGGTGTGAAAACGATCGATATAGGACCATGCTCAACACTCGGATATTGTTGCCAAAAAGCTACTGCATCCATGATTTCTGCAACTCCTGCCTTATTATCCGCTCCTAATAAAGTTGCACCACTCGCTGTAATGATATCATTTCCAAATTGTTCTTATAAGTCGGGATGTTCATTGAGTCGGATAATCACAGAAGGGTCATCGGGTAAAACAATGTCTTTTCCTTGATAATTTTGATGTATAATCGGTTTCACTCCAAAGCCAGAGCAATCAGGGGAAGTGTCCATATGAGCACAAAAACAGATCGCTGGGACATCTATTAATACATTGGATTCAAGGTGTGCATAGACATATCCAAATTCATTAGTATGCGCATTCGAAATTCCTAAATCATGTAGCTCCTTGACTAAAAGCAATGCCAAATCTTTTTGTTTTTCAGTGCTCGGACTAGTCGCAGATTTTGGGTCGGATTGTGTGTCAATTTTCACATAAGTTAGAAATCGATCCTTTGAACTAAATGAGTAGGTAGAAATTAGTTGTGCTAAATGCGTCATAGAATCAAATATTTTTGAAATATCTTTAGAAAAAATTGTGTTAATTAAATTAATTTTTACAGGAATCATAAAGGTACTTAACCTTTCAAAATTACGTATTATCTTAGCGGTTGAAATATTATTAGCCAAGCCATTTTTTGAAACTATAAACTACTCGTCTTTATATCATGTCTCAAATTTCATTCATCAATTTAGAGGGTCAATCATTTGAATTGCCAACATTTTTAGGTTCTGAAAATGAAAAAGCGATCGACATTGCTAAGCTTCGTGATTTATCAGGTTACGTTATGTTTGATCCAGGTTATAAAAACACAGGAGCAACTAAAAGTGCGATTACTTATTTAGATGGTGAGGAGGGGATTTTACGATATAGAGGTTATAGTATTGAAGAATTGGCCGATAAATCTACTTTTTTAGAAGTAGCTTATTTGTTGTTCCATGGCGAATTACCAACTAAACATCAATTGGATTCATTTGAAAACGAAATAAAGCAATACACTATTTCCAATGAGGTGTTGAAAAAGATCGCTGATACTATTCCAAATTCAGTTCATCCCATGAGTGAAATTGCTGGTTTAGTTGGGCTTATGTCCGCTTTTTATTCGACAGAAGAGGCAGGAGATGATGAAAAAAATATGATGCGTTTGATGGCAACATTGCCTATCATGGCTACCTGGAATTATAAAAAAGGCTTAGGCCAAGAGGCTAATCAACCGGATACTTCGTTGGATTATTGTTCTACATTTTTACAAATGATGTTTGCGAAACCTGGTGATGCTTTTAAGGGTGATCCTGTCGTTTCAAACGCATTGAATAAATTATTAATTCTCCACGCTGATCATGAGCAAAATTGTTCTACGTCAACGGTTCGATTAGTGGGTTCTTCTCATGCCAATGTATTTGCATCCGTTTCAGCAGGAATCCAAGCACTTTCTGGTCCTTTACATGGGGGTGCAAACCAAGAAGTTATTGAAATGTTAGAGGCAATCAAGGACGATGGAGGAGACACAGATAAGTACATTTCCATGGCTAAGGACAAGGCATCTGGTTTTAGATTGATGGGTTTTGGGCATCGTGTGTACAAAAACTTTGACCCAAGAGCTAAAATTATTAAAAAGGCCGCTGATGATGTTTTAAAAGCATTGGGAGTGAATGATCCTGTTTTGTCGATCGCCCAGCATTTAGAAGAAGCAGCTTTACATGATGAGTATTTTGTCGCTCGAAAATTATATCCTAACGTTGATTTCTATTCTGGAATCATTTACAGAGCCTTAGGGATACCGACCAATATGTTTACCGTGATGTTTGCCATTGGCCGTCTACCTGGTTGGTTGGCTCAGTGGAAAGAATTAAAGACCAATAAAGAGCCTATAGGCCGACCAAGACAAATTTATACAGGTTACACTTCGCGTGCGTTTGTCGACATCGCCAACCGATAATTCTTAAAATTTCTTTGTGATAAAGCTCTTTGCAAAAAGAGCTTTTTTTTTATTTGCTATGACTTAATTTGTC
>Ga0209356_1000995_pt1 | contig 11227 bp, 9 predicted proteins | sample LauGreFaBDMM15SN_2_FD_188213 | JGI IMG/M metagenome (GOLD analysis project Ga0209356, IMG submission 188213) | Freshwater lake microbial communities from Lake Michigan, USA - Fa13.BD.MM15.SN (SPAdes) (version 2) | ecosystem: Environmental > Aquatic > Freshwater > Lake | place: Lake Michigan, USA...
CAAAAAATCCCACCAGCTTAAAAACAAAATTATTTTCAAATAAAGATGAACCAGTTCAGAAACAATGAAAATATCTACGGCTACTCGGGCAAGAAAGCTCCTCAACATAATTTTGTATCTTCCAACCGAAATTCTACGGAAATCAAACCCAAGCCTCAGGTAATCCTCAAACCCGCAGCACAGAAAGAACTCCTCATCAAGACCCTGTGTTTTCAGAGCGAAATCGATGACATTACTTCTCTCGAATATCGGGACGCTGGGAAAATCTTCAAGCTCGAGTTGGGGGATATTCAAAAAACCCCTCAAGATCTTTTGAACAAGGACATTCAGGTATCTCCGGGATTATTTGCGCAGCTCTCCCAACATGAAAAGGGTGTGAGCGTTAGGATTAATTCTTTTGATATTTTCCCCAGCATCGAGATTAATGGAGACGCGCAGACCATTACCTTTACGAAACAGGACAATTCTCTCAAGGTGACTGAATCCAAGATAGGTTTCCAGAACGCCGCGTTTCCCTTACATTATGTGTTTGAGAATAGCGATCAGAATGATGGGATCTTTAATGACTTTGTCCAGTCCAACATTCCAGAAATCCGTCCTCCCACGACTCTAACGGTACCTTCCAAGCGCACCCAGAGTGTAATTTCATTCCGCCAACAAATAGGCTACCTCAAGACCCGTTCTTTTTTAAACTTTACGGTGGGTGTACAAGGTTGGACGGTAAAAAATTTTGCCGATACCGAGGACGAACCCAATCTTCCATCGGGTGTTAATGTGCTTCCTGTGGCGTATTGGACTTACCATCCCCGATGCGCTCGTATCGAACATCTCTTATTATTTTCATAAATTATATTTCGATATGACTAGGTAACATTATTATTTTGTTGATAAACAAGTCTTGGTTTTCATTTACTTGACCAATTTGGTGTCCCTTGTAGGACCAATAAAGTATTTTTTCGACGCCAAAAATAGGATCTCCAAATAGATCGTTATAGTTTCCCACCATGGCAATATTACCGTCGGGTAGTAAGCAGTTTTGTAAAACAACACTTGTCACATTATAAACAATGCCATTTGCGCCATAAAAAAATTCTAATTCATTATTGTTGACAAATTTATTATTTTGTATTTCGCTGGGTAAATACAAATACGCGTTTTCACCTACAGTTTTGATTACATTTCCTTGATAAACACAATAAAGCATTTTGACATGTCCTTCATAAGGATCTCCGAAATGATTAATGGAAACTTTGAGAAAAATTTCTCCAAATTTGGTAACAAATTTTTCCAAAACAATGGGAGTTACGTCAACCGAATTATATTTATCGATTCCGAAAAAAAATTCAAGACTCGTTACTGGAATTTTTGTTTGTGGCATTTACTATATAAGGACAATATTTTTTTCTATATATATATAAAAAATGATTGTCGTTGTTTTTAGTTTTTTTAAACTAAAAAACATGAATATCCTTTCAGAAAAAGGGAATTTCACGACTATTTTCCACATTTCCGATATTCACATTCGGCTCTATTCCCGTCGAGAAGAATATGAACACGTTTTCCAGAATTTATATCGATTTTTATCCAATCATCCGAATGTGTCTCAATCGGTGATTGTCATTACCGGAGACATTCTACATAATAAGATTGATCTGACCCCCGAATGTGTCCTAATGACCTATTCCTTTTTAGAGTCCCTGGGCAAAATCGCTCCGACACTGTTTATTGCGGGAAATCACGACGCTCTCTTGAACAATCGAGAACGTATGGATAGTCTTACGCCTATCCTCTATCATCGAACTCCACCGGGTGTTTTTTATCTCAAGAATACAGGACACTATAGGTTTGGTAACCTGGTGTTTTCAGTAAATTCCCTCCTTGATGACGTGGATTGGCTTGATTTGAATAGATCTATCAATGCCCATAAAGAAGACTTTCAGGGAAAAATTAAGATTGCGCTCTATCATGGTCAGATTTGTGGATGGAAAAACAATATTGGTTTCGCATCGGATTCTGGAGACAAGAATGTGGATGATTTTGATGGCTACGACTATGTCCTTTTGGGAGATATTCACAAGTTTCAATATATGAATGCTTCCAAGACCATGGCCTACTCTGGTTCGCTCGTCTCCCAAAATTTTGGAGAAACCGATCCCCAACACGGGGTACTCTGTTGGGATTTAATAGGCAAGACGTCGGAATTAGTTCCCATGGAGAATCCATATCGATACTGCGAGGCGATTCTACACGACGACGAGTTGGAGATTTTATATGAGAATACTAGATTGGATTGGCGTGTCCAAGGGAATTTAGCGCTCCATATTTCCAATCAATGTAATATGCGAGTTCAATTGACGGACAATGTAGATGTTAATCATGAATTCATACATGCGTTCAAAACAGGGCTTCCTCGTGCCAAACTTCAACAAAAATTTTCCTACGCGTCTAAAAAAAAAGACCCCCACAAGGAAAACAAGATTACCGTCACTCCAGAGGTTGGCGATACATTTTGGATCCGTACTTTTGTGTTGGAAAAACTCCAAGGTCACCCTCTTCCTATCCTTGAAAAACTTATTGAGGAGTTAATTCGTGAATATAATCAGAATGTTTCACTATGTATCAACGCGGAGAGCCCCTGTTGGGAGATCAAGTCGATTCGATTCGACAATATGTTTGGATATGGAGAGGGGAACGTTATTGACTTTGAAAAACTACATCGACATACCATTACGGGTATATTTGGCCGAAACTCGTGTGGCAAGTCTACACTGATTGACATTATTACATTTTTGCTGTTTGGAAAGATTACACGAGGGAGTCATGGCAACTCTATACCCCGGGAGGTAATTCACGTTTCTGAAAAAAAAGCATTTGGAGAGATTGTATTTCAGGTTGGTAATCAGCTATATAAAGTAAGCAAACACTGCGTCCGGCAAAAAAATGACAAGATTAAAATTACCGAACAGCTTTCCCTTTGGACCGATGGAAATTGGAAAGACTATTCGGAAGAACATCGAAAGAAAACCGACAAGGTGATTGAATCACTTCTTGGAAATCTGGAAAGCTTTGTGTTTACCAATGTATGTACGCAACAGCGAGAAAAACATTTTAGGGAAATGACTCAAAAAGATCGAAAAGAATTTTTGTACAATCTCTTTGGATTAGACTGGTTTGAAAAGTTTCGTCGAGAAAAGGAAGATCAGTTCAAAAAACTAAAGGGGGAAGAAAAGGTGTACCATGAAAAGGTGGGAGACCAAACGAGCGTGAACTGGACAGAACGATTACAAGATGTGATTGTCAAGATTGAACCTCTTGAAACCAATCTCCAAAAATTGGGTATTGATTTGAAGAAGCTGGAAGTAGAAAAAGAAGCGATATGGAGTAGAATTAAAAAAACAAGATTCGAGAATCTTGGAAACGCCAAGGAAAAAAAAAAGAGTATTGAACGAACTCTCGATGATATAGATAAAAAAATAAACTCGATCGCAACCGAAAAACAGGGAATCAGACTATTTCTTGATAATTGTAATCTTTTTCTTATTCGGCAAAAATTAGAAGCCCTTGAAAAAGAAAAGTCGGATTTAGAATCTTGTGATATTCTTTCCAAGAACCCTCATCCCGAGGTCTTGCGATGGATCAAAAAAGATCATCAAGAGTGGAACGAGTATTATAAAGATTGTAAAAAACTATTTTCAGAATCTGAAAATATCACAAAGGATTGGGAATCCAAAAAACAATCCTTGGAAAATGAAATTAGAAATCTGGATCGTCAATTGCTTCCGTTTGATAAAAAAATGGTGTGTGTGGAGGATTGGGACACGCTTCAACAAAAAAAATCAAAGTTTGATCAGGAGATTCCTCTCTTGGAAGCCAAGATGAATGAGCCTCTACCCGATATTCCTCGACAGCTTGAAGAAGACGCGGAAATTTTTCAAAAAAAGTGGACGGAATATCAAATTATACTTTGTTCTGTGAATATGAAACGTCAAAATATCAAAGAAGCCAAAGAGATTGAATTTAACCCTGAATGCGTAGCGTGTCAGAAAAATCCATTTTATCGCAAACAAACCAAACTTCAGAACGAGCTTTCCAAAGAAGAATCCAAGCTCTATCAAATCGAGCAAAATATTTTCGAGGTCTCGGATAGAATCCGAGGAGTTCTTAAAGATTTACCATCCAATAAAACATCGGTTCAAACCTTGAGTGAACGAATTTCGGAAGAACTTTTACTCCTTCGAAAAATGAGGAGTGAATCGATCAAAAAAAGAGAACAATATCAAAAAAAACTCGACTATTATCTTCAAATGAGACTCAAGTATATAAATACCAGCGCTTTTTTGGAGAACCAAAAACACCAGGAGCGTTTGGAATACTCGCAAAAACTCTTGAAAGAAGATGCTGCCAAGATTTTGTATGATCGACTTTTATTGGTCATTAAATACGCCAGTGTATACGAAGAACTTGATCTTTTCTTTCAAGGAGGGTCACGAAGGACTCTATGCGAGATGGAAGAGGAAACCCAGAAATACCAGAAGCTTGAAATGGATCATCAAACCAAAACCTCGAGACTCGAAAAGATTCAAGAAGAGAGCCTGTCCTTACAAACTCGTTCTTTAGAAGCCAAACATGAACTTGAAACTATTCTAGAGGATATAAAGGTCTTGGAAGAAAATCTGGTTCTCCATGAAAAAAAATCAATCCTGGACGTCCAGAAACAGCAAAAAGAAAAGAAGCGAGTCGAGATGAACGAACAACTCTTGTCCATTCGCTCTCAACACGAACGTATTAAAACACAGAAAATAGAATGGGAAATCAATTATGAACAATGGAAAGCCACCAAACAAACCATGTATGTTTTGGAACTTTTAATTGAATGTGTGGATAGGGATGGTTTACCTATTTTCCTGTTGAAAAACTATCTTCCCCTGATTGAGAGCGATATAAACCAACTCATTCATACCTTTTTGGATAAGAAAATGGCGCTTCGGGTGGTTGAAAAGGACGTGGTTGTAGGTTTGGAACAATCTTCGACCGCGCTTAGCAACTATCTGGGTGGAATGGAATCTTTTATTGTCGATTTGTCGCTCAAGACGATTTTCTCAAAGTTTTCCAGGCTTCCCAAATCCAATTTTTTTGTGATTGACGAAGGTATCTCTGTTTTGGATCAGGAAAGAATCTCCAATATTGGTTCTCTTTTCAACTTTTTAACCAGTGTGAGTGAGCAGGTTTTTCTGATTAGTCACTTGCCGACGGTCAAGGACTTTGTTTCCCAATCGATCGAAATTACGAAAAACCAAGACCAGAAAAGTGTTCTTCAGTGTTGTTTTTGAAAAATTGAATCTTGACAACTTTTATTTTAATAAAATTATACGGTTTCGTTTGAAATTAAAAATTTTGAATTTTTTTTAATTTTTTAGTATGTCATTCACTATGATACATTAACAGAATGGATTCGCTGCCGGAAGAGATTATCCACCATATCTCCACGTTTGCCCCCGATCATCGTGAAAACATGGCGCCCGTCCTTTTGGAAATCCGAGCCTGGGAAACGTTTCAATTCAGGGGTCGTCGATTTAGCAAAGAGTTGGAAAGACTCGACCAATCCGCCCATTTTTCTGTCCTTTTTTTCAACCGTTTCACTGCCACAATCAGACACATCAACGACATCTACACGGTCCGTATCGGGCCTTGCTTTCCGATGGAGGAGCCTCGTTTTTTTCTCCAAAGACGTCGTCTTGAACCCTTTGATTGGTGGAGTCCCGCTTTTTCCATAGAAGCCGCGATTAAGACCTATCACGCGGAAATGACAAGTCAACAGCCCGTCTTTTACCAAATATGTTAGCGTTCATCCAGAGTATTTTAATTTTTTATTTTTTTTTTTAAAACAATAGAGTGACGATGGATCAACTTATTTTCATTAGCGCGCAACCCGATATTGTTTATTTTCATTGGCAGGTTCAACTTTATTTACACCAGTTCTCTAAACACGGTATTCAGGATCAATGTTATGCGGTATTTGGATATACCGAGAAAGGTCCATCACAATATATAATGGATCTTCGAAAGAAATACAAACACATCTACTGGTACAAAGATGATCGCTCGGACAAGTCGTACGTTCCATCGATTGTTCCCCACCTTTTGAAAAAATTTTTTGCCGAGTATCCCCATCTCGGTCGACGAATATTCCACCATGATTCCGACATTCTTTTTTCTCATCCACCCCGATTTCAGCATTTGCTCGAGGACGATATATGCTACATGTCGGATACCATATCCTATATTGGGTCGGAGTATATACTCAAGTGCTGCAGACGATATTCCGCCATTTATCCAGATCTTCCCAAGGATGATTTACTTACACGGATGTGCGAGGTTGCGGGTATATCCAAAGACCTGGTAATAAATAATAATAATCATTCGGGTGGTGCGCAGTATATTCTCAAAAATGTGGACGAGGCGTTTTGGACAGAGGTCGAAGACATGTCTATACGCATGTACAAAATGTTCCAAGAATATCAATCTAGGTATCCGATCAAAACCCATATCCAGTCGTGGACGGCCGGGATGTGGGCACTGTTGTGGCATTGTTGGAAATCCGGAAAACAGACGCGCGTCCACCCGTCACTTGATTTTTCATGGGCAACCAATACAGTTGAGGAATACCATCGAAAACCCATCTTTCATCTAGCGGGGGTCGAGAAACACAATTGTCGCAATAAATTCTACAAAGCACGTTATCAGAACCTAGACGTTATTGAAATGTACCGTCGTCTACCTTCCATGTTTAACCATGTGTCTCCGAATAACGCAACGTACGAATACGTCAAAATTATTGGTAATTATTGTGGAATACCAGTAAATAATGATACAATAACTGATAATCGTGGCGATAACAATCAAAATGGTGGATTTAAGAGCTTAATAGAAAAGCTCTGTAGACACGGAAACTCAAATCCACAAGTTTCTTTGAGACAACGACGCGCCTCAAAGCTTAATATCTAAAACTTTGCGATGATGATGAGTACGTGTTTTTTTAACAGGAACCCCCGAAATCTTGTTCTGAAATAGCCCTCGGATATATCGTTTGTTGATGGAAAAAAACTCTATAAACCAACCCGCCATGACGTGTTGTAATTTAGAAATAGTCACCGTAGATAGCATATAGAGTCTTTCTTCTACGGTAAAATGATCCTTGATCAACAAGAAAGAAGTATAATTTTTCGTATTTTTTAAATGACAACCCTGATATGCTTTTTCAGGACTTAAATACAGAGGGAATTCGGTCCTAATATGTTCTTGTAGATAATGATTGGTCTGAGAAATAAGTACGTGGATACAAAACAACAAGATAAATTCGTTTTGAATATTTCTATATTGAGCTTGAAAATCTTGAGGTTGTATTATGGACCAAATGCTCTGAAACGCCAAATTGGCGCAATTTTTTAGAGTTTTTGTGTTGATGGAAATATGTTGTATCTTTCCCATGTCAGGGATATAGATTCCAATTTTTTCATCTTTTTTATGGAGCTCCAACATGCTTTCTATATAATGTTGTACCAGTTTCTCTATTTCTGAAATATGGACACTGGGAAGTGAAAAAGAAAAATTTTCAGACATTTTATAATTACGAAATAAAAAAATTCTATTTAAAATAAATGATCTTCCGGGCGATCTTGATTGGTTTAGGTTTTTTAGGTACTCGAGCCGTGTTTAGTGTGGAAAAAAATAAAATGTACTACGCTAATGAAGAATATCGCATCAAGGGGATCAATTGGTTTGGTATCGAAACCCGTTGTAATTGTCCTCACGGGCTCTGGATCCATAATACCGAATTTTATCTAGATCTTATCCAAGCAAAACAATTTAATTCAATAAGAGTACCTTTTTCTTTCGAAGTCGCCATGAATCTTGACGCGGTTCTCCCTCCTGATTGTGTGAGTGCGGATCCCTATGTTTGGGGATTTACGGCTCGAAAGTATCTACATCATTTATTTTATAACGCCCAAAAAAGAAAAATTTCAATCTTGCTTGATTTTCATAGCGATCATGGTGTAATACAACCCTATCCAACATCAGGTATATCAAAAAATGAAATCTTTCAAGCTTGGAAAAATATATTGGTAGAATATTCTCCCTATAAAAATCTAATCGGCATCGATATAAAAAATGAACCTCATGGTGGTGTCAACTGGCAAGAATGGTCCCAATTTGTTCTTGAATTTGTTTCCTTTGTCAAGACCACCATTCCTTCCTTTCAAGGACTCTTTTGGGTTCAAGGTATCGAGGAGCAGTCCGATTTCAGCGCTTGGGGAGGTAGTTTCTCTAAACTCGACACGAATCTGGGTGTCAATCCCAATCCCCGGATTGTTTTCTCACCTCATGTCTATGGCGTTTCCGTACGTGGGATTAATTCACTAACCGACGGTGCTGCACAATGGGATGAATGGTTTGGCTTTCTCAATAACTACTATGAAAATCTTGTTTGTATAGGAGAAATAGGAGGATTTAATGGTGGGTCAGACGCGACATGGCATCAAAACGTTTTGAGTTATTTGGTTTCCAAAGGAATTACTAATTTTTATTATTGGTGTTTGAATCCGGACAGCATGGATACCGGAGGAATTCTGGCCCCGGATTGGACGACCCTCGATCAGAGTAAGATTGATTTTTGTTACAATATTCAACCCCATCCAACTTTTATTGATTTTTAGACGATTGTAGAGTCAACATTTTCATAAAAACATCACTCCTTTCTGGACCTTGATGACCCACAAACAAAACCATGCTTGGATTAAAATAAATTCTGTTGTGATTTTTTTGATACATGTCATAATGTAAATCAATATGTTCGCATTTAAATTTTTCCTCTCGAGAATAGTAGGAACAATCCATTATACTTTTCATCGTATAGATCGCCATTCCATTAAAACCCGATTTACATGGAATCCACGGAGAACCTATTTTTGTATGATTTAAAGTCTTATTGATAAAAAAGAATTCATTTAAATCAGTGTCCTTGTAATCAAATGATTTATTTTCAGGAATAAAAGCAAAACCATCATAAAGTAATGTTTGGTTAAGCATAAAAGGAAAACTAGTGAGTCCTCGAGCAAACACCATATCAAAATCCTCTCGAGCAAAAGAAGAAAAAAACCCATCCAAATAAAACGCGCCAGGAATATCAAAATCAACAATAATGAAATAGTCTCGATCCGAATAATTAGTTTTTACATAATCAAGGATTTTTTGTCGGTAGGATCTCATTTTATCAATTCGTGTTTGTGAGGTAGATCCATAAGAATATAGTGTTTTTACATTAAATTTACATTCACAATTTCCATCCTCCTGACAACAATCCAATAATAATACGCGATTGTTTTTTTGGCTCCAATTCTTAAAGAGTTGTCGACTATCATCTTTGCTGTCATTTTCAAAAATAACAATCCTATAGTCCTTGAAAAAACCTCCCATAATTTCAAGTCGACGACTCATGATTTTAAAATTATGTTCTATATCACGTGCCAAGCAACCAAACACAACCGTTTTTTTGGACATGTTGGATTTTCCGTTTTCCACATTCATCTTGAATTTTTTGGGTTCTTCCATGGAGACAGGAATATCTTTGGATTGTATAAAATCTTGATAAATAGCTTTATTTTGTAGATCAAACGTGGTGGTGGTCCCGAAAAGATACATGATGGTAATCGTCATAAAATAACATGAAAACGCGTATAAAATCGTCCAAGCTAACATTATCGACCAAAACGAATACTTTGTGTAATTTGGAGAGATTGAATGGTTAAAAATCCCTGGTTTTATAAACACCATGATTAAGAAAATCAAACATGCCAAAAAAGCGAGTCCCTGATTACATACAAAGGGCAACACCGTCAACACAAAAAACACCCAAAAGAAAGTGGTGCCCGTGATACCTTGTATACGATTTAAAAAGTATAGGGAAAAAAATCCCAATAAATAAAGAATCACAAAGAATGGAATCATTGTGGACAGAATAATATTTGTTCTTTGTTTGGCTTTCTGATAATTGTATTGTTCCGTAATCGTCATTTTTATTACTTGTAAAAAAAAATTAAAAGGTAGTATTAAAACTCAAACAGTGAGCGCACTTGTTTCCAAACGGATGGATTTCAGTGGTGGATTTTTGGAGACAGTCGTTACAATAGATTTCTTTGGTTGTCACCGGAGGGTTTACCGGGTATTTTTGAATTAGATCCTCGAGTTTTTTCCAATCCATATCAATCATGGTTTTTTTACAAAGCGGGCACTTGTAGTCTCCATTCTGTAGCATTTTTTCAAAACATTGCGAGTGAATACCATGTCCACACAATGTAAACATGGAACTTTCTACTCCATAATAAAGTTCTTCCAAACATACACAGCACTCTTCTCCTTGGGTTGCCTTTTTTTTAGAACACCTGTGATCCTTGAGGGTAAAGTTGCCATCACGCGTTTCAAAACACAGATTACAATCGGGGCAGTGTTTTCGTTTTTCGGGAGGGATTTTATAACAAATCCCACACTCTTCGCAGTGATAGATTGGATCCTCACACCATAGATTACAGCTCTCACAATAATGGTTGGCAAATTGGATACCGCACTGGTGGCAAGTATTTGCTTTGGGTTGTTCAGTGTCGCAATCCGAACACAACACCGTTTCAATCTTGAATCGATCAATGGCATGATCCTGGGTTTCATTATGACAGAGACGACAGTCAAAAAATTGTTTACAACAAGGTGCTTTTATCTTACATTTTCTTTCATAGTGTTTACAGCCCATTTTTTTTACGACTTTGGAAAATTTTTAAACGTCTCATTTTTTTAGTGTTTGAATCATGGAAAATCCAAAAGGATCATCCTCAAATATATATTTTTTTTCAAGCTGGGCGCGAATTTCATCACTTTCTTGGTATTTTCTTTCTTTTCGTAGGGCTTCTCTCGGGCGCGCAAGCTCCAGATCGCATTCCTCCACCTCTAAAAGAAAAGGGTCCAAAATAGTGTTTATCTTATCGAGTTCTTGACGCAGAAATAAAGCAACGTCGTCATTGAGCGGCAACGACGCTCTTGATCCACAAATGAAAAAAGTAACCGAAGTGCAGAGGGAACATTAAAATCTTGGTCAATACTGCAAGAATTTCTTGATGAATGGTATAATGTTTGGGAATGGCTTGGGACTTTGCTAGTAGAGTTTTTGTCCAGTTTTTGA
>Ga0209356_1000998_pt1 | contig 11222 bp, 8 predicted proteins | sample LauGreFaBDMM15SN_2_FD_188213 | JGI IMG/M metagenome (GOLD analysis project Ga0209356, IMG submission 188213) | Freshwater lake microbial communities from Lake Michigan, USA - Fa13.BD.MM15.SN (SPAdes) (version 2) | ecosystem: Environmental > Aquatic > Freshwater > Lake | place: Lake Michigan, USA...
GCGCAGGAGTTCGGCGACTTCACGGGGGTCGGCTCCTTGCAGATTCCGGCCCTTGCGGCTGAGGTCTTCGACCGTCTTCACTACGGTTTCGGTCATCCGTTCGTGGGTCTCTTGAGAACCCCCGACGAGTGAAAAGCCTTCGCCTTGGGTGATACGCTTATGCTGGTCGGAATTATCCAAGCCTAAGCCTAGCAGGTGGTTCGGGGAGCGCTTCTTGCGAGCCATGGATTTACTTTAGCGGTGGCAGTCATCGCCGCAAGCCTCAGCGGCTTACGGGTTCGCCTCAGGCGGCGGTGTATCGAATTCGGACCCACCTTCGGCGGTCTCCCCGGCGAACGGGGCTTCCGCCTGTTCGCGCTTCGAGCAGACGATGTCCTCAAAATTATTGTCTTGTTCGAGCTGCATGGCGCCTAGCCTGGCCAATTCTAAACAGGCCAAGAAGTTGGCGATTAGCAGGGCCACGCTCGGGCGTTCGGGCAAGAGGGAGGTGAAGATGAACTTCGGCTCGGTTTCGAGGCGCTTGAGGATGAACTCCATGCGATCCGATACGGTGACATTCTCGACGGAAAGATTTCCTGGCTGGATGCGCTCAGCGAGGCGGCGAAGGACGTTGTTAAAGGTATTCCAGAGTTCGATGCGTTCGGTAGGAGCGACGGGCCGCACGACGGCGTCTTCGCCTTCATTTTGCAAGACGTAGCGAGCGAGCAGGCCTTGGCGGTCATCGGCCAAGCCACGGATAATCGCGGCGGTTTCCTTAACCCGTTTATACTGGATGAGCTGCTGGACGAGGGCCCAGCGTGGGTCTTGGCCTTCCGGGGTCGGGAGCGCTTCTTCTTCGGGTCGACTTTCGACCGGCAAGAGCATGCGGCTTTTGATATACATCAACGTCGCGGCCATGACGAAGAAGTCGCCGGCGAGCTCGAGGTTATCCTTCTCCTCCGTCCGAAGGATTTCGAGGTACTGCTGGGTGACCTTCTCAATCGGGATATCGTAAATATCGATTTCGTTCTTCCGAATAAGGAAAAGCAACAGGTCCAGCGGTCCTTCAAAGACGTCCAGCCGGATCGGTAGGTCGGCTGGCGGCAAAATGCCGTCAGTCGGAATAGAAGAGGGGGTCGCGGATTGGTCCGTCACAGTTCAGAACTTGAACAAACGAGCCCGCAGGTGGAAGCCCAATGCACTATCCCCGAAAGCGGAGACCTTCTTCTGGAAGCCATATTCCACTTCCCATGAATTGCCGATGCGCTGTACCAGGCCAATGGACTGGTAGATGGACTGGTTAGTCAGGGCATCGTAATTAGTCGTAATAACTCCGGAATAGACGGAATTAAGGCGAATTTCGCCCGTCAACCAGAGCTGGTTGGCGACTTCGGCCTGGCGGAGTTGATACCAGCCGAAGGAGGCTTTCCAGAAATCACCGGAATTGAAGGAAATCGAGTTGAGCGACTCGTGGGCAGCCCCGCCGCCGTTCGGGAGGCGCTGGTAGGAATCGATATTCACCCAAGGCGCTGGCGTGAGGCTGAGGTGGGCTTGGACGTCCGACTTATTGCCGGTGCCAGTGACGGCATCCTGCTCCCAGTTAGTGAAGACGTCGAAGCGTAGGAGGTCGCGGGTACCATTGACGGTGTCGCGGGTCGCCAAAGTGTTGCGCACGCCCAGGCGCGCCGCTTGGCGGGCCGTGACGCTGGCGGCGTCAGGGCGGTCAGCTAGGTCGAGTTCTTGGAAGGCCGAAAGGGCAACGGCGCGGTCGGCTAGCGGGAGCACTCCAGCGCCTTGCTCTGCGCCCGGGAGGTAACGGTACTGGACGATCGGGCGAAGGCTGTGTCGCATGCCATCAATCGACCATTTTTTAGCGATCAGTGCCCAGGAGCCGGTGAAGAGGCCTTCGACGTCAAAGCCGACTTGCCCCATGACCTTAGTTTGGTTGCCGAGCCCGTTGAGAGCGGACGACCAATCGGTGGCCCGGGCCCCGATGACGGGTTTGAACGTCAGCCAGTCTCCCGCGACGAGCGGATAGGAGAGGCCGTAGTAAAGGTCGAGGCGCGCGGTGGACCAAGCAATCGTCGGGGCAATCCCGGCGGCCGGCTGTGCGTTCAGGTAGGCCAGGGCAGCGAAACCCCGTTGCCGGAGGCCGTGCTCACCCAAGGCTGTCTCAGTCAGGTCGAAGCGGACCTCAGGGAGCTTCTGGGCGACTTCCTGATAGTTGTCGGCTTTGGCGACGAGGTTCGCCGAGAGCAGGCCGCCATTCCAAGGCTTGGTGACTTCGAGGTTCAGCTGCGGAGTGCCCGTGCGGCCGGAGAGGTTTGGGCGGAAGTCGCGAACAAAATCAGGGTCGCTCGTGGCGTAGAGCTGGCCGGCCACCTGAACGCCGTCGGCGGTGCGACCGTTAATCTCGCCGTATTCGAAGGTTCGCGTCCGGCCAGGGAGACGGCCGAAGCTATCCGCCAATAAATCACCGCGGTCGTTAATGAAGCCGGCTTGGAAGAAGCCTTTCCAGTGCGTGGTGGCCTTTTGATCTTTGGCGTTATCGTACTTTAGGTAGGGGCCGACCAGGAAGCCTGACTTACTGTAGAAGTCGAGGAGAGCACCAACCCACAGCGAGGGCGTCTGGCGGGCGAGCGTCGTGGTACGAAGGTAGGTCCCTTGGCGATCCTTCGACCCCATGTTTAGGTAGATGTCGTAAGGGATATCTTGATACCCTTCTTGTCCGTAGTACGGGATGTAGAGGAACGGGAGGCCGGCGAGCTGCGGGCGGACGTCGCGGAGGGCGAGCCAATCATCCTTTTGGGTATACTGGGCGGAACCGATGTTCAGCGACATGCCGCTGGCGGCGGGTTCGTTGTGCCACATTCGCAGGCCCTTGATGGTCTTATCACCGTTCTCAATGCGCAGTTCGTCAGCCGTTAAGTAGACAGGGTTGCGGCCGAAGCGGACCTTGGTGGCGATGACGATATCGTTCTTAGGATCAAGTTGGGCTTTTTCACCGAGGATGCGGAGGTTTCGCGTGGCGTAGACAACGTCGCCCTCCGCCGTGATGAGGCCGGTGCGGGTATCGAGTTTAATCAGGCGGGCCGAAAGGAACGCACCGTTCGCACTGAAGCTCGCGTTGACGGCGACGAGGACTTTGCCGTTTTCTTCGTAGCTAAAGCTTTGGCCAGAGAGGCCCGGCACGTCGGGCTTGGCCGCTTGTCCCGCCACCGGCCCGGGCACAGGTACAGTGTCCGCGGCGACGCCGCTGAGGGTGAGGCCGACGCTTGCGGCAAGAATCCAAAATCGACGGCCAGGCATCCGTCCCAGACTTGTCGCTCCGGCCTACGTCTCAAGTATTTTCGGGGATTGCACGCTTGCGGCAAGGGGGGCGGACGTGGATTGTCCAAGGATGCGCCACAGTCCCGCAGAGTTGGCCGCCCTCGTGGAGGGCACGGAGACCTGTCCGCACCGTTTCCTCGGGGCGCACCCTCTGGCCGATGGGGGGGTGGTCATTCGGGCTCTCTTCCTTGGGGCGACGAGCTGCAAGGTGCTTAAGGATAAGGCGTCGCGGGGGAAGGAAATGGCGAAACTTGCTGACTTAGGGGTGTTCGAGCTGGTTTACCCGAAGTCGCCGGCCTTCCGCTACCGCTTCCAGGTTGGTTATGCCGACGGGACCGTGCAGGAACACGAGGACCCTTATCGTTTTCTCCCGACAATCTCCGAGCAGGATTTGTTCCTGATTGGCAAGGGCGACGACCACAAGGTCTTCAATAAACTCGGGTCTCACGTCCGCACTTTGGAGGGGGTGGCCGGTGTTTCTTTCGCAGTTTGGGCTCCGTCGGCTCGCCGTGTGTCGGTGGTCGGCGACCATAACCATTGGAACGGTCGGGCACACCCGATGCGCTCCTTGGGGGCTTCGGGTATCTGGGAACTCTTCCTGCCTGGGCTCACCGTGGGGGCCCGTTATAAATACGAAATTGTCGGTGCCCACGATCAAACGCCGTTCATCAAGACAGACCCCTGTGCGCTGCATTTCGAGCCTTCGCCCAATCACGCTGCCATCGTGTGCGACGTGTCGGGCTTCGTCTGGAACGATCAGGCCTGGCTGGACCAGCGTCGGCAGGCCGACTCCCGGGCGCAGCCGATGTCCGTCTACGAGGTGCATCCAGCGTCTTGGCGTCGCGTGCCTGAAGAGGACAACCGCGTCCTGAACTACCGCGAACTGGGTACGCAGCTGGCCGAATACTGCACGCGCCTAGGTTTCACGCACGTCGAACTCATGCCGCCGTCAGAATACCCGTTCGATGGCTCGTGGGGCTATCAGGTGACGGGTTTCTACGCACCGACGCACCGTTTCGGCACACCGCTCGATTTCATGGCGATGGTCGACACGCTGCACCGCGCCAACATCGGCGTCATCACCGATTGGGTGCCGGCTCACTTCCCACGCGACTTTTTTGCGTTGGCCCGCTTCGACGGGACGCATCTCTATGAGCACGCTGATCCGCGCCTCGGGGAGCACCAAGATTGGGGAACGCTGATCTTTAACTATGGCCGCCATGAGGTCCGTGGATTCCTAGTCGGCTCCGCGCTATCGTGGCTCGAACGTTTTCACATCGATGGCCTCCGCGTCGATGCTGTGGCGTCCATGCTTTACTTGGATTATTCGCGCAAGGCCGGCGAATGGGTGCCCAATCGGCATGGCGGTCGCGAAAACCTCGAGGCCGTCGAATTCCTCCGACAGGTCAACGCGCTCGTACATCTTTACCATCCCGGTGTGGTCACCATCGCCGAGGAGTCGACGTCCTATCCGGGCGTGACGAAGCCCGTGGCCGAAGGCGGCCTCGGCTTCGACTACAAGTGGAATATGGGCTGGATGCATGACAGCCTCGACTACTTTAAGCAGGATCCGCTGTTCCGAAAGTTTCATCACGATAAGCTGACCTTCGGGATGATCTACCAGTGGTCCGAGGCGTTCGTGCAGTCCTTTTCGCATGACGAAGTCGTGCACGGTAAGGGCTCACTCATTGGCAAGATGGCCGGTGGCGACGATGCGACGAAGACCGCTAACTTACGTTGCCTATTGGCGATGCAGTGGGCTTGGCCGGGCAAGAAGACTTTGTTCATGGGCTGCGAGTTTGGACAGTTCGCAGAATGGAAGTTCGACGCTTCGCTCGATTGGCACCTCCTGAAGTATCCGTTGCACGGGGGGCTCCAGCGCCTCGTGACCGACCTCAATCGGCTCTACCGCCAAGATGGTTCCGTGGCGGCCAAGGACCTCGATTCGCGCGCTTTCGCTTGGATTAATCCGAATGACGGCGACCAGAGCGTGCTGTCGTTTGAGCGCCACGGCGACGACTGTGCGTGGGTGGTCGTCGGTAATTTCACCCCACTGGAGCGGACGTATCGCCTGGGTGTCCCTTTCGCCGGGAAGTGGGAAGAGGCTGTGAACACTGACTCTTTGCATTACGCCGGCCAGGGTATCGGTAACCTCGGGGGTGTGCAGGCCGAGTCCAAGCCGACCCATGGGCGTAGTCATTCGATCGAAGTGCGTCTGCCCGGTTTGTCCGTCGTAATCTTCCGCCAAAAACGCTAAGCATGGCTCCTCGCTCCGATCTCTTCCGTCCGTTGGTCGCGCAAGACCCGGCGAATCCGCTGTTCCGTTTCTCGCTGGGTCAGGAGTTACTGAAAGAAGGGGCGGCCGCCGAAGCGATTGAACATCTTCAGCTCGCGACGGCCTCGAAGGCCGACTGGATGATGCCGCGGATTTTGTTGGGCAAAGCCCATCTAGCGCTTGGTGATCGGGCGGCTGCGGGCAACGCCTTTGACGACGCCTTGCGCCTCGCCGTGGCCCAAGGCCATGAAGAGCCCGAGGAAGAACTACGCGCGCTGTTGGCTACGCTCTAAGTTACTCGACGCGTTCCAGCGTCACGCGACGCAGATCCATGATCGCGCCACCCTTCTTCTTGAGCGGACGGACGGTCAGGGTGTTCTCGCCGGCGGTCAGGTCGAGGAGGCCGACTTCGCGTGGGATGAAGCGTTGGAAGTGGCCGGTTTCTTCGACCGTGAATTCAGCTTTGGAGGCGCCGACCTCGAGCGCGACGGTGGAGCCGCCGCTGCCCTTACTGCAGCCTTGAAGGATGCTCACGCGGTACTTGCCAGGCTTGGCGACCTGGAAGGTCCACGATGCGGTGTCGGTCGGGTCGACCCAGAATCCCAGCGTATCCTTTTGGGGCGGGTCTTCGTACTTTAGTTTCTTCGCTTGGACCTTCGCGTCACGGGCTTCGAGGAAGATGAGTGCATTCGGACCCGCCGCCGTGAATTCGTCCATCGCCTTGCGCCATTCAGCCATCAGCGGGCGCATGGCTTCAGAAGTCGGCAGCGCCTGAATACGCGTGGCGTCGAATTTCACGAAGCAGTTATCCCAGCGGGCGCGGTCAAAGTTGGGATTAGCCTTGATCGGCTCTGCACCGACGCTGCGGCGCCAGGCTTCGAGTTTGCCGCGGAGGGCGGCCACGCGGGCGGGTTCGGTCGCAGCGAGGTCGGTCATTTCGCTCGGGTCCTTCGCGAGGTTGTAGAGTTCGAGGCTGCCGTCTTCGTATTGTTCGAGGAGTTTCCAGTCGCCTTCGCGGATGACGCCAGCGGGTTTACCGCCTTGGTTCATGTAGTGCGGCTGATGCCAGTGGAGCGCGCGCGGGGTGGCGTTGGCCGGCTTACTATCGAAGAGTAGGGGAGAGAGGTCTTTGAAGTCCTGAACCGCGGGTGGGGTGACCTTGGCCAACGCACAGATGGTCGGACAGATATCACCGAGGACGACGGGCTCAGCGATTTCGCGGACAGCGAGTCGACCCGGGAAGCGGATGATGAGCGGGGTGCGAATGCCGCCCTCGTAGAGGAAGCCCTTGCCCGCGCGTGTAGGGGCGTTGTAAGTGGCTGGGCTTTCCTTGAGTTCTGAAACATGCACGCCGCCATTGTCCGAGGCGAAGACGACGAAGGTATTCTTCGCGAGACCGTTATCTTCGAGCGCCTTGAGGACGCGACCGACGGCGGTGTCGAGCGATTCGACCAGTGCGGCGTAGGTGGGGTGGAAGGACTTCGCGTTGGCTTCGATACCCTTGGCTGGCGCGGCGAGCGGAATATGCGGGTTGTCGAAAGCGAGGTAGAGGAAGAAGGGCTTACCCTTGCTGCGTTCGATGAATTTCACCGCCGCGTCGGCCTGGCCGAGTTCGCCTTTGCCGCCCTGCGGAGATTCCGCACCTGGATTGACCTTGCCGGTGAAGGATTCGTCAAAGCCGTGGTCGGTCGGCTGATGGCCTTTACCGCCGAGGTGCCACTTGCCCACCGCCGCCGAGACGTAGCCCTTTGGCTTAAGGAGTTGGGCGATTGTCTGGACGCCGTCCGGCAGATGCAGGTTAATGGGTGCGGCGAGTACGCGGTGCGAGGCACGGTCGCTGCGACCGGTGAGGAACGTGGTGATCTTCAGGCGAGCCGGGCTCTGGCCGGTAAGCAGGCCGGCTCGCGAGGGCGAGCAGACCGAAGCCGCGGCGTAGGCCTGGGTGAAGCGGGCGCCTTCGGCGGCGAGCTTGTCTAAGTTCGGGGTGCGTTGGTCCTTGCGGCCAAAACAACCGAGGTCGTTGATGCCGAGGTCGTCGGCGAAGAGGATGACAAAGTTAGGCGGGGTCTCCTGCGCGGAGGCAGGGGAGAGCGCGAGCAAGGCACCGAGCAATAGGCCAAGGAGAAGGCGGGGCATGCCTTGGGTTTAACGTCTCGCCGGGTTGTGCAAAGGGCAAAACCCACTTCGGTACCCTCATGGACCTTCGTTTAATCCAATTCGGCGTGGCGTGCATCGATGTCGCGATGGCCGCGGTTTCCTGGCTGATTTTGCTCTGCACCTATCCTGACTTCGCTCGCTGGCGGCCCGAAGGCTTCGCCGAGGCGCATGAGGCTTATACCCGTCGCGTCGGCTGGGTCGTCGGGCCTCTGCTGTTCGCCCAGCTGGGGGGTCATGTCTGGCTGACCGTCATCGCGGGCGGTGGCTTGGGCCTTGGCCTCGTGCTCGTCTGCTGGGTGTTAACGGCCGCCTGGTCCGTCCCGTGCCACCGGCGATTACAACTGCAAGGCCCTGCCTCGCCGGCCTTGGGCAGCCTCATCCATTCGCACGCGTGGCGAACGGCCGTCTGGTCTGGCTTGGCGATTTACTCCGTCCGACTGGCGGCGGGTTGACAGCAACGGTCGGGGCGTAATGCTCAATACTGATGAGGACAGCCGAACCGAATCCCGCCCGTAACGCCTCCCGCTGGGGTGCCTTCCGGCGCTTCTTGGGTTTTGTGGGGCCGGGTTTCTTAGTTTCGGTCGGTTATATGGATCCGGGGAATTGGGCGACCGACCTCGCGGGTGGTTCGCAGTTCGGTTATGCACTGCTCTGGGTCATCCTGCTGTCTAACCTGATGGCGATCTTGTTCCAACACCTCTGCGTGCGGCTCAATGTTGCGACCGGCCTCGACCTCGCCCAAGCCTGTCGGGAGCGTTATTCGCCGGCCGTCGGTAAGTTCCTCTGGGTCGCGGCCCAGGTGGGTATCATTGCGATGGATCTGGCCGAGCTGCTTGGCTCGGCCATCGCGTTGCAAATCCTCTTTGGCATTCCGCTCTTCTTTGGCGCCATCATCACTGCGCTCGATGTACTCGTTCTGCTGGCGCTGACCCGTCTCGGTTACCGCTGGCTCGAAGCCTTGGTGGCGGTGCTCGTGCTGACGATTGCGGCCTGCATTGGCGTTGAGCTTCTGCTCGCGCAGCCAGTTATGGCTGACCTCGTCAAAGGCTTCGTGCCGACCGCAGACGTGCTGACGCGCCCCGGCATGCTCTTTGTCGCTCTCGGTATCATCGGCGCCACGGTGATGCCGCATAACCTCTACCTGCATTCGTCGATTGTCGGGTCACGTGATTTCGGGCAGACGGAAGCCGAGCGTCGCGAGGCGATGCGTTTTGCGACTTGGGATTCCACGCTCGCGCTCTGCTTGGCGTTTTTCGTCAACGCCGGCCTACTGGTGCTTAGTGCCGCGGCGTTCCACGGCCGACCCGAAGCCGTGACAGATATCCGCGAAGCCCATCGTTTGCTGGACGGCGTACTGGGGGTGACCTTCGCTGGTACGCTCTTCGCCCTTGCACTGCTCGCTTCGGGTCAGAACGCCACCATCACCGGAACCATGGCCGGCCAGATCGTCCTGGAGGGCTTCCTTAAGATTAAGAGTGCTGGTTGGATTGTGCGCGTCGCGACCCGCCTAGCGGCACTGGCCCCCGCCTTGCTGGTCATCGGGCTCGCTGGGGAGGGTAAGGTGGAAAACCTACTCATCTGGAGTCAGGTCATCCTTAGCCTCCAGCTCGGCTTCGCTTGCTGGCCGCTCGTGCGGATGACCAGCGACGCTGAATTGATGGGCGTATTTGTCGCGCCACGTTGGATTTCCACGCTCGGCTGGGTCTCCACAGGCCTGGTCGTCGGGTCGAGCCTTTGGTTTGTGCTCAATATTTAGGAAAGTACCCTTAAATAGAGGATTTTGATTAATCTTGATATCTTTACTAAAGTAGTAATCATTAAGACCGTATCCTTTAATTTCATGCGATTCTTTTCACTATTTGCGCTTTTCTGGGCGGTCGTCGGTTACGGCCAAGCGGAGCCGGTGATTCTCCGCGTCGGGTTCTTCCCGAACCTCACGCACTCGCCGGCCTTGGCTGCCCGCCAACTCGAACGCGAAGGGGCTGATTGGTACCTCGCGAACCTGCCGAAGGGCTCCAAGATTGAATGGCGTTCTTTCAACGCGGGTCCTTCCGCGATGGAAGCTTTGTTGGCCGGCGCGGTCGACCTCACTTACGTCGGCCCCTCGCCCGTCATCAACGCGCACGTCCGCACGAAGGGGAACGAGCTCCGCATCCTGGCACCCGTCGCCCGCGCCGGTAACGCGTTGGTGGTCCGCAAGGGCCTTGGTCTGAAGACGCCGAAAGATTTTATAGGTCGCCGTGTGGCGACGCCACAACTCGGTAACACACAGGACATCGACGCCCGCGTGTGGCTGCGTGCAGGTGGTCTGACGATTAAAGTCAATGGGGGTGATGCCCAAGTCATCCCGGCACAAAACGCTGAGCTGGTGCTGCTTTTCTCGCGTGGCGATGTGGATGCGGCCTGGACGACCGAGCCTTGGGTGACGCGCCTCACGAGCGAGTTCGGCGGTGAGATCCTGATCGAGAAAAAGGATTCAATTATTACGGTCTTGGCTTCTTCGAAGACCGCCTTGGCCAAGAACGGGAAGGGCATCGAGGCCTTCGTCCGTTCGCACTACGCGCTACGCGATAAGCTCCTCGCTGACCAAGCGTGGCATGAGAAGCTCATCATCGCCGGCCTCGGCGGCGAGACCCGTTCGACCCCGCCGAAAGCCACCCTCATCGGTCCGGCCCTCGGTCGCGTGATCTTCGACGCCCGTGAAGAGGACGCTATCCGTAAGGCTCGCCTGACGGCTGCCTTCACCCACGCGCTGAAGGACTCAAAGGACTCCGGATTGCTGAACGGCGACGCCCCCATCGCCCCGCTCTTGGAGTCATTGGTCTCCGACGCCCCCGCCGCGAAGTAAGCGGTTACAATCTACTGGGCCCCGCCTTGGGAGGTGACTCCTCTGCGGGGCTAGGTTATTTTGAAGATAGGTCCTAATCCTGATAAGTTAACTAAACTTGACAACTTGAAGCCAGACCCTGAAGTCTTCCGTCGGTTTATTCCATGAGCCTACCCATCCCTAAATCCAACGCCCAGGCGGCCTTGACCCTGCGGAACGTCACCAAGCGTTTCAATGGTTCGGCGGGCCGCGTCACGGCTTTAGAGGATATCACTTTGGATGTCCGGGAGGGGGAGTTCCTCGTGGTGGTCGGTCCTTCGGGTTGCGGTAAGTCGACGCTGCTTAGTTTGCTGGCTGGCCTCGAGCATACCGATGAAGGCGCTATTAAGTTAGGCGACGAGCCCGTCCATTCTCCGGGCCGCGATCGGCTCGTCATGTTCCAGCAGGATGCGCTCTTTCCTTGGCTGAACGCTTTGGAGAACGTCCTCTTTGGTCTCCGTCTGAAGCCCGGTCTCTCCGACGCCGAGCGCCTCGAGTCGGCTCGTTACTACCTGAACCTTGTCGGCCTCGGTAACAAGGAGAAGGCTCGCCCCCATGAGCTTTCTGGCGGCATGCGCCAGCGCGTGGCTTTAGCCCGTTCGCTCGCCCCTAACC
>Ga0209356_1001000_pt1 | contig 11208 bp, 12 predicted proteins | sample LauGreFaBDMM15SN_2_FD_188213 | JGI IMG/M metagenome (GOLD analysis project Ga0209356, IMG submission 188213) | Freshwater lake microbial communities from Lake Michigan, USA - Fa13.BD.MM15.SN (SPAdes) (version 2) | ecosystem: Environmental > Aquatic > Freshwater > Lake | place: Lake Michigan, USA...
GAGACGCAATAAGTCGTGACGGGGTAACTGTTTCGTATTTCACTTCTTTAGAGGCAATTTCGCAGTGGAAGAACTTAGATGAGCACAAAATGGCCCAACAGTTGGGTCGAGATTCCTTTTACGAGGAATACTCAGTTCAAGTCTGTGAAGTGCTTCGAGATTATGGCTTTGAAACATAAGAGTCTTTGTTCGGGCTTATAGGGCGACTCTTCTTATTAGTGTTTGAAAATGCAAAACGGATGACCTTCTGGATCTGCACACACCCAGAAAACATCAGTTGATTTAGAAAGCAATGCCCCGCCTAACCTTTCAACCTCTGCGACCGCTGTATCAAAATCTTCCACACGAATATCGAAATGAATTTGAGTGGGAATATCTCCGATTGGCCAAGTAGGAGCCACATAATTAGAAATTCTTTGGAAAGCTACTCCTGGTAGCTCTTCTGAAATTCCAATCACGGACCAATCTGCTTCAGATTGAACAACCGTATATCCCAGAATTTCTGCATAGAATTTTGACAAGCTAATTGGGTCCTTGCAATCAATAACAGTCCCATGAAGTTTCCCAATCATGGGTCAAGGTTATGGTCCGTTCAAACCCCTGGTCAAGAATTGCTCAGCCTCGCAGACACCCTGTATTTTCTTTGCGGCTTGTCATGGAGTTTTATGGGTATTGGCTGTGCGTAATTCTGTATTCCCAGTCACGATTTTATCGTGATTCTTTCCTAAAAGTCCCCTAATAAGTCCTAACTGGTAAAGTCGGCCTATGTCTATGGTAGTCAGAAGTAGTCATCCGCAGCTGATCTTTTTTCCCTTAAATACGCTATTTTATCAACTCGAGAAACGAATCCTAAATGTTTAAGAAAATCGTATTACTAGTTATCGTTACATTGCTTTCATTCTTTGTTCAACCTGCATCTGCTACTAGCCATGCCAAAAGTTTAAAGAACTTGGGTATGAACGAGATTATGTTTGCCCAAGGCATGATTCCACATCATCAGCAGGCCATAGAAATGTCCAACATGGCTCTCAAAAATGGCGCTAGTCCAGAAGTAAAAAAGTTGGCTAAGGAAATTATCGCTGCGCAAGGCAAAGAGATTGGTCAGTTGAAGTATTGGCTGACAGCAACTAAGTCTTCAATGACAATGGATCACGATATGGGTATGGGCGGCATGCTCTCTAAAAGTGATCTGATCGCTCTTAAGAAACTCAAAGGCTCTAAATTTGACTCTGCTTTTCTAAAAGCGATGATTGCTCATCATGAAGGGGCATTAGATATGGTCGCCATGCTTGATCGGACAAAAAATAGTGAAGCCAGAAAGATCGCCATCGATATCCGGGCAGGGCAGTCAGCTGAAATCACGCTCATGAAGAAACTATTGGCTAAGAGTAAATAAGGTCTAAGGTTAATATATGAAGAGAGTCCTGGTCTTAATACTTATTGCTGCGTTTATGTCGCAGTCGATACAGGCTCAGGCTGCGCCAACAGTGGCATCTGTACAGCGCGATGTTGACCGGCTACGAACTTTGGCTGCCGAAAAATATGAAGCAGCAAATGAGGCCACCATCAGGATTCGAGCACTGCAAAAGGAGACGGGCGCGCTCGAACAACGTGAGGCAATTATTCAAGGAGAACTGACCGTAATTGGCAAAGTTCTTGCAAAGATTGCAATCTCTGAATATCAAGGCAGTGGTTTTGGTAGAACCTTTGAATTGCTATTTTCTTCTGATCCAACGCAGTATCTTTCAGACGCCTCGGTGTTAGATGGTGTCAGTAAAGGATATGCAAAACAGTTACGAGAATTTGCTGCAACCAAGCAAAGAGTTCAGGCGACACAGCTGGTGCTTGCAGACCGAACCTCACAACTGATCGCCGAAAAGAAGCGACTCGACCGCGAGATAAATGAGGCAAAGGCCGCTTTAGTGAAGGCGGAAAAACTGCTTAAATCACTCTCAAAGGCCGACAGAGAACGACTCCTTCGAGAAGAGGCAGCTCGAGAAAACAAGATACTTAATGATTCGAAGGGATATGCCGCTTCTTATAAAGGTGATAACACCCGCGGATCAATTGCACTTAAGTTTGCACTTGCACAAATAGGTGACATCTATGTCTGGGCAGCTGCTGGCCCGACGAGGTGGGACTGTTCTGGATTGACCATGCGAGCATTTCAAAAAGCTGGAGTCTCTCTTCCTCATTCTTCACGGGTGCAAGTGAAATATGGAAAGTCGATCGCTTACTCCAATCTGAAACCTGGCGATTTACTGTTCTTTGGTAAGCCAATTAGCCATGTCTCGATATATATGGGTGGCGGAAAAATGGTTCAAGCTCCTAGACCAGGCAAAAAAGTAGAGGTAGTTCCTTTAACGAAAATGTTTGGAAGAAAGCCATTTGTTGCAGCTAGAAGGTTGTGAGGTCATTTAAAGAGATGAGAAGCTCTGGCAGAAGTACTTTAACGGTTAAATTTTTTGTTGTTGCAACCGTTGCCCTCACTGGGTTTACTCACCATGCAAGTGCTGCAACTTTAGATTCAGTCTCACATATACATCATGTAAAAGTCATAGAGAACAAAGTTCTAGTTTTGACTCATGAGGGTCTTTATGAACTTGTTGGTAAGAATGATATGAAGTTAATAGGGAAAGATAGAATTGACGTAATGGGGTTTACATCCCTAGGTAAGCTTTTGTTTGCAAGCGGACACCCTGCGATAGGTTCCAAGATGCCAAATCCAATTGGCCTTGTTAAATCCCTTGATGGCGGATTAACATGGAAATCTGTCTCTTTGGTAGGGAAAGTTGATTTTCACTTTTTAGAGGGTGCAGGTACTGACCTATATGGTGCTGATTCGCAAACTGGAAAATTAATGTATTCCTCGGATTCTGGAAAGACATGGAAAGATCTAGGAGAAAACACCTTTACAGATATTGCTGTTTCACCCAAAATGTCAGGAATGGCTATAGCAATCAAGGATTCTGAATTGCTACTTACTGAGCAGGCCTTCAAATCAACAACTAAAATTAAAAATACTCTAAAAATTACTCAAGTTGAATGGCGCAAATCGGGACTTTATGGTTTAGGAGGTAGCTCCCTCTATAAGTCAACAAATTCTGGTAAAACATGGACAAAGCTAAGTACATTCAAAGGCGCACCAGGAATTCTTAGCGCTAGTGATCAGATGATGCTTGTAACGGTAGGTTCAGACATCTACACCTCAAATAACGAAGGTAAGAGTTTTAAGAAGATTTCCTAATTCAGGCAATTCCTCTTATCTAACAGGTGCATTAATAATAGATAGACTTTGTTCTAGGCGATTGAAAACTACATGAAGGAGTAAGAAATGGCAGAAAAGACAGTTAACGTAAAGGGAATGACTTGTGGGCACTGTGAAGGCCGCGTGAGTGCAGAAATCTTGGCAATTCCAGGTGTCACTGGCGTGACAGTGAGTGCAGAGAAAGCACATGCAATCATTACATCTGATTCAGAAATATCTGGAGATGCCATCGAGGGTGCCGTGCAGGCAGCCGGGTATTCGCTGGTGTATTAATCCTGGACTAGCGTAAAGATATTTCAAACTCGATTTGTTGTTACTTTTCGTGCGTACTTCAGCACGGGAGATTCCAAGAACCGCCAAGATGTTGCCGCAATTAGAATTGAAGTGGTAAGAACTATTGAGCTGATGAACACCCATTGCAATGAATCTGTAAGGCCGTAGTAGACATATTTGCCTAGAAACTTGCGCTGAATTATTTCAATTAAAAACATATGCCACAGATAGATACTGAAGGACAATTTTGCAATCCAGCTAAAGAGTTTATTGTCGAGCAACTTGTAAATCTGTGTACTCAATGATGCTGAAACTAGTGCTGCGGCCATGAGAATTGCATAAAACGGTGCTGCATACGGTTGTTTTGTAAAGCTGTCAGGTGCGCCAGGTGCAAGCCGAGTGGCAACTAATAAGATCGCAGCAATTGAAAATATAACAAAAGAGAGATCAAACAAGCGCGATTTCAATGTGCCATGAGCTCTTAAAGCGACAATTATTAACGCAGCAAGTGATCCACATAAGAATTGTGCGAAAAATGAGCCAACATTCCAATAGGGGAGCCATTGCTTTGCGCCACCAGTTAGACCGTATTGCCAGCCCTTTAATTTGTCACTTGTCATGAAAGTATCAATGATCCATGGATTTAATAATTGCAAAGCAAGAATCCAAGTGATCATTCCGATAATCGCGATAGATATTTTCTTGGTGTTTTTTATTATTGCAAAGAGAATTATTGGAAGCAATACATAACAAGAGACTTCTAGTCCTATAGACCATAATGGTCCATTTAGTTCTGCTGGAAAGAATGATGAATAGTGGTAGCTATTGATGAAAAGTAGGCCTGAAATTAATCTCCACCAATTAATATTTTGGTCAAATACCCAGATCGCTATAGCTGTGCAAAAGATTAGGTTGAACCAATATGCCGGGATGATCCGTGCAGCTCGGTTGATGGCATAGAACCGAAGTTTTGGCATTGAATTAGCGTTGACGAAGTAGTTCCAAAACGGCAGCGAGAGCAAGCACCCAGACAGGACAAAGAAGAGACTGACTCCAACCTCACCGCGCATTCCAAAGAAATGGATGTTCTGAATCCAGGAGGCTGAATTTTCTGGATTAAAACGCTGGGTGGTGTGATGCCATACAACTAAAAGACATGCCAGCGCTCTTAGACCATCAGCACCTGGAATGCGCAAGAGTTGTGTACTCACGCCGCTAAGTATCCCGTAAGGCTTGGCGGAATAATGAGCGACTCTTCTGGGTTCCTAATAAAAGAAGCCTCTAGAGATTGTCGCAAACAGACATATCGAATTTGTCTGTACCAGCAGCTGCGGCTTCATCCATCACACGCTGTAGACAATCGGTATATTCCTCTAAGTACGCATCATTGTCATTATTTGAGGAGCAGCCAGCTAGAGGAATTGCTAAAGACAAGGACAGTAGAAGCGTCATTAATTTTTTCATAATCATCTCCGTATCAATTTCTAACTGACTTTAATCAGTCCGTAGGTGCAATTCAAGCCTTTATGGCTAATTTCCTGGGCTAACGGTCGACATATTGAAATCTTTGATCACAAGTGGCGGAATAGCCATATTGGACATGTCGCCAGCCCATTCACGTGGCTGGGTCCATTCAGTTGTACCAGCATGTGCGATGCGAGATAGCGCAGAAACTGGGGAGTCATTCCAACGGAAGTTATTTGTTGCGCCAACAACTTCGCCGCCCTTAACGTGATAAACACCATCACGAGTTAAGCCGGTGAGAAGTAGTGAGTTGGGATCAACCATACGGATATACCAGAAGGTAGTTAGTAGTAGTCCGTTATCAACTTTCTTAACTAAGTCTTCAAGAGATCCGCTAGCGCCATCGACACTCATCACAAGGTTTTCAGCTAATGGTGTGAAATCCAAGTTTGTCAGCTTTGCAGAGGCACGAGTTTGAATCAGAGATTGCAGAACTCCGTCTTTGAGCCAATCAACACGCTTGATTGGTTGACCATTATCAAAGACAGATGAGAATGGTGAACTAACGGCAGTTGCCACAAAGTTAGCTGCAGGCAGTTGCTTGAAATCAGGATCGCTAAAGAACTGCAAGGAAACATTGGAGAGTTTCTCACCAATTCGAGTGCCTCCGCCCTTTTTCGAAAATACTGATTGACCTTCATGGGCATCTCTGGCAGTTGATACCCACATCATGTAGGTGAACAGATCTGCAACAGAACCTGAAGGCAAGATGGTGTCATAGCGCCCAGCAGGAAGATCTACTTTGGTTCCTTGCCACACTAAACGTTGGCGAATTTGTCCATCAATGTCTGCAACAGAGACATCCTTAAAGTCGCGAGTTTCAACTCCGGCCCATGTGGAACGCGAGCGGTCATGGGACTTTCCAGTCATTTCTACGCGACCAACTGGTGAATCCTTACGCAAACGCAAGCCGCCCTTTGATCCAACCCAAGTAGTTTCATTGGTGTGCTCGGAGTAGCCAAAGAGTTCAATCTTGTCTGCAACAGAACGAGAAAACATGTCGCCAAGTGCTGGAGCAAATGTTGAAAATACTTCAGGTCCTGTTGGTACGTGCTCTGCAGACCAGTTACCAATGGCAATATTTGTCGCAAGAGGAGAGTAGTCATCTGCTGGACCGGCAGCTTTTGCTGCAGCGATTGCTGCTTCAAGAAGTGCTGGCACATCAGCAAGTGAAACATCTGTGCGAGTAACACCACCTGAGGCCATCCCGCCATTAATTGCAACAAATGCAACAACAGTAACGCTGCGCTCTTGAATAACACCATTAGTTGTCAGCGTGCTTCCCGCCCAACGAAGGTTTGCTTGAGTTTTGTCTTTGACGACAACAATGCAGTCATCACATGTAGCTACTGATGTTATTTTTTCAATCAGATCTTGAGCAGAAATCATTTTCCAGCCTCCGCAACAGTGTTGAGAATATTTACCTTGTCAAAGATTGCCGCTGGGCATCCATGACTTACCGCCGCGACCTGACCTGGTTGAGCCTTACCGCAATTAAACGCACCACCTAGAACATAGGTAGAAGGTCCGCCAACAACCTTCATCGAGCCCCAGAAATCAGTTGTAGTTGCTTGATAAGCAACATCCTTTAACTGACCAACAATTTTGCCGTTCTTAACTCGGTGGAACTGTTGACCGGTAAATTGGAAGTTATAGCGCTGCATATCAATAGACCAAGACTTGTCACCCTTAATGATTATTCCATCTTCCATTGATGCAACCATCTCGTCATAGGTTGGACCTGTTGGATTTGGTTGCAATGAAACATTAGGCATGCGCTGAATTGGAACGTGGGCAGGAGAGTCGGCATAGGCGCAACCATTGCTTCGATCACGGTTAACGCGAGCGGCAATGCGGCGATCTAATTGATAACCCACTAGAAGACCATCTTTAATGATGTCCCAGCGCTGAGCTGCAACACCTTCATCATCAAAGCCCACGGTGCTAAGACCATGTGATGTGCTGCGATCTCCAGTTACATTCATTAATTTTGAACCGTATTGAAGCGTATTTAACTTATCTGGCGTTGCAAAAGAGGTTCCGGCGTAGTTAGCTTCATAACCAATCGCGCGATCCAATTCAGTTGCGTGGCCAATTGATTCATGAATAGTGAGCCACAAATTAGATGGGTGAACTAATACGTCATAGCGACCAGGTTCAACTGATGGTGCTGTAACTTTTTCAGCCAATAAGGCTGGCAGTTCTGCAATTTCTGTATCCCAGTCCCAATGTTTATTGCCCATCCACTCCCAGCCAAAGCCCGCAGGTTGTGCCAATGTGCGCATAGCTTCAAAACCATGAGCACCAATTGAGATCGCTTCAATTTGAGTCTGAATTCGCACACGTTGCTGTGTAGTGCTGGTGCCATAAGAATCGGCGTAATGCTTTTGTTCTTTAACAAACATAGTTTGCGCAGATGTGTGATTAACGCCAGTGCTCTTGAGCAAGCGATTACTCAAATCAGCTAGACGATCCTTCTTCTCAGAATCAGAAACTGTAAATGGATCAATTTCATAATCTGACACCCAGGTCTGGTTTGCATAGACCGGTTCGGTAACGAGTGAAACTAACTCTGTTGATAAAGGCTTCGAAGTTTTCGCCATTGCAACTGCAGTCGTTGCAAGTTTTTTAGCAACGTCGACTGAGATCTCAGGAGATGAAGCAAAGCCCCAGGCGCCATTAACGATGACTCGCACACCAACTCCTGCGATTGATTCATCACTTTGAGTCTCTGGGCGGGCATCTCGTAAAGACAGCAAACCAGTGCGCGTGCGCTCTATTCGCACATCAACGTGTGAGGCACCAGCGTCTTTGGCTGTGCTAATTGCGGCATCACTAACAGCGGTTAGTTGAAGGGCTAGAAAATCTGCATCTACGGTTTTATTCACCCCCGCACCCTAATTCAAATCCCGCCGCAGGGAAAGTGTTTACAATCTGAGCATGGCTGAAAAGAAAAAAACTGGCCCAGAATCTAATATTCCCTCGATTGAGAGAAAAATCAGCAAAATTGACCCCGCTTTTCTACCAGCAATAAAGAATTTAGAGCCCTGCACATTCGGCTTAATTAAACCAAAGCTCTCTCAATATCAATCATTGATTCGAGCGGTGATTGCTCAGCAAGTAAGTACCGCCGCAGCGAGAACAATTACCGGAAGGCTTGAAGCCAAGTGCGCAGGATCAATCACCGCCGAAAGGGTTGGCGCACTTTCTCTTAAGCAGCTCCAATCTGTTGGATTAACAGGTGCCAAGGTGCGAACCATTAGCGAGCTGACATCTGCTGCTTTATCGGGGGAGATCAACTTTAGAAAATTTGCGAAGATGTCTGATGAAGAGATTATTCAAGAGCTAGTGCCGTTATTTGGCATAGGTAGATGGACGGTAGAGATGTTCTTGATATTTCACTTAGGTCGATTAGATGTGTGGCCTATAGGTGATTTAGCAGTAAGAAGAGGCTGGGATAATTTGCATGGTAATTCTGAACCCATTAAACCTAAAGTGTTGCAGGGATTAGGCGACCAATTTACTGGGATGAGAAGCGTTGTTGCGTGGTATTGCTGGAGAGCTTCATAGTTACTAGTTACTATGGGGGCTGACTAATAGCGATGGGAGGCTTTGCGTGCTTGAAGCGTTAATTCTCGGCATCGTTCAAGGCCTGACTGAATTCTTACCAATTTCATCAAGTGCCCATATTCGCATCGTTGGCGAGTTCTTAGATGGTGCAAAAGATCCCGGCGCTCGCTTTACAGCAATCACACAAATCGGCACAGAACTCGCCGTGCTTATCTTCTTTCGCAATGACATCAAAGCAATAATTGTTGCTTGGTTTAGACAGGTTCTAAAGCGCGCAGAGCTAAGTGCTGAAGAAAAAGGCCAAGCACGAATGGGTTGGCTCATCATTATCGGTAGCGTTCCTATTGTCGTACTTGGTTATTTTGGAAGAGACATCATTACAAATGATCTTCGCTCACTGTGGCTTATTGCATCTGTGATGATTATCTTTGGCGTGATACTTGGTATTGCAGACAAGTATGGAAAGAGTGAGCGATCTCTAGATCAACTCAGCACCAAGCACGGACTGTTATATGGAGCAGCACAAGCACTCGCATTAGTTCCAGGTGTTTCACGATCTGGCGCCACAATTGCTATGGGTCGATTCTTGGGATATTCCCGTGAAGCAGCCCTTCGTTACTCCTTTTTGCTAGCCATCCCTGCGGTTTTTGGTAGCGGGTTTTATCAGTTAAAGAATGCATTTTCATCCGCTGCTGCGCCTAATGTATTTTCGATTCCAGAAACCTTTGCAGCTACCGCTGTGGCATTTGGTGTGGGCTATTTAGTGATTGCCTGGCTTCTAAAGTTTGTTTCAACAAAAAGTTTTATGCCATTTATTATCTACCGGATAATTCTGGGTTCTGCGCTTCTTGTTCTCTTGGCAACGGGTGTTATCTCAGCATAAGCAGTCTGAGTCTATGGCGACTTAGATGTTTTCTAGCTTGTATCCAAGTCCACGAATTGTTTGAATAAGAACTGGGTTTGCAGGATCTGCTTCAATCTTGGCACGAAGACGCTTGATGTGAACATCTAGAGTCTTTGTATCTCCGTAGTAATCCCCACCCCACACACGATCAATCAACTGCGAACGCGTAAGAACTCGACCAGAGTTACGCATGAGGAACTCAAGAAGCTCAAACTCTTTCAGCGGCAATGAAACTGGTGCACCATTTACTGACACTTGGTGCTTACCGATGTTGAGCTTTACCGGTCCAACTTCCATCAAATCTTGATCTTGAATTGAACCGTCATCAGTAAGTCCACGACGTAGCACAGCTTTAATGCGCGCAATTAATTCGCGAGATGAATATGGCTTTGTTACATAATCATCAGCGCCAAGTTCAAGTCCCACGACCTTGTCGATTTCAGCATCTTTGGCGGTCAGCATAATTATTGGCACTTGTGAAGTTGTGCGAATAGTTCGGCACACCTCAACGCCAGAGACCACGGGAATCATGAGATCAAGCAGAATTAAATCTGCACCTTCTTTGGCAAAGAGATCAAGTGCTTTACGACCATCTTCGGCTACTAAGGTTTCAAAACCCTCTTTCCCTAATAGGAAAGCGAGTGCTTCAGAAAATGATGCTTCATCTTCTACGATGAGAATCTTGGACATTAGTTGGCCTCCGCTTGGTTGCTATAAATAGGCAAAAGTAAGGTGAATGTACTGCCGATATTTTCTGCGCTCCATACCTTCACATCGCCGCCATGCTTTGAGGCAACGTGCTTAACAATTGATAGACCCAAGCCTGTGCCGCCTGTTTGGCGAGAACGTGCTGGATCTACTCTGTAGAAACGTTCAAAGATTCGTAATAGATCAGCTTCAGGAATACCGATTCCCTGATCTGTTACTGATATTTCAACAATGCCATCTACTAGCTTGCTTGTCACAGCAACCTTAGTATTTTCGGGGGAGTAGTTGATGGCGTTATCAATAAGATTTTGGGTTGCCATGGTTAATTGATCGCGGTCGCCCCACACAGACAGATTTTTCTCTTCCTGGAAAGTAACTGTGATGTGTCTATTCTCGGCATTGATCTGGCTTTGATCGATAGCCTCTTTTACTAGGTACCCAACTTCAACTTCTTCGGCAACTTGCAGCGGATCAGAATCCTGAATACGGGAGAGGTTAATAATTTCTTGCACTAAATCAGTCAAACGTCTTGATTCTGATTGCATACGAGTGGCAAACATTGTGACCGCATCGGGCTCATCTTTAGCACCCAATACCGCCTCGCTCAAAAGAGAAAGCGCGCCGATAGGTGTTTTTAATTCATGGGAAATATTTGCAACAAAGTCTCGGCGAATTTCATGGACGCGTTGAGCTTCACTTTCATCTGAAATAAGGACAATAACAAGATCACCTTCGGTTAAAGGAAATATATTGACCGTTAATTCATGAATACCTTCACCGATTGGTCCACGCGGAATATCAATGCGACCAGTGTGTTTTGTATTTGTCCTGCGCACTACTCTTATTGTGGCTAACAACTCTGGGCTATCAATACGCCCATCTTTTAATATTCCAAGACGTTCAATTCCATTGGAGGCAAAAATTGGCTGTTCGCCAGGGGCCAATACCAACGCATCACCAT
>Ga0209356_1001002_pt1 | contig 11198 bp, 12 predicted proteins | sample LauGreFaBDMM15SN_2_FD_188213 | JGI IMG/M metagenome (GOLD analysis project Ga0209356, IMG submission 188213) | Freshwater lake microbial communities from Lake Michigan, USA - Fa13.BD.MM15.SN (SPAdes) (version 2) | ecosystem: Environmental > Aquatic > Freshwater > Lake | place: Lake Michigan, USA...
CCCAGAAGCCCTAACCTCATACAAAATCCAGAATGGATTAATTCAATCACGGAGGCTTTCAATGGATGAAAAATCACTTCTTAAGCAGTGGAATCAGATGCGTGCTCAGATTATTCAAGCTCAGGTAGCACCAGCTCTTGTACTGATCGGAATTATGGTTCTTGCAGCACTCGGTGTCTTTACTGATGCAGCAGATTCAGCAAAGTATCTCGCTCTCGGAGTTGCAGCGATCACTGGAATTCTTGCAATCATCAGTCAGTATGCAGCAGTACGTGAAGGTGAAGCCTTGATGGTTGATCTTCGTAGAGTCACCAATCCTTCAGCTCTCGCTACCAAGATTGCAGATTCACGTGGATTGCTCTCACTTTCAGCAATCGCAATTGTCGGCTTTGGTATCGCTATGTTCGCACTCGTTGTGTGGGCAGTTCTAGGAGCATAAATAGTGCTTGAAGTTGCAATTGTCGCTATTTACGCTGTCGTGGTCTTAGTTATCGTCACGCGCTTTGATCGTCCTGCAAAGAAGGGCCCAAGAATTACTGGGCGTGGCGGGGATTTCGAGTAAGTCTGGAATAAAACACTTAGGGTGTGAGTGCTCCAACAAAATAGTTTGCTAAGGCAGACATTGGAGTACTCGCACCTTCGTGTTGTGCTTTAAATGATGACGTTCCATCTTTACCGCATAAGAATGTAATTGCCTGTGGTCCGCCTCTATGTACCGGAATCCACTTAGTGAGGTCATAGATATTTCCATCGATGACCGTCCAGCACGCCGCTGATGTATTTTTCTTCTTCACATCCTCCATCGTGTAACTAGCCTTCGTGGTAGTTGGGGTTGGCTTAGCTGTTGGGGTTGGAGTCGGAGTCTGCTTTGGTGCAACAGCGGTTTCTGTCGGCGTCGCGGCTGCGACAGGTCGGGATCCGCGGATCACTTCGCCAGGTACTTCCCGCTCACCAACTGCGATCGTTACAGATGATTTCGCGCGTGCAGTGAGGGTAAAGCTGTATGTGCCCGCCTCCGATGTTGCGCTGTAGCGGGAGAGATAGAGGTAGTTAGTCTTTCCGAAAGGTTCGTAAAATTTGGTTCGCTCTGTGAATTTAATCGTGAGTGCTTTTCCTGAAGGAGATGTGACTACCAATTGAGGTAGAAGAGTGTTCTTTAAGGCGCTCTCTGGTTTTTTATCAACGATTAAGTATTGAACTGCAAGCGCATCCCCTGCATTGAAATCTGCTCTGAATGCTTTCTTCTCTCCTGCTTTGGTAAAGGATGCACGTATTGCGAACGAGACAGTTCCATCCAATAGAAGAGGACCCTTGGCTGCTGTTGTGTCGGTATTAAGAAGCACAACCGGTTGATGAGCCTGGGCAGAGGTGCTTCCCAAGAAGGTCAGAAGTAGAAGAGTGACGAGGCCGCGTTTCATGGGCCTAGGATATTTGGAGAGCCTTCAATTGTCGCTTCGAATTCTGACTGTGTTTCGAATTAGCCTTTAATTCTATTTACGGCGTACTCAGCGACATCCCAATTATCGTAGGGATTTCCATTGTGGAGCAAAGCGCCATTTCGTGTATTGACCGATAGATAACGAAGCACGCGTTTGCCTTCGATATTTTCGATCCCACTCAAGTAGAGATCGACTTGCTCCTCAACTCTTTGTCCTTCCGCGCAATTGGGTTCACAGAGATTCTCTGAATAGGTACCCGTGCCTTCTGCCCCGTTATATCCCCAGCTCTCCCACTTAATGTCATAGACGAGGACTCCGGCATCGGCGCAGAACTTTGTTAACTGCTCAGGGCGTTGCTCGAGGAATTCACAGTCGTATGTATAAATATCTTTGGCATACGACTTACCGAATGTGAAAACCGAGCCAGCGGTAAGGGCGATAATGATCAACCCTGCGATTAATCCGCTTCTTTTCATGACGTTATCGTACTTGTTAAGAGTTAAGTAGGCTCAAGCGTTCATTGAGTCCAGAGTATGAAGGCTCACGCGACATAATCTTTTCTAGATCTTTCTTGGCTAACGCCACTTTTCCCATACGCTCGTAGGTAAATGAGCGTTCCCACAGGCCGCGATTAAGAATTCCTTCTGAGCGCGATCGCTTTGCTACGGACTGCTTCAGACATTCAAGGGATGCGTCGAAGAAACCCTTTTCGCGGAATGCGATGCCGCGCAGAACTAAGAGCATCGCTGTGGCATCGTCTTCATTTTCAATATCTTCTGTTGTGGCAATCGCATCATCAAATTTCAGGAGAGCAATTTCAAGATCTGCAACAGAGATTGCAGTCATCTGATCCGAGTCAATTTCTTCAACAACTTCTAGTGCTTTTGCATAATTGCCTTGTACTTGAAGGATCTCTGCATAGATCAATCCAAGTGCTTTGAGGTTGTAACGCTCGTTGGCAAAGATGCCTGGTGTGATCATGACTCCCGGGGTAATGCCAGGAAAGTACTTCTGCACAAGTGGGTGAGCAAAGAGGGCATCGCGTTGTGGCCAGAGTTGATCGGCGAGCACGAAGGATTCTTTTTGTAGCGCTTCGTTGGTACTGCCGTGTAAGACTTGAACAGCCTGCATAGCAAGTGCGAGTTCGGGATGTTCTTGTGCAACTGCTCGTGTTTTTTCAAAGACTAGCGCTGGTGGATTTGCCGCTTGGTCTCCGTAAATATCATGAAAGAGTCCGCTGAGTGCTTTCTCTTCCTTACTCGAAAAGATATGAGATTTAGCAGGCTCACGTCTCAGCGAGACTGGCGCATCTAACGCTTGTGCAGGTGGGATATATACATCTTCAACGTAGATCTCGTCATCGACCATAGTTTCTTCGACGCGAGTACTTGCTACGGTGCGAGGAGCTTTACTCTTTGCGCGCTTTTTCTTCAGTGATTTGCTTTCAGTCCAATAGAGACCGCTACCCGGAATACCTGCAGATGAGGTGACGCGTCCGCTTGAGTTAAGACTTACACGTGCGCCAGGGATACCTGCGGAAATTCCGACAGAGCTTTTGCCGACAGTTAAGCGGATCCCCGGGAGGATCTTCATTGATCGACGAAAGCGGAATCCCATGGGCTTGAGGTTACTAGCGCAGAAGGGGTGTCCACCAGATGAACAACGATGCTGGTCATGCTCAAAAGTGACTGGTTAGCAGTTCTAACCCTGTCAAAAATGGCCCTCTTCATTTATTCTTATCGCCTGAGGTCCCAATGAGTAGAAGGCACAGTGCACCTAATGGCTAAGAAGAAAAGTGATCCAGCAGTTGAGGACAATAACGAGTTTCATATCGAAGAAGTTGTAGAGAAGGTTCTCTTCGGTGGTCGTTGGTTACTCGCTCCTCTCTATGTAGGTCTCCTTCTTAGTCTTGTACCTTTGATTTACCGATTCTTCATTGAGTTCCTTCATTTGATGGAGGGAATTGCAACTCTTGAGATGCAAGAAATTACGCTTAAGATACTTGAGCTTCTTGACGTAGTACTTCTTGGTAATCTCATAATTATTGTGATCTTTGCAGGATATGAAAACTTCGTATCAAAGATTAACGTTGCAACTAATTCAGTTGATCGTCCACATTGGATGGGCCGCGTTGATTACAGCGGACTTAAGATCAAGTTGATTGGTTCATTGGTTGCTATCTCTGTTATTGAACTTTTGAAGGACTTCATGATGGAAGGTGACTACGATGACAAGCGTCAGATGTGGCGCATCGCCATCCACATTACATTCGTCCTTTCGGGTGTTCTCTTCGCCCTCATGGACTTCATCGCCGATAAGCGAGAAGCAGTAGATCTAGCTGTCAAACCAACTAAGAGCGAGAAATAATATGAAGAAGATTTTTCTTGCTCTATTTCTGACTGCAAGCATGCTTATTGCACCAACGTCTGCATTTGCAGCAGGGCAAGTTAAGTACACAAATCAAAAAGAAGGTCAGTTCTGTAAGACTGCCGAGATCGGAAAGCACACACACAATCTCTCTGGCGATCGCCTGGTATGCGTTAGCGGTGAGAGCAGGGCTCGCTGGCAGTACAAGCCTCTCTCAGTGAAATATGTGGCACAGAAAGCTGGCCAATTCTGTAAGAAAACTGATTTAAACAAGTACACAGTTGAGGAATCAGGTACTCGTCTGTTTTGTCGCACGGTAGATGGTCGAGCGCGCTGGGTTCAAGAATAAAAACAATCGAAAGGGATCGAAATAAATGAGCAATCTATTGGTAGTTAAAGACAAGGTAAGCCGTTTTGCCAGGGAGGTTTTTAACATTGTCCAGATTGATGATGATGGAGATCTCGTCATCCCCTACGAGTCAACCAAAATCTTTATCCGAGTTTTCGAGCGTGAAGTTGCTGCAGATATGGAAGAGTTCTGGAACGAGAACCAACTCTCTCGCACCGCTGTATACGTATGGGCCCCGACAATTTTTGATGTAAAGCCAAGTAACGAGCTCTACAAGTGGGTTGCCACTGAAGGTGCTGATTTCTTCTACGGACACTGCAAGGTAGGCCCATACGGTGAGGGTGGAAATGTTCAGGTGCTCTTTGAAATTACACTCGCGGGAGACACCATCGATCCAGGTGAGCTCAAGCAAGCGCTCCTTGCTGTTGCAATGACAGCAGATGATCTTGATGATGAACTAAAGAAGAAGTTCGGCGGCAAGCGCGTAGACGATAACTAATTGTCTCGACTATGAGCGTTCGTTCAAGTATTGAAGAATCCGCTGTTGGTATTGCCAAAGGTCACGACCATGGTGAAATATCCGAGCTACATGTATTGCGTGCTCTGCTGACTAAATTTGGTACCGATGGCGTTGGTGTTACCAATAAGGATGTCGATGAAAAATTAGCTCAGCTGAAGAGCGCACCTTCTGCAGTTATCGCAATTTCGGCGGAAGCGGCGACAGTCTTGGCTCGTGTGGGTAATGAAGAACCTGCGGGAATCATCGGAGATCTGGTCACAAAGCACTTTGGAAAAGTGGCAACAGCAACGCTTTCTCCAGCCAAAGCTCCGACCGAGTCAATATCCGAAGAGAAGCCTGATGCTGAAGTAAGTGAGGAGACTCTCAAGAAAGCGATGGGTGAACTTAATTCACTCATTGGTTTAGATGGTGTGAAGGATCAGATTGCAAAGCTGATGAATATGCATGAGGCGAATAATGTTCGGGAAAAGCAGGGACTCCCCCGCATTCCCGTTGGACTTCACTTGGTATTTACTGGAAGTCCTGGAACTGGAAAGACAACGGTTGCTCGTATTGTGGCGCAGATGTATCAAGCTATTGGTCTCCTTCCAGGTGGTCAGCTCGTAGAAGTTGATCGATCATCTCTAGTTGCAGGATATGTGGGACAGACTGCCCTTAAAGTTCAAGAAGCAATTAATCAAGCTCGCGGCGGTGTGCTCTTTATCGATGAGGCATACGCACTCTCTGCCGATCGCGGTGCTGGCTTTGGTGATGAGGCGATCTCAACGCTGGTGAAAGCGATGGAAGATCAACGCGATTCTCTAGCGATTATCGTTGCTGGATATCACGAGCCGATGCAAGAATTCATTGCATCCAATCAAGGGCTTAAATCTCGTTTCCAAAACACGATCTCCTTCGCTGATTACAAGACCTCTGAGCTACTCGATATCTTGAAAGTAATTGCAGGCAACTACAAGATCACCCTGACTGAAGATGTCTTAAAAGCTGTAGAGAAGTACTTTGATGAGGTAAAGCCTGCCGGAGATATGGGAAATGCCCGTTATGTGCGTAACCTCTTCGAGAAGATGTACCTCAATCTCTCCAGCCGCGCTGCACTCGATGGCAATATCGAGCTTCACGAGTTAGTTGAGTTCGCAGTAGAAGATATTCCTGCTCCAGATGGAGTAAAGAAGCCAACAATAGGTTTCTAAATCGCTACGATTCTCCTAGCGATTTAGATTGAGAGAAAGAGGAAGAAATGTCATATAACAATTCTCCAACGCCACCCCGTCCTTTGCCAGGTGAGGGATCCGGAGGTGGTGGCTTTCAATATGCATCATTCCAGCATCGTCTAGGTGCTTATGCCCTCGATGCCGTGCTCTCTGTAATCACACTTGGAATCGGCTGGATCATCTGGTCATTCATTGCTTGGGGTGAAGGTCAAACTCCTGGCAAGAAGATTCTTAAGATTCGTGTACGAAACTTTGAGACCGGTGCAGTTGCGACGTGGGGCCATATGGCAGTGCGTGAGCTACTTGTGCCTCTCACGGTTGTCATTGCCTCCGCTCTGACTTCAGGAATCGCAGCAGTTGCTTGGATTGTTATTGAAATCGTCTTCTACTTCACAAAAAATAGCCGCACGCTGCGCGACCTCTGGGTCAAGACCGCTGTAATTAACGAGGCGTAAGATGAGTGAATTTATTCCTTCAGGGCAATCTAATCCTGCCCCACAACTTTCTCAGGCAGAACAGGATGCAAAGGCTGGTAGCGGTCTTGCTATCGGATCATTTGTCACTTCACTCGCTCTGGTTTTTCTATCGGCTGGTTTTCTCTCATTTATCGGAGCAATCCTCGGACATGTATCACTCTCAAAGTTGAAGAAAGCTGGGAGTACAGAAAATCGTGGGCTTGCCGTAGCCGGTGTAATCATCGGTTGGGTCTCAACCGCACTTGCATGGATATTCTTGATCGGATTTATCTCACTCGTGGTCGGTGCTGCATCAACTCTCGATTCATCGTGGTGGGATGATTTGATGAACGAGATAGATCAGAACTACAACAGCTACTAAGGTTTGAGAAAAGCACACAGGGACCGATGACCTCGGTCCCTGTGGCTTATCCCTCGATAGGAAACTTACTTGTAGACGTCAGTCCAGTTCGTAATCTTGAGGATGTACCACTGTCCACCTTCGACAGCCTTAGCCAAGGTTGCATCTGTTGCATCCATGTCTGGGCGTGACTTAGCTGGAGTGGCGTGGATTTGAGCTGCGAACATGAAGTAGCTCGCCTTATCCGTCTTTGATGTACGGAGTTCATTGGAGACTTCAACGATTCCAGATGACTCTTCATCACTTGTGATGAAAGCGGTGCCGCTCTCTGTGAAGTAATCAGCCTTGAATCGTGCGATTGTTCCAACTTTTCCGTCACTGATTCGGTAGGAAACAATGCGAGCAAGGAGTGCGTTCTTGCCTGGATCTTCCTGAATCAATACGTTGCCAAGAGAATCAACTGTGATGTTATCTGGCTTTGACATGTAGATATCTTCAGAACCATCTAGAAGTAGTTCTAGTGTTGAGCCAAGGAATGGCTTATTAGCATCCACAAAGCGAAGGCGCCATAGAGCTCCACCGTCACGAGTGACTGTTGGTGTTGCTGGGTTAGGAGTTGTAGCTCCTACGACCTTTAGTCCAGTTGGATCTGAGTCTGACTGTGTGGTGACGAAGTAGAAGTCATTTGGCTTGTTTGGATCAAAGTGACCGTCTTCAACGCGAGCGAGCTCGATTCCCTTTGTGTTGGCTTCGACGTTTTGTGCCTTGCCGTTAGCCTTGATATCTACTGCAGCAAATGTCACAGCAAATGGCTTGTTCTTTCCGTATTTGGCACGGATTTCATAATCGTTAGCAACTGGTGCATCAGCAGTCGCAGCTAAGACGTATGACTTTCCATTTGTGAGGCCAGCCTTTTCAAACCACTTGCCTGTCTTTGTCTTTGTGCCCATGTACATCCATAGCTGGCTATCTTTAGCGTCGCCATCTTCGTTGCCCATGATGACTGTGTTCTTTGTGGTTGTTGGAGCTGGGATGAAGTTCTCCCACGCAGATAAGCCAAGAGCTGGAAGCTGTACTAGTTGACCTGTGGTGAGATTAGTTGCAAATCCACGTGACTCATCTGAACCTTCTTCGCCGGCAAAGAAGAGAGCATCTTTGATGCCTGTTCCTGATGCCTTGTCATAGAAAGCTTCCGCAGGAGAAAGTGATCCTGAACAGAAACGGTTGAGAAGGTAGCTGTGGTTGAGAGTTCCATAAGAATCCTTAACCGCTGCGCCAGCTGGAGCACCAGGTGTGTTGCCGTACTTACCTGTTGTGTAGTCATACCAGACGACATCTTTAAAGAGATCGACTGCCTTTGTGACTTTCTGTGTAGCAATGTCATATGTCATGTCGCTTAGGAATGATCCTGAGACAAGTCCACCAGCTGTTGTGCGACCTGCAGCTACTGCGTTGGTTGCGCTCCACTCGTGGTTTGTGATGATGCGAAGTGTGTTTCCATTCTTGATGACTCCGAGTCCATCAGGAATTCCTGGAACCAAGTAGCTACCGATCATATCTCCGGCAGATGCAATTGGTGTCAGTGTTGCAGATGATGCGACAGCTTCCATGTATGTCGGAGCTGCTGCATATGCTGGTGTAGCAAAGGTAGAGAGTGCTGCGATAGATGTAGCGATAGCTAATCCGCGCTTAACTCGTGAATTTTTCAACGTATTCTCCTCAATTAGTGTGGTGATCTGCTTATGTATGCGTTGCTGGGAAATTGCAACGTGCAGATCTAACTGAGTGTGTGTGAACAGTGAGGTGCAAGAATTAATCAAACTCATGAAGAGTAAGTGAGCAGGTGCGGAAGTTTGCGTGAATGAGAACTTCGCAATGAATGAATAAGGCGCTCCTAGGAGGTTAACTCCTGGAAGCGCCGTTCGTAGTGCGTAGTGCGTAGCCCCGAAGGGATTCGAACCCTCGTAGCTGGCTTGAGAAGCCAGAGTCCTAGGCCGCTAGACGACGGGGCCCTAGTTTGTTGAAACGGTACATATTTACTTCTTTACTGCTTGTACTGCGCTGGGGTACCAGGACTCGAACCTAGACTTACTGAACCAGAATCAGCAGGGCTGCCAATTACCCCATACCCCAAAAGGCGTAAACCTTATGTGGGAGAAGTTTACCCCACGCTCTAGAGCGAAATCGCCCCAGAAATTCTTTCCAGGCAGGCCTCTTTACCCAGTAATTCCATTGATTCAAAGAGGGGCGGCGAAATGGTGCTGCCCGTTGTGGCAATGCGCAGTGCGGTAAATGCAATGCGCGGCTTAAGGCCCATCTCTTCAATCAGAGATGCACGAAGAGCGGCCTCGATCGAAGTGTGATCCCATGTTGAAAGTGGTGTGAGTTCGACAAGTGAGCGCTTCAAAATATCTTTTGATGGGCCATCTGAGATCTTGGAAGCACTCTCTGCTTCAACGGCAAACTTTGTGGTGAAGAGGAACTTAAGCATCTGTGGAACTTCACTTAAGGTAACGATTCGCTCTTGGATGATTGGAAGAGCTGCCTTAACTAATGCGATTTCAGCATCGGTGCCTGTAATCACGCCAGCATCTTTGAGGAATGGCAAGGACCAGCTGAGGAATTCATCGAGTGTGAGCGCGCGAATCTTGTCACCATTGATTGCCTCAAGCTTCTTCATATCAAAGCGTGCAGGAGAAGAGTGGACTTTCTCAACGGTAAAGAGTTCGCATAGCTCTTTCATCGTGATGTTCTCGACATCGTCCCCCGGAGACCAACCAAGGAGAGCGAGATAGTTACAGATTGCCTCAGGCAAGTAACCCATCTGGCGATACCAGGCGATAGAAACTTCGCCGTTGCGCTTAGATAGCTTGGCGTTATCTTGACCCATCACAAAGGGAAGATGGGCAAAGACTGGATAATCCTCGAGAGCAACGCCCATCGCTTGATAGACGCGAATCTGACGAGGAGTTGAAGAGAGGAGATCTTCTCCGCGTAAGACGTGGGTGACCTTCATCAATACATCATCGACGGCCACTGCCAGCGTGTAGAGAGGCGATCCATCTGCGCGAACAAGAACAAAATCTGGAACGAAATTGTGATCAAAGGTAACGTCGCCGCGAATCTCATCTCTAAATGTTGTGCTGCCATCTGGCATACGCATGCGAACTACAGCCCCACGACCTTGCCCTTTATAGGCTGCAATCTGCTCTGCAGTGAGGTCGCGACAGTGTCCGTTGTAACCAGGTGCCACATTAGCTTTGCGCTGTGCTTCGCGAACTGCCTCTAACTCTTCCGGTGAGCAGTAGCAGTGATAGGCATCTTTATTATCAAGAAATGTCTGTGCCCACTTTGCATAAATATCTAAACGTTGTGATTGTAGATATGGCCCATTATCGCCGCCAACTTCAGGACCCTCATCCCAGTTAAGGCCGAGCCACTTGAGAGTATCGATCGCTGCTTGAATATATTCATCGGTGACGCGAGTGGTATCTGTATCTTCAATACGGAATAAGAATGTTCCGCCCGTGTGACGGGCATAGGCCCAATCAAAGAGTGCGGTACGGATATTTCCGACGTGCAGGTCACCGGTGGGAGATGGTGCAAAGCGAACCTTTACTTTCTTAGTTGCATTAGTTGCATTGCCACTCATGGTTGCGCACTCACTCTATTTGTTAGTTGGCCAAGGCCTTCGACGGATACTGCAATAGTTGATTTAGCAGGCATCGGCCCAATTCCAGCTGGAGTTCCTGTGATGATGACATCTCCTGGAAGAAGTGTCATGACCTGGGATACAAAGTGAATGATTTCTGGGACCTTGAAGATCATGTCGCTCAGGTGAGCATCCTGCTTGATCTCACCGTTAAGAGTTGCGGTGATGCGCTGGGTACCAGGAACAAAGTCGGTTTCGATCCATGGTCCAAGTGGGCAGAATGTGTCAAAGCCCTTGGCGCGAGTCCACTGGCCGTCTTTCTTCTGTAGTTCACGACAGGTCACATCATTTGCCATTGTGTATCCAAAGATCACATCGTTAACTTTTTCCTTAGGAACATCTTTACAGATGCGGCCAATAACAATTGCTAGCTCTGCTTCATAATCAATGGTGGGTGCCATTGCAGGCCAGACGATTGTGTCGCCAGGACCGATGATGGTGGTATTTGCTTTAAGAAAAATAATTGGTTCATCTGGAACAACGCTGCCCATCTCGGCTGCATGATCGGCGTAATTCTTACCTATGGCAACAACCTTGCTGCGAGGGATAACTGGCGCAAGCAAGCGGACCTTGGTCAGCTCAATACGTGCAGCTGTCTTTACGATCCCTTGGTAGATCGGATCTCCATCAATAATGGTGATGAGGTTATCTTCATCGAGGATGCCAAAGAGAGGGTCGGTACCCAACCCTGCATCTGGACCTGGAGAGAAGCGAACAATGCGCATTGGGCTATCTTAGCGCAGCGATTACACCTGACTCATCAATATGAAAGATCGTAGCTGAC
>Ga0209356_1001005_pt1 | contig 11185 bp, 9 predicted proteins | sample LauGreFaBDMM15SN_2_FD_188213 | JGI IMG/M metagenome (GOLD analysis project Ga0209356, IMG submission 188213) | Freshwater lake microbial communities from Lake Michigan, USA - Fa13.BD.MM15.SN (SPAdes) (version 2) | ecosystem: Environmental > Aquatic > Freshwater > Lake | place: Lake Michigan, USA...
CCCTATAAATTTCTGATTGAACCGCGATTACAGGCCGACATTGATATCGCTGCGATTTCCGCTGATTATCCTAAAGACAGTATAAACTCATATACCGTTGATAGTTTAGCGCCTGAAGGCGTAGTTGGAAACATCGGCTTAAAAAATGCAACAGACAGCTTCAATATTCGATGTGAAATTTGGTTCGGCAACACAAAACTCTATAACAAAACCATTAGAGATACACTTAGCAGTGGAATCAAACGTAAATATACTTTCCCGAAGCGATTTATTCCCACCTCCTACGGTGAACATGTAGTAATGATTATCGTGAAGAGACCCGGCGACCAGGTGGTAGACAATGATACCGCAACACGGAAATTCTATGTCGGCGTGAAAAAAGACGTGATGATTAATACCGTCTACGAGCCCAGCAATGGCAGTGGTTATAATTACAAAATCGACACCATGATGCCTATGGCCAACGTCCAAAATGTAGGATACGATAATTCTCCCACCTTTACCGTTCGATGTCGCATCTTCCAAAGAACCAAAGTTGTTTACAACCAAACCCAATTATTATCCCTGCCAAAGTTCCAATCCAAAATCCTTTTCTGGCCCACCTACAAATGCAGCGACACTGGCAAATTACAAGTGGTTTTCACAACGGAAATGCTTGGCGACGCTTACAAGAAAAATGACACCCAATCTCGGACCATTTATGTCAGAAAAATCGTAGATATCGGTGTGGATTCTCTTAGGAGCCCTGATGTCAATCAATTCTATACCAAAGGCAAACCCATCGGCATTAAGTTCAAAGCTTATAACGATGGATTAATTCCCGCCTTCAGCGTACCATTTTATTGCAGCATTTACGAACCCGGTGGCAAACGTGTCTATTACGATTCAACCAAATCGTACATTCAAGCATTGTATGCCTTGGAGCTATCAGTGACAAAAAACTTTACGCCTTCAAGCCTAGGTCTTCACAAAATTGTGATCCGCACGAAACACTATCTAGACCTATTTACAGATAACGATTCTTTGGTGAAGTTCTTTAGCGTGGGTAAACCCTATGACTTTCAAGCCATTCAAATTACAAATCCAAAACAAGGTGCTGTGATGAGTTTGGGAAAACCCTCCATATCACCAAAACTACTACTAAAAAACAATGGTTATTTGAAATCTACTGGGCCTTTGACTTGCGAAATTTACCAAAATGGAAATCGCATTTATTACGATGTCAAAAATTTCACCCTAGATACGTTTAAGTCCGATACCGTTGTTTTTGCCCAAAGTTTCAGGCCCATGAATGTGGGCACATTTAACATGGTCTGTTACTCAAATTTGAATTCAGATCTCGTAAAATCAAATGATACGGCTCGAATTTCTTTTTCCGCAGTAGTGGGAAAAGATGCTTACCCATTTGCCGCAACGCTTTCGCCCGATACCAATCAATTTGATTTGGTCGATTCCCTGTTCTCCGCATCAATAACGGTAAAAAATCAAGGCATCGATTCCATCAGAAAAGTACTCGTAAATATTTCAATTTTCGAGGGGGCAACTAGAACAGCCTATATATCCAAAGTGACCCAACTTGAAAGCAAAGGCGTAGATACGGTAATCTTTGATTTACAGCACAAATTTAGCAAAGTGGGAATCGCAGAAATTCGCATTTTTACCTCCTCCTTTGAAGATCAAAATATCTTTAACGACTCGATGGTTATTCCCGTTGCTGTGAATATTACCAAAGATTTGTCGCTGCTCTCAGCCAAACAACCAGGGTCCAATGATAAAATTGTAGAAAACGACTCCTTGCGATTTCCCAAGATTCAAATTGCAAACATCGGTGCAGGTAGCACTACCCAAAACACACTTATTCGATACCGCATTGTTCAGCAACCCAGCAAAACCATTCTGTTTGCCGATACCTTGGTCGTAGGAAAAATGACGCCTCTGGATACGATTTGGTTGAATTCTCTAAAGGGATTTAAATTTAGCAACCGTGGCGCCTATGTATTGGAAGCCTTTGCATCAATCAGCGTTGATGGTAATGCAAAAAACGATACGTTGCGATATATTCTTCTTGTTGACCAGAAAGTGGATAGGGAAACTGTATTTCTGCATTCCGTTGTGGCCTATCCGGTGCCTACAAATGACCATATCACTATCAACAACGCGCTGGGTTACAAAGCTTGGTGTTTGTATGATGTGAATGGTAAAATCGTTTCTGATGGTAAAGTGGTTACAAATCAATTTGATATTGATACGCGGCCTTTTACATCAGGGCTTTATGTATTAAAATTGCAAGGTGAAATTGGATTTAAATCCATGCCCATCGCCATCGCACACCCATGATAATCCGTACAATAAAAATCTCAGGACTGACTGTAATAATCAGTTTGTTTTCGGCCTGTGGAAGCATCAAGCCCGAAGCCCCAGCCACCGCTAACCAGGTAGTGCCCGCAAAACCGATGCCCGCTATCGCATCAACCATTAATGTGCCTATAAAAGTTGACCTGAAATCATATATCAAATTGGCAGACCAAACGTTTGATAAGGATTTTACCGGTTCAGACCGTCCTTGCTCTGGTCTACGGTACCAATACAAACTCAAGAGAGAGCCCATTCAGCTCACCGGCAAAGGCAAAACCGTGTTTCTTGGCTTGGACATCGCCTATGGTTTTTCTGGCGAATACTGCGCGGCTTGTGTTTATGAAAATTGTATAACCCCGCCAATCCCATTCAGCTGCGGTTGGGGAGATGAAACACTGAGAAAAGCCAAAATCAAACTCCAAAGTGATATCGAACTGACTTCAAACTATCGTATTAAATCCAATACCAGTTTCACCGATCTAACACCCATTGACCCCTGTAGAGTCACCTTTGCAAACATTAACATCAACGATATTTTGGTTAAACAGCTCAAACCAGAATTAAGCAAATTTGCAAAAGTGATAGATGCGGAAATCGCAAAACAAGACCTGAAGCCCTATATTTTGCCGGTTTGGAAAGCATTTCAAGACGATATACAAATTCCGTACACGGGATACTTGAGATTTCAACCCCAGGGTTTAAGTGTGAGCGAAATCAATATGACAGGCTCTATTCTGAATTTCAATATCGGAATTACCGCCACGCCTAGTATTCAAAGTAGCCCTTGGAACAAACCCAGTACCCCGCTGCCCAATTTGAGTCCGTATAAAAAAGGAAGCGGTTTTGAGGTGTATACAGACCTTCGATTAGATTATGACAGCCTTTCCAAACAGCTCTTTGAAATGATGAAAACAGAGAGTTTTGCAATGGGAAAAGATAAAATTAATATTACCACATTGCACTTGTTTCCCGCTGGCGAAAAGCTCGGCATCGAAATGGGATTTGCCGGAACCAAAAAAGGTGTGTTCTTTTTGTTGGGGTCGCCGAAGTTTGACAATGCCAAGAATGTTCTCGCCCTCAAAAATGTAGAGTACGACCTATCTACCAAAAACGTTTTGATAAAAGCGGCCAAGTGGATGCTCGACGAAACAATCAGAAAAAAACTGGAGTCGCAGATGGTTTTTGATATGAGCGACCTTGTGAATCTCACCAAAAAATCGATCAATGAATCACTCAATCAAACGATGGGCAATGGCATCAAAACACAGGGAAGGTTAAAGTCTCTAGAATTGGTGGACTGGAGCTTGCAGAAGGATGCAATTTGGGTAAGAGCAAAAACTCTCGGTGACATTGGTGTAATTGTAGAATAATTGATTGGCATTCAACCAGATATTCTGGTTTTTAGAACCGTGCGATTACCACCAACCCCTCAACTAGTTGCCTTTTGCCAATTCCACGCATCGCGCATCATGGTTTCAAGGTTACGACTTGCTTTCCATCCCAATACTTCATTGACTTTGGTGGTTTCGGCCCAAACTGCCACCACATCGCCATTTCTGCGAGGCCCAATGATATGCGGAACCTTCTCACCCGTTGCTGATTCAAAGGCAGAAATAACTTCTAATACCGAATATCCGTGTCCTGTGCCAATATTAAAAACCTCAAAATTGCCAAGGCTTGGATCACCCATTTCTACCTTATGCTCCACTGGATTCGAAAACAATCTACCAATTGCCGCAACGTGAGCATCGGCCAAATCCATCACATGAATATAGTCCCGTATACAAGTTCCATCTAGCGTATTATAATCTCCACCATGTACTGTTAGTTGAGGTCGAATACCCGCCACGGTTTGTGTTAAATAAGGAATCAAATTATTCGGCACGCCCAATGGCAATTCACCAATCAAAGAAGATTCGTGGGCCCCAACAGGATTAAAATATCTTAAACACTGAACCTCAAACCATTTGTTGTCTTTAAGAATCACCTCGCCCATTTGTTTTGTGGCTCCATAAGGACTTGCCGCGGGTCTCGTGGGAGTTGATTCCTTTACCGGAACTTGTTCTGGCTCACCATAAACAGTGCAACTGCTGCTGAAAACGAGTTTTTTACAATCGGCCTGTTTCATCACCTCCAACAATGAAACCAATCCAACAACATTGTTGTTGTAGTACATTAACGGTTGATCTACGCTCTCACCAACGGCTTTGTGGGCTGCAAAATGAATTACGGCATCTGGATTGTGGATTGCGAAAATTTCCGTCATCAAAGACTTATCGTTTACATCGCCATGGATAAACTCAGGTATAAAACCAATGAGTTGTGCGATGGCAGATAGTACATCAATTCTTGAGTTATGCAGATTGTCGACGATTACAGGCGTATACCCCGCTTCAAACAAACAAACCACCGTGTGCGAACCAATAAAGCCCAATCCGCCTGTAACTAAAATCTTCTTTTGCTCCATATTTATTTCAATTTACTCACTTGATTGTGCTCCAAGCGATATTTCTCACCACTACTCTCACAGATCGCCTCGCCGTTTTCATCAAAATTCAATTTCTCTCCAAACGCACTCATCCATCCAATCTGCTTTGCGGGATTTCCAACTACCACAGCATAGTCCAACACATCTTTGGTAACCACGGTACCAGCGCCAACAAATGAATATTCGCCCAAAGTAACCCCACATAAAATTGTGGCATTTGCCCCAATTGAAGATCCCTTTCTAACTTTGGTTAGTTTGTATTCCTCCTTGCGCTCAACATGAGACCTTGGATTTGTTACATTGGTGAAAACCATGCTCGGTCCCAAAAAACAATCATCCTCAATTTCAACACCCGAGTAAATTGATACGTTATTTTGGATCTTAACACCCGAACCAATGTTGACATTACTTCCAACAAAAACATTCTGCCCCACGTTACAATTGGTGCCCAATTTTGCAGTTGACATTACATGGGTGAAATGCCATATTTTGGTTCCTTCGCCAATTATCGCACCCTCGTCTACAATAGCAGAAGGGTGAATAAAAGCAGTTTGATTGGCATTGGATTCAGTCATCAGAAAATCAAAGTTACAAAATGATTGCGATGTGACATCTTTGGTTTGGTTAACCACTGCGGAATTTTATCAAAGCAATCCCGGCCGACACATAGTATAATGAACCTATTTTATTCCAAATAGGGTTAATAGCAAGTAACACAACCCCGCAACCAATGCACTCACAGGAATGGTAATAATCCAAGCCACCAATAAATTCCTGGTAACACCCCATCGCACTGCACTCAATCGTTTTGTTGCGCCAACACCTATGATAGATCCTGTTATCGTGTGTGTTGTACTCACCGGAATACCCATTTGCTCTGTCATAAACAAGGTGATCGCACCCGCCGTTTCAGCACTAACGCCTTCCAGTGGTGTCACTTTTGTGATTTTAGTGCCCATGGTTTTGATGATTTTCCAGCCCCCACTCATTGTGCCCAAACCAATCGCTACATAACAAGCCATAGGGACCCAATTTGGCAATTCACTAAATTCTGAAATGTAATTATCAGCAATTAAAGCTGCGCCAATAATACCCATTACCTTTTGAGCGTCGTTTCCACCGTGTCCTATTGAGAATGCTGCACTAGACAATAACTGCAACTTTTTGAACATGTTCACCATGCGATTTGCCGTGGGTTTTTGAATTAACTCACAATAAATATAGCTCAACATGAAAATCACAATCACGCAGAAAATACAATACAACAACATCCGATTGTCCGCCCTATCCAACTCTTTCTCTAAATCGCTTTTCGCATTCACCGCCAAGCTCTTTTTAAACTTATCATAATCACCCACTTTGTCCATACCCAACTTATGAGTTAATGCAATAGCCGTGCTATCTAACCCTACCGCTTGATAATTTTCTATGATAGGTGCACACTCTTCCAATGCACTTTCCGCTGAAATAACTAAAGGCAACAGCGCTGGGTCATAAAATGCCGCTTTTTTGCTTTGGTCAATCTTTAGCTTTTTTGCAACAATTCCTTTAACCTTGTTATTTTCAATGTATTTTAAATCAACAACAGCCGCAATATCTCCCGCTGTTTTAGTAGGACCATCGGTATCAAAATTCTTTAAAAATGGTTTACTAAGTTTGAAATTGGCAGTCGCCTGATCTAGTTTCTTAGTAATTTTTATATCCCCCGGACTTTTTTCTAGCTCTTTCTTGTACTTATCTACTTTATAAAACTTCGACAAATTCTCTTCCAACTTAGTCTGTCTGTAAGTGCCAAATAGGAACCACATTCCCACGGCCGACAATAAAATCAATAGCAGTCTTCCGTAAACATTTCTTTTTATGGTTACAACAGTGATAAAGATGGAAATCACCATACCAATTAACGGCGCCAACAAAATGAAATAGACCGTTTTTGTGATTTTGTCCATTTCCACAACTTCCCCAAATGGAACCCATCCCTTCACAAAATATGCATGTGCAACCGCAGCCCCAGCAAATCCACCAATCAAAGTATGGCTCGATGAACTAGGTATTCCGAACCACCAAGTAAGCAAATTCCAAAAGATCGCGGCAACCAAACCAGCCAAAATTACCGGTAAAGTGATATAATTATCAATTACCGTTTTGGCAATTGTATTCGCAACGGCGTGGTCCTTGAAAATGAAAAATGCCACTGAATTGAACAACGCTGCCCACAAAACAGCCTGCAATGGAGTAAGTACTTTGGTGCTCACCACTGTTGCAATAGAGTTGGCAGCATCATGAAAACCATTGATGTAATCAAACACCAATGCCAATACAATGATCACTATAACAAGGGTCGACATGATTTATTGTATTCTTATTTCCGTTACGCGTATTTAACAATAATCGTTTCAATCACATTCCCAACATCTTCGCATTTGTCAGTAGCAACCTCCATAACTGTATAAACTTCGCGCTTACGAATAAGTTCCTTAAAATCATTTTCCACTTCAAATAAATTCTTAATACTCATATCAAAAACATTGTCAGCGTGATTTTCAAAACTGTTGATTCGAACCAGGCATTCCATGATTTTCTCTGGTCGCTTTAATTCACGCAATTGCATAACCGCCTTTCCTACTTCCGCAGCACTTTGCATGATGATTTCAGCTAAACTTTGAATTCCTTGCTCATGTGGATTAACCCCATGAAATTGCATTTTTTTGCAAGAGGCATAAATATAATCAGCCACATCATCCATCGCAGAAGCCAAATAGTGAATGTCCTCACGATCAAATGGTGTAATAAAGTTTTTACCCAATTCAGTAAAAATATTATGTGTTATTTCGTCGTTTTGGTGCTCATAATCTTCTATCTGCTTGCTAATTTTCAAACGAACATTAGGGTCGGCTTCAAAAACATATTGATGCAACAATTTACCCATCTCAGTTACGTTTTGAGCTGTTTGCTCAAACAAACTATAAAATACCTTGTCTTTCGGTAAAAAAACGCTCAGAATGTTGTTTAATGCCATGATAATACTATTATTTTTATTCAAACAAAATTACCGACACCACGAGCAAGAAAAAGGCGTTAATCCATGTTTAACACAAAGTTAACATTGGGGGGTAATATTCGGGCTTGTCGACTTATACGCCGACTGCAATCGCTGTGTGAGTGACAGTATCTGTATTTCAAAATCCCGATACTCCGCCGCACTAATTAATCCCATTGATTCAACGGCTTGCAAGTAGCTCATCAGTCGCAAACACCGTTGATAAGCTTCATAAATTTCACCTTGGGTTGCCAATACACCTCCGCTTTGGATTTGCTTAGCCGCCTTTAACATTTCCTCGCCCAGCGTAACAAATTCGGCCGACTTCATTCTGTGCACGGTTTCGATGGTGTTGATACCCAACTGCCATGCCATGTCTTCATAACTTTTCATTTCCATGCCGCAATCTCACAAGAAGGCATAAAAACAGTTGTGCCCGAAACGGATATAAACGTTTATATCCGTTTCGGGCACAACCCACCAAATTCAGAAATATTACTTCAAAATATCACGAGAAATAACCACGCGTTGAACTTCGCTGGTTCCCTCATAAATCTGTGTAATCTTGGCATCGCGCATCATTCGTTCTACGTGATACTCTTTCACATAGCCATAACCGCCGTGAATCTGAACAGCCTCAACAGCCGTCTTCATCGCAACCTCAGAAGTAAATAATTTCGCCATCGAGCTCGCACGATCGTAATTCATGTTTTGGTCCTTCATCCACGCCGCCTTAAAACACAACAAACGCGCTGCCTCAATTTCAGTAGCCATATCTGCCAATTTAAATGCAATTGCTTGGTGATTTTTAATTTCAGTGCCAAATGCCTTGCGCTCTTTTGAATATTTCAACGATAGCTCATAGGCGCCGCTAGCAATACCCAATGCCTGCGCAGCAATTCCAATTCTACCCCCACTCAATACCTTCATGGCAAACTTGAAACCAAATCCGTCTTCGCCAATACGGTTCGCCTTTGGAACTTTAACATCTTGAAACATAATGCTATGCGTATCACTACCGCGAATACCCAGCTTATCCTCCTTCTTTCCAACAGTTACGCCGTCCCATGCTTTCTCTACGATAAATACGTTGATTCCCTTGTGCTTTTTTTCGACATCCGTTTGAGCAATTACCACATAATAGCTCGCCGAATTTCCATTGGTGATCCAATTTTTTGTACCATTCATTAAGTAATAATCCCCCATATCAACCGCAGTTGTGCGCTGACTTGTGGCATCGCTACCAGCCTCTGGCTCACTCAACAAAAATGCTCCGATTTTCTGACCGCTCGCCAATTCAACCAAATATTTTATTTTTTGCTCTTCGGTTCCATACTCCTCTAAACCCCAACACACCAAAGAGTTATTTACACTCATACAAACACTCGCCGAAGCATCAATTTTTGAGATCTCTTCCATCGCCAAAACATATGAAATTGTATCCATTCCGCCGCCACCATATTTGGGGTCAACCATCATGCCCATAAAGCCCAATTCGCCCATTTTTTTGATTTGCTCATACGGGAATCTTTGCTCGTTATCGCGCTCAATTACACCCGGTAATAATTCTGTTTGAGCAAAATCACGCGCCGCCTGCTGAACTGCCAAATGCTCCTCGCTTAATTCAAAATCCATCATATTTTTTTTATGTTATAATTACAAAATTAAATCCTTTACTTGTTGTCTCGCCATTCGTAAACCCATTGGGCCTGGATCATCTCTAAATGACCTTCATTGCTATCTTCTCGAGTCCCAGCAAAATTCGGCGTCTCCAAACCCATTCTAACAAGTCCGTAAAACGAATCCTATAAATTTTAGCCTCGTTAAAATCATCGCCAAATCGCTCATAAAGCTTCATGGCAATGTCCTCGTAATCTGTCCATTGAATCGGTGGTTCGTACATTCTCTTTATTATTAGTGTCCTATGATTCCGCTTTGATCTGGTACAACGACAACCAAGTCGCCACCACCAGATAATCTACATTGACAGGCCAATCGGCTGTTATATTTAGGGTCCCTTGCGCGGTCCACATATTCTTCCTCACGGTCACTCATCTCCGGTAAAAATTCCTCACCTTGCTCAACATAAACATGACAAGTACTGCAACCACAAACACCACCACAATTGTGATTTAGGTGAATCTCATGATCAAGCGCCACATCTAAGATAGATTCGCCCTCAAACATTTTCACCTCCATCGATGCACGATTTTTCTCTTCAAATTGAAATGTAATCTTGGCCATATAGAAATGCAAAATTAATACTTCGCAACCGCATTGCTTCACCAATTTTTGGAAATAGTACGACCAATTTTTGTATCTTTGCAACCTCGTTCTATGATATCAAGAAGATTGGTGCGCATCAAAGCCCTTCAGGCACTTTACTCCTATCAACAAGGAGGAAGCACGGACAACGTTTCGTTGCAGAATCTTACCCCCACGCAACAAGAACATTATCAAAACACCCTGGCTAATCTAAACGATAGCATCAATCAGAGTTACGATTTTTTCCTTTTCCTTCTCGATTTGCCGTTTCAACTTTCAACCTATTTGTTGGAAAAACAAACCATTGAAAAGTCCAAATTTTACCCCGATCAACAAAAAATTCGCGACCTGTCAATTCTAGACAGAATGCCGCTAGTCAAATACTTACATCGCGCAGTAGAAGACAATAAGCGGAAGCAATTCCCTTTCGATTGGAGCGAACTCGTTGGTCAGTACGATCAATACTACGAATGGATGCAAACTTGGGAATTCGTCCGCGATATTAATATTTTCGATGCCCCCACCTTCCAACAACAGCAAGCTTTTCTAGAAGAATTCTACGCCAATTTATTTGAAACCAAAGAGTTATTTTTCGACAATTTAAACGATTATTATTCCGGTTGGTCAGACGACGAGCTTTATACTACTCGAGAAATTGAAAAAACGATTCAAAGCGCCAAAGAGAATGGCGTTGTGCCCGTTCCCGAGAAACCTACCTACAGTTCAGAGGAGATTGAAATGGCAAATCAGCTATTTACCACTACTTGTAAAAACAGTAAATTATACGAATCACAAGTCGCTGAAATTTCCGACAACTGGGACCCATCAAGGATTGCAATCATGGACCTGCTCATTATCAAGCTTACATTGACCGAGTTTCTTCATTGCCCCACCATTCCAGTAAAAGTAACCATCAACGAATATTTAGAAATTACCAAAAATTACAGCACCCCAAATAGTTCTCGATTTGTAAATGGCGTACTCGACAAACTCCGAATTGTAATGGAATCTCAGGGGCTCATTCAAAAGAGTGGCCG
>Ga0209356_1001008_pt1 | contig 11150 bp, 9 predicted proteins | sample LauGreFaBDMM15SN_2_FD_188213 | JGI IMG/M metagenome (GOLD analysis project Ga0209356, IMG submission 188213) | Freshwater lake microbial communities from Lake Michigan, USA - Fa13.BD.MM15.SN (SPAdes) (version 2) | ecosystem: Environmental > Aquatic > Freshwater > Lake | place: Lake Michigan, USA...
CATTTGTATGCTCCCTAATCTATTTTTGAATTTTAAAGATAAAAAAAAAGTTTTGGATTTTCTAACCAAAATAGATAGCCTTGATATTTTTCATGAAATTCCAAAGAATAACAAAAACGATCTGGAAGATTTTTTTAAAAAGATTGTGTATAGTTTGGGAATTGGTGATCCTCGTTTGGACTACTCAGATGGATATAATATATACAAGTATCTATATCTGGAAGTATTTTTAGCGACCGAGTTTTTACTTTTAGGTTCCAGCATGACCTCTCTCTACAGCTCATCCGATTTAAAAGTAGCTCCAGGACTGGACTATTCGGTGTCTCCTGGAATCGAATTCCCCACGGATCCTGAATTTACCGCTGGTACAAGTACTTTAAAAAAATATACTTTGCTTGAAAAGGAAAACAATAATGGAAATTTTTCCACTATTCTTATTATACTATTCTCATTATTGCTAGTTTTTTTAATTGTCCTCTTTTTATTGTTTTTTGGTTTTAGGCGTTAACCAACTAAAAATTGCCATACAAATGGTTTGGATCCAAAATTCATATCTAGATCTAAATTACCTGATGTGGAGACAATACATGGGTACATCATTTCTTTCATTGTGAATTTTAATCGATAGATCCTTAACCCATTCAACACAAAAAAAAACCGAGGACAAGGAGTAAGTTCCACACCACATCCAATAGTATCACCATGTCCGAAATATCCAATATAGTCGTGTTTCTCACCATGACAGTGTACCGAGTAATCATCCGAGTGGAGAGCAACAGAACCTTCAAACCATCCAGGCATGATTTTCATTTCCATCATGTCGATAAAATGACCCCATTCACAAAATCCTATAGAAAAAAAATCATCTTGTGGAGGCGGTTTCAGAATCGTGATTTCAAAATAGACGACATCTTTTTTAAATCCAAGACCGGTGCCAATAGAATAAAAGAAAAAATTGGAGAATTTCTGATAATTAAAAAAAAAGGTTAGATAGCGGTCCCACCAACAATAAAAAAAATTTCTCTTTTGAATTCCATTAGGGCAAAAATGTAAAAAATAGTACCAATCCTGAATAATCTCGGGTATAAAATTTTGTGGTGGATACCGAAACCCAAAATAAATCATTTCAGCCGTAATGTCGATGGTATCGCGAGGTTTGGAACCAAATTTTTTGTCAAAATAATAGGAAAGAACTGGAGCATTTGTGTTTTTAAAAGCTTTGTTAGTAGAGGATAAATTTTGAAAATCCTCTATAGAAAGATAATCAAGAATATCTCGTCTCTCGATAAGTGCCAAAAGTGTTTCCATTGGAGGAGGAGGAAAAAGCGTTTTTATTTTACATCTTGAACATTTAAAACACCAATTTTTAGCTAAAAAATTCAATAAATATCCTGTCTTAATCCAATAAATCTCGCTTCTTTGGGAAGCCCCGAGTCTGTCAATTCACGAAAAGAAAATTTGGCCATTTTTCCAAGGGGAAGCATGGTTTTATAGTGTTGTCTCATATTGTCTGTGAATCCAATCCCCAGGTTGAATTTTTTGCCTGATTTCATCTCGACGACCAAACTCTTGAGATCTTTATTACCGGTAAGCGTATACGAGATAATTTTGCCTTCATCGTCATTTCTACCCTTGAGCTTGACTCTTGTCATTGATTTTTTTTGAGGAATATATACCGAATCTGCTTTGGTAAGCACAAGACCTTCTCCTCCTCCTTGAATGACTCTCTGAAACATTTCATAGAGGGTATCCACGCTTGTAATCTTGACCTGTTCGACATAGATCATGGGGCAGTCTTTGTGAGCACGGCATTGTTCTTGGACGAGTTTTTTTAGCCTAGCGGTACGTTCCTCAAATGGTTTCTTGAGGGCGGGCATATCAAACGCCATGAATCTTGCGTTGGGCCAGTTTTCCGAATCCTTTCGGGTGAGACTGGCGACCGTGGGCGCCTGTTTTCCAAGGATAATGACTTCTCCCGCAATGGCTTGTCCTCGTGGAAGCAGGGCAGCCCATGAATCGGGAATCCCAAACGTTTTTTTCCCACCCTTGGTGTAGAGTTTTCCTTTCCCATCCCAAACTCCCTGCCAGCCATCGTATTTGATGGACGCGTAATAATGATTCACGTAGCGTCCCAACATTTTTTGCTTGTTTTCTTGAACCTGACGGGGACGGAGCTGGCTATATTTCATAACTCCTTTTTGAATATCATAGGTTCCTTGTTGTTGTATTTTTTGAACCGCATCTTGGATGACCGCTGCGGGCAATATTACTGCGGGGGCGGCTTGTGGTCGTTGTTGGGGAGTTGGTAGGGTTTGTTTCTTGTGGACAGCTGGTGCTGCGCCCTTGTAAAGAACCCATCGACGGACGCCATTGGAGCCTTTTTTATTGATATACAATTTTCCGTCATTACCGGTACGAATCGTATCGTCGGGACACTCGTTGGCAGGGAAGGGAGGAGATTTACGGGAACGATACTTGATTTCGGTACTTTGGACGCACGTAGAGGATGTTTGTAGGGCTTTTGGTGGGGGTTTTTGTTTTTGAACTTGCTTAACGGGTGTTGGTTTGGATTTGGTAGAAACTTGCTTGGCCTGGACGGCTGGCTTGGTTACTTTTGCTGGAACAGGAGCCTTGTACAAAACCCATCGATGAGTTCCGTTGGCTGCTTTTTTGTTGATATACATTTTTCCATCATTACCAGGACGAAGGGTTTGATCCGGACACTCGTTGGGAGGAATCGGAGGCGATTTACGAGAACGGTATTTGGCATCCGTGCTTACCACACACTTTTCTTTTTGCTGGGGTTTTTGGACTTGCTTGGGTGGTGATGTCGTTTTTTTATGGACAGGGACTGGAGTCTTCACTTTGGCTATCGGTTTTTGAGTCTCTGGTGTGGGGCCTTTGTACTCTACCCAACGATGTGTACCTCTCTTGTCTGCGGTCACGGTATACATTTTTCCGCTATTTCCCTTTTTTATATCACCTAGAGGACAGGTTGCAGCAGGATAGGGGGGGGAAGGTCTGCTAGTATATTTTTTATCCGAGGAAGGTAAACAATTGCTCATTTTATATGATAATATTTTTTAAATAGTTTTTCATTGCAATTAAAAATTGTTTTGAAACAATATTTTTTCAACCCTATTCAAAATGGACCTTGCCAAGCTTAAAAAAACCCTTCTTAAAATGGAGGATCAATATTATAATGGTAGGAACACTGATTTGATTCCAGAAGATGATCGATACGATGAGCTCAAAAAGATTTATGATGAACATGTTCCAGACGAGCCGCTTCGAGTAGGCGCGCCCGTCTCCGCTTCAAAAAAAAAGAAGCTTCCTTATTATATGGGTAGTCTTGATAAAATAAAGGATTCACAACCCGAGGTTCTCGAAAAGTGGAAGACAAAATACAAGAAAAATAGATTTCTGGTAGAACAAAAGCTAGACGGTGTGTCCGCACTCTACATCCACGAATCCAACAAGGGTCATCGATTGTATACGCGAGGTGATGGTACGCATGGTACCGACATTTCAGGGCTAATTATACTGCTAAACCTACCAGATCTTCCCAAAGGAGTTGCCATACGCGGAGAAATTCTTATGAAACACGACGTGTTTTTGTCCAAGTACGCGGAACGATTTAAAAACGCTAGAAATCTCGTCTCGGGGATGATCAATGCCAAAACACCTTGCCCAAAAACGCTAGGGGACGCAAGTTTTATCGCGTATGAGGTCTTGTCGGGGAATCCTTTGGCACCGAGTCAACAACTCTGTTTTCTTCAAGAATTCGGTTTAGAAACGGTAGAAAATCATTTGGTGAATGGAGCAGAAATGACCTGTGGACTACTTTCCAAGTGGCTCGATGAATTTCGCGCCGGTCCTTTTCCCACGGACGGTCTTGTTTTGGTGGTGGATGAACCCTATACGGTGTCTCGGAATGGCAATCCAACTTACGCCATGGCTTATAAAAAAAATGTCGACAAGGCAATGGCGGTGGTCAAGCAGGTCTTATGGAGCGTTTCCAAAAATGGGTTTCTCAAGCCTAGGATTGAGATTGAACCAGTAGATTTGTGTGGCGCCCAGATTTCTTTCTTGACGGGATTTAATGCCAAATATATTAATGATCACAGGATTGGGAAAGGGGCGATACTCGAAATTACCCGTAGCGGGGATGTCATACCACATATACTGGACGTGATTCAGGAAGGAAAACTCGTGGACCCTCCGTACGCTGACCTCACGTGGAGTGATACGGGAGTAGATCTCGTTGTGACCGACAAGAATAATAAAGAATCCCTTGTTAAGAAAATACATTTTTTTTTCAAGACGATGGAAATCAAACAAATTGCGGAAAAATCCATAGAAAAAATTGTGGGAGCACGCATGGGTTGCTCGATTTCTTCCATCCTTGGAATGACGGTGGAGGAGTTTCGTGGTATAGGATTTGGTCCCGTCGAATCTCAGAATTTTTGGCAAGAGATTCACGCGTCGGGGAAACTCGATAATGTACCTCTTCATGTCCTAATGACGGCGTCTGGAGTTTTTGGAAACGGAATTGGTCTCAAAAAGATTCAAAAAATCACAGGGGCGATTTCAAATCTTTTGTTGGAGGCTGAGGAAGCCAGTAATGAAAAAAAGCTCGTCTCGAAAATTGCCGCCCTGTCTGGATGGACGACAGAGGGCGCCCAGGATTTTGTGGAACACCTCCCCGAGTTTCGTCGGTTTTTGGCCACGTGTCCTATGATTGGTGTAGAAATCCCAGCAACCACAACAACCTCCGACACCTCCATTCAGTATAGCGTTGTCTTTTCTGGATTTCGTGATGTCGAATTTGAAAAACAACTCGCGTCGCAAGGAATCCAGGTCGCGCCTACACTTACCAAGGGAGTACGATACCTGGTGGTCAAGGATGATTCGGTGACGACGACAAAAACGACCAAGGCGTGTCAGATGGGAGTGAAAATCTTGTCCAAAGAAAAATTTATGAAACTTTTATAAAATTGAATTTTTATAATTTTGATTGGTTGTAAAAATTATAAAAATATGAATCACCAGGAATGTCTTGTCTGTTATGAATCCAAAGAAATGGAAAAATTTCGTACCGAATCTAGTTATTGTCAACACTCGAAATTGATTTGTTCTCCCTGTCTTGACATCCTTGTCAAAGCCGAATGTCCCTATTGCCGTGAAAACTGGGAAGCGTTTTTGGAACGCCCTCCACCATTTTTAACCGAATATTGGGAGGCGGTTTATATGTGGATCGCAATCGCGGAAGGAGACCTGATTTTTCTACAAGCGCTTCTTGAAGATTTTGGCTGCAACGCTACCAAAGTTTTACCGTTTGATTCTATGGCGAGGATGATTACGGGCGCGACAGAATCAGAAGATCCAGTCATAAAGTGGTTGGAACATCCCGATCGTGTCATTATGAAAAAAAACCTCCTCTTGGTGAATGGAATCACCTTTGACCACGAGTTGGAAAAATTCGTTCGGACCATTTAAGAAAAATTTTAAAATTTCACCATCATAAAATGAGATTTTTTAGTTTGCTTTTAAAGTCACTTTTAGGATTTCAGGTACTTTTATACAAGGGTTCACATACGGATCCCAAGATCTACCAACCGCTTGTTGAAAAAATAGAGAGTCTCTCGGGGGTAAATGTCACGATTGCTGATTATTCTTTTTTGAAAAGAAACAAATTTACAAAAGATACGATTATAGTAGGTCATTCTTTTGGAGGATATTTTTCTATCCTCGATTATTTTGCGAACCCCGAATCGGTCAAGGGAATCGTGCTTTTGAATTCTCACTTTATTAGTGCCAAAAAAGCAATCTATCCGGGCGTAAATCAAGGAGAAGTTCATATTCCTGTCTTGACGATTCTGGGTGGACGCGATAAACGTTTGCCGATTGGGAATGGATTTGCGGATTTTGTGGAAAAAAATGAGGACATTATTCCCGAAAAGTTTTATTATATCGAGCCCTCAAGAGAGCACTTTACAGGACTCGCTATCGAATACAACGCAGAGACGGAAAAGCTGGCCCAACTTATTGCGGATTTTGTGAACGACATTCGCGCGGAAAAAAAAAACATGTCAAGAACCCTTGAAAACTGCGCCGAAACAGAGAAACGATATAGTTATGATTTTTTCAGGGTCTTGGAAAGGTCGGTGAATTTCAATTGGAGCCAGAACCTCTACGACGGGTTGGCCAAGATTGTCATGATTCATTGGCTTTGGTCCTATTCGCACTATTTGTGGTTTTTAATGTCTAAACCTACCGATCGCTATAGTACCCAGTTTCATGATGAGGACGCTATCTATTTCAAGACCAAAAACATTTCCGAGGAAGAAATGATTACGCGTTTTGAGAATCAATTAAAAAATTCCACGCTGATCTTTGATACCACCTTTAAAAAAGATATTCTCACACTGCCTACCGTGGGCATCTCTATCCCTATCTGGTTGTCTCTAAAACCTTATGTGAAAAAAAATCGCTACCAGATTATACGCGTTCCCATTAATAATAATACCGTCTATTATAAATTCCCCAACCCTTATCGCATTATTCTCAAAAAATTAGAAACCTAAAATTGAAAATTAGAGATAATTTTTACAAAATGTAAAAATTTATTGTACTTTTACAAAGTGTGCTGGATGACAAATTACACCCAAACTCTGACCGATGAGTGGATCATCGACCAACGAGAACTCGAAATTGAAAAGAATAATGTGATTGGACGTGGTGAATATGGTATTGTGTACAAGGCAAAGTGGAGGGGAATAGAGGTTGCTGTCAAGGAATTTGTAAACCTAGACAGCCACAAAGCCATGCTCATGATGAATGAATTCGACGCCATGACCAAGCTTCATCATCCCAACATTATCCAGTTGTTGGGATATACCCAGTCACCTTTTATGATTGTGATGGAATTTATGAAAAATGGAAGCCTGAGTGATTATTTAAAAAAACATTATTTTATTTCTCTGGGACAAAAAATAAGATTTATTATGGATATATGCAAGGGTCTCGCTTATTTACATGCTCGTAAACCGTCCTATGTGATTCATCGAGACATTAAAACCAATAATTTTTTATTAGGAGACAATCTACAGGTCAAGATTTCGGATTTTGGGATATGCAAGGTAATCAAAACTCAGAAAATTGAAAAAAGCAACGATAATCTATCGTCATTGGCGTCCGGAACCGCCAACGCTGGGACATTTCGATACATGGCCCCGGAGCTGATCCTCGCCACCGCCAAGGGCAAATTTAGAACATGCTACACGGCCAAAGTAGATATATACAGTTTGGGCGCGGTCATGTATGAGCTTTTTGAGGGTCAAAAGCTTTTTCACACGTGTGAATCCCGGGACGAGTTTATCCAGTGGATCAAGACTCGAAAAATTCCCAACTTTTATCGATCCCCTCGGTTTATACGGAATCTTATACTTCTATGCATGGATCACAATCCTTATGAAAGACCCAACGCACTAAGGATTCTCCGTTACCTCGAAAAGAAAAAATGGTTGGCGTGGTTTTATTTATTTTAGGAAGGGCGCAAGCGTGGTTTTATTTATTTTAGGAAGGGCGCAAGCGTGGTTTTATTTATTTTAGGAAGGGCGCAAGCGTGGTTTTATTTATTATAGGAAGGGCGCAAGCGTGGTTTTATTTATTTTAGGAGCGGTGGGCAATTTTGAAATAAAGACTAGTAGTAAAACTATAAAAATGAAATCATTCTTTTTTATAGTTTTGGTCGCAGTCCTCGTAAACGCCAAGGAACCTCTCATGAATTCTCTGTACATTCACGATGAAAATACGTGGGTTACCCAGTGGGATTGGGGGATTCCCGAAGACGTGATTGAGCATTGGGTCGCTCGTCCAGAAATCGATATAAATTCTGCCATGAAACAATCTCCAGGACCTCGCAACCCAACAGGAGACGATCAATATCTACCCAGCGCGTGTTCCAATGGTCGTGCGACGGATCGATCCGGGTACGCCTGTCCTCATATGGCCTTATTGTCCAACGATATGATCTCGGCGGCGTATCTTGATGGTTTCCAACCCGAAGAAATCTTGTACGCCGTGGCGGGTGGGCCTTCCGATGGCGAGTGTGGAAAATGTTACCAGGTCCAGCTCTTGGATGGAGAACGGGAGTGGGATCCCAATTTCCCCGATCTTGTCGTACAAGTCATCAATATGGGTTATGATGTTTTGCCCTACCAGCTGGATATTTTTATGGGCGGAGGAGGGTTTGGATATTTCACGGCTTGTAATAGCGATTGTGCGACTCATTATTGTCAGGGCGGCGCATGTTTGGGTCCAGGGATGTATTCGGGATCCAGTTTTACGGATTGGACGACACAGTCCGAATATCCGGACCCCAATCAGTGTTATTCAGGCGGTGTCAAGTGGGATAATGGAAGCCTACCACGCTCTGAATTAGTCGCACGGTGCGAGCGGTTGGTGGGCCACGAAAGAGATGGAAAGACGAGCGTGACAGTGGAAAGCTGTGTCCGAAGCAACGAACTGAAACTCCATCAGAATTTTGTATCGACACGAGTCCAACGAGTCCAATGTCCGGAAAACCTCGTGGCCCTCACAGGGATGCGACGTCGTGACGATGTAGAAATTTCCACCACCCCAAACAAGAAACAACGATTGTCGGAATCGTGCCAAGGAGATCGTTCCCAGGGTCATTATTGTATCACCACTATGCAAGATTGTTGTAAACCCTCGTGCTCGTGGTCGGGAAAAGTAGCGACAGAGCCAGGATTTGGGAGTGTGGATTTTTGTTATCGAGACGGACGAATGGTCGGGATTTGAATTTTTTTTACCAACTCAAGACCACCTCAGCTGCCATCTTTTTTCTAATGGATAGGGGTCCGCCGTGCTCCATTTTCCTCTGTTCGCGTTGAAAGAAGCAGTATAGGGTGTGACTCCCAGCGCGCGCAAGTGTCCCGTCACACGCAGATCGTAGGTATCATCAGGATAACTATGAGATCCACCATAGATGCTGGTTTTGAGATGGACCCTGCCGAATTTCACCGCGTTACCACAAAATCCAAAAAGGTTTCCCTTTTTAAACGCGTCAATAAAAAGAAGCAAGAGTTTTTTTCCAGGTTCATTATTCGGTATATAAAATGTACAAGGAAATCCAGCCAAGAAATAGTAGGGGGAATTTTGTGGAGTCATGTAGGTAATCGTAAAAAAATGAGAAGGCATAGGCTCACTATTTTTAGATCGTGTACGATATATATTAGGGGTGTTTTGAACATGAAGGATTCCGGATTTTTGTGGTCGATATTCACTATCAAAATTAAACAAGACAAGATTACCATAACATGCATCACTTGTCGTATCAGGAGTTTTAAATCCAACATTTTCTTTTCCTTGCCACTGTGACGTATTGTTTTTGATAAAATCTTCCAATGTTTCTTTGGATACGATATATCCGTCTTCTTTGAGTTGTACACAATCCTTGAAAGGAATATACTCCATCGTAATAGGATCCATTATTGAATCACCTTCAATCATGGGTTTTTGACTCGAAGGAATCTTGGAAACATCAATAGTTGTCCTGATAAAGTGAATCCTGGCTTCCGCTTTGGAGATAGGTTGACCAATTTTATAGTCAAGAATCTCCAGGTCTTTTAAAACCTGTTGTTGCTTTGGGGACGGCTGTTGAGGAAGTTTAGGACGCTGTTGTTGTTGTTTAGGGAGATTGATGGTTGCGTAATAGTATCCCAACCCTGTGGATCCATAGAGATTCTTGTTTTTACCATTATAAACAAGATTCAATCCAAGTTCCCTCGTACGAGCCAAGATTGTCCTAAACATGGTATCTTCTTGGATACGCAATCCCACCAAAAATTCTGTGATTATGGGATGATAGTCTTGTCCTTTTTTATTTGTCAAACATCGACATACTTCTTGGAATTTTTTTTCCAAAGACGGAAAAGCGGATTCATTATTATAATCAAACCCAGGTGAAATGTATGCTTTCCAATTCAAGGGAAACCCATCTCCCAGCTCTTTGGAAGATTTACTCTTTTCAGAGAATACAATTTTTTTCATTATTTAATTTATTTTAAAATAAAAAACAATAATGGGTAATATATTTTTTTTTCCTAAATATCAGACAAAAAATATAAAATAATAAAAAGAAAAAGAATGAATCTATTGATGCTGATCATATTCTTTCTATTATTGTTTGTAGTATTAATTTTAGTCATTACATTAAGTTTTAAAGATAATTCAAAAGAATCATTAGACCTAAAAAAATTACACGGTAATTCTCATAGACTTGGAAATTTAATTGATGCTTGGTATTTTGGTTCTTTAGGGTCAAAAGAAAGATTAAAACATTTTAAGCATATGCGTCCAAACTGTTCCAACCCCTCTTTTGGAAAATTCTTGAAAATAAAAAAATCTCTTGGAAATAGCTATCACCAAAAAGATTTAGACACATTAATTACCAATTCTGATAAATTTTGGGCAGTATATAATTATGATAATATTATTTTATCGTTACCTCATTTTCAAAATGCTTTATGTTCCGAAATGGATAAATATGAAAGGCGAAAAAGAAAACATGAAAAAAAAGATTTCGATTGTGTAATACATATGAGAATAGGTGATTTTATAAAGATAAATCAAGTTATACACCCCAAAAGTTTGGCCAAAGCATGTGCGGAAATTTGTGATCCACTCGATAAAATTGGAATTGTGGATGGCGGTACGAAACATGACATCCAAAATAATGTAGATATTATATCAAAATCAAACATGTTGAAAAAAAAATTAATCAATGAACTTGAAAAATTAGGTCTTTCCAACATTACAACTTTTGGTTCAGACCCGGATACAGATTTTTTTAATTGTGCCAAGGCTCCAAAATTAGTCACCGCTGGAGGATCTTTTGCTATTTGTGCCGCTATCGCGAATAGAAATGGTATTATAAGAACGCCAGCTTGTAAAAATACCAACTTTTGTAGGTCACATGGCACAATAGAACCAAAATACATACATAAAAAATGGAAAACAAATAAAGGTTCAATACTACGAAAGTAGAAGTGGTGATGGTGAATCTCTGCTAGGAACACATGAGTTAAATCACAAGAAATACTCAAATGCTCATATAGTCAATG
>Ga0209356_1001009_pt1 | contig 11138 bp, 10 predicted proteins | sample LauGreFaBDMM15SN_2_FD_188213 | JGI IMG/M metagenome (GOLD analysis project Ga0209356, IMG submission 188213) | Freshwater lake microbial communities from Lake Michigan, USA - Fa13.BD.MM15.SN (SPAdes) (version 2) | ecosystem: Environmental > Aquatic > Freshwater > Lake | place: Lake Michigan, USA...
GGTGCGGCCGTTGGCCTCGGTTTCGGTCTGCAAATAACCCAGGTGAAGGTCGACGAAGCGGTGCGCGCAGCCCAGGGCGCGGGCCAGCTCGGTAGAGGGAATGAAGCCGTAGCCAAGGCACAAGGTGTCGGCATCCAGCCGGCGCAGGCGCTTAAGGTCCGGCTCGCCGGTCGGGCCGAGCGGGGCGTAGCTGACCTCGCGCAGGCTTTTATCACCAGCTGCTCGTACCACCGAATGCGACCACTCGACGCGCACGCCGTGCGCCCGCAGTTCGGCCACATAACGCAGGCCTTGGACCATGAGGTCTGGGGCGTGTCGCCAGGCTTTCAGCAGCGTGCGCCACTGTGTGGCCCGCGGCGCCGGCGCTGATTCCAGAACGGCGGCTACCTTCACACCGGCGCGCACCATTTCGACGGCGAGTTGCAGGTTCAGGGGGCCGTTGCCGGCAATCACCACGCGCTGGCCGGGCGTGACCTTGTAGGAGCGCACCAGAGTCTGCGCTGCGCCCGTCGTCATCACGCCGGGCAAAGTCCAGTTATCAAAGGGTACAGGGCGTTCGTAGGCGCCGGTGGCCAGGATCAGCTGACCGGGCTTGAACAGTGTGGCGGCGCCGGCCACCATAGCAACCACTTCGCCGGGCGTGTCGGCGCCCCAAACGGTGGCTTCCTGAAGGATCTGCACACCCTGGGCCAGGGCGCTGCCGGTCAGTTGCAGACCCGCGGCAAACTGCGCGTCCATGGGCCGGGCGCTCTGGTGCGAAGGCGCAAGAGGCTTGAAGTACTGGCCGCCGCTTTGGGGCCGCTCGTCCAGCACCACCACGCTGGCGCCGGCCCGGGCGGCAGCGATAGCAGCGCTCAGGCCGGCAGGGCCGGCGCCGACCACCAGCACATCCACAGCCACCTCCTGCGGGCCGGCGCTCTCAGGCATAGTGCAAAGCGGGGCGAGCGGGTCGGCGGCGGTGCCTAGCGGTATGTCCGAGCGAACCTGCTGCCCTGGGCAAACCTTCTCCATGCAGGCGCGCACACCGGTCCGGCCATCGACCGTGACGACACAGTCAAAACACGCCCCCATTCCGCAATAAAGGCCGCGGGGATGGTTCTTACGCGTGCTCCTGAAAGCTTGAATGCCGTGCGCATGCAGCGCAGCGGAAATCGTTTCACCTTCCAGCGCGGACAGGGGCCTGCCGTTAAAAAAGATCTCGGCCCGAGCTTGCGTCTCTTGAATGCTGGCTTGTTTAATTCGCATGTCGGTAAGACACAAAGGGCCCGTTAGAACAAAAAATGTAGGGGAAAACGAAAAATAATGATCTTACACAAGCAGTATACTGAAGGTACATCAAGCCGATTTTTATTTAAAGCCTGCCGGAGTTGCCTCATGAGCCCCACCCAAAATTGGCGCGGAACATACACCGTTCTGATTACCCCCTTCACCCCCGACGGTCGCGCAGTCGATGTACCCACCTTGAAGCGTCTGGTCGACTGGCAGATCGAGCAAGGCATTCACGGCCTGATTCCGCTGGGCAGCACCGGTGAATTTCTTTCCATGACTATGGCCGAGCAGGAGTTGGTCATGGAGGTTTGCGTTAAGCAAGCTGCAGGCCGGGTTCCGGTGTTGATCGGAACTGGGGCCGAATGGACCAAGGAAGCCGTGGAAAAAGCCCGACTGGCCGAAAGCCTGGGCGCCGACGGCATCATGGTCATTCCGCCTTACTACAGCACGCCCACGCCTGACGAGTTGTTCGAGCATTACCGCAAGATCGGGGAGTCTGTGTCCTTTCCGATCATGATTTACAACAACCCGGCTACCGCCAATGTTGACCTCACACCGGAGATCGTGGCTCGTCTGGCCCAGATCGACAACGTGCGCTACATCAAAGAGTCCACGCTCGAGGTCACACGGGTACGGGACATCATCGAGCTGTGCGGCGACAAGATGACGGTTTTCGCCGGCATCCTAGGCTATGAGTCTTTTTGGGTGGGCGCGCAAGGCTGGGTTGCGGTGTGCTCGAACTTTCTACCGCGCGATTCGGCCCGCCTTTTCGAGCTGGTGGCCGACCACAAGGACCAAGTCAACGCGCTGGCCCTGTACCGTCGCATGCTCCCGCTGGTCAAGATGGTCGGCGGCCACCGCTACGTGTCCGCCAGCAAGGTCGCACTTGATTACATGGGGCTGCCGGTAGGAATTCCGCGCGCACCAAGACTGCCACTACCGGCGTTGGACACCGCAGAACTCAAGGCCCACTTGGACCGCCTGCAGCTGAAAAATTCGATTTCCCTTTACTGATACCTATCCCCTGTTAGCCATCCCCTGTTTTTTTAAAGGAGCCTTGCCATGAAAAAGAGCCTTGTGAATTTGAATCTGCGCACCTGCCTGACCCTGCTGGGTGCCTTGTCGCTGGCAGCAGCGGCCACGGCCCAGACCTGCACGCCCAAAGTGGCAGCATCAGAGCTGGTCAAGCCGGGCACGCTGGTGATGTCTACCAACCCGACGCTGCCACCCATGCAGTTTGTCGATAGCAGTGGCGCGCTCAAAGGAATGCGCATCACCTTGGGCGACGAAATCGCCAAGCGCCTGTGCCTCAAGCCCGAATACATCAAGATCGAGTTCTCGGCCATGGTGCCGGGCTTGCAAGCCGGCCGCTGGGACATCATCAACACAGGCATCTTCTGGACTGAAGAGCGGGCCAAGCTGATGCAGATGATCCAGTATGAAGCCCAGGCAGTCAGCATTTCTGTGGCTAAAGGCAACCCCTTGAAAATTTCTAAGCCCGAAGACCTAGCCGGCCGCACGGTAGGCGTCGAGCTCGGTGGCTTTGAAGAGCGCATGCTCAAGCAATTGGATCAAGCCATGACGGCAAAGGGTCTCAAGCCTATCAACGTTCGTACCTTTGATAATTTCGCCACTGCCTATCAGGCCCTGCGCGCCGGCCAGACCGAGGCAAGCGTAACCATTGATTCGACCGGCGCCGAATACGCCAAACGGGGTGAATTTGACCGCGCTATCAGCGGCCTGTTCCCAACACCTGTGGCACTTGCACTCAAGAACCCGACTTTGGCGAACGCCGTGGTGGGCGTTTTCAACGACATGCAAAAAGACGGCAGCTACGCCAAGCTGATGGCCGAGTACGGTCTGCTGGCCAACAAGGACCCGATCAAGATCAACGGCCCGACAAAGTAAAAAAGCCGGCGCAGGTGATCGCAATATCGCCTGCGCCTGTAGTGCGGTACGTTTAAGGAGCAGCCATGAAGGCTTGGGATTGGGGTGGATTCTTCGATTACCTGGTGAACCCCTACCTTTTACAGGGAGCTGTGGTCACTCTGGGCTTGACTGTGGCCGCCATTGCTGGCGGGCTGGTAGTAGGCTGCCTGCTTTCTTTGCTGCGTTTGTCAAACTACAAATGGCTTGTACTGCTTGCCAAAGGCTATATCTGGATATTTCGCGGGACGCCGCTTCTTGTGCAGTTGATCATCATTTACACCGGGCTGCCGCAACTGGGGATCAAGTTCACGGTGATGGAGTCGGCCCTACTGGGGCTGGTCCTCAACGAGGCCGCCTACCTTGCAGAAATCATTCGTGGTGGTATTTTGGGGGTTTCCCCTGGGCAAAGCAGTGCGGCCCGGGCACTTGGGTTGAATTCGTTACAAACCATGTTGTATGTAGTGTTACCACAAGCGATACGAATTATCATTCCTGCGTTGGGTAACAGCGTCAACGGCTTGCTCAAGACAACCTCGGTGACTTCGGTGATCTCCATGGAAGAACTACTACGAAAAACGCAGATTCTGATCCAGGAAAAATTTCTGGTGCTGGAGTTGTTCGTCGTGGCAGCCATCTACTACCTGTTGCTCACCTCGCTGTGGGACGTCATACAGCGCCGTATTGAGGCGCGCTATGGACGAGCTTACAAATCGATTTCGATTTCAGAAGGACATTGAAGCATGGGATTGGCAATGCATTCCATTGAGCTGGCCTCGTTACCCAAAATGGCAGGTAATTTTCCTGTGCGACCCGACGCCAGCCCTAACCTGGCAACCCAGGCCTATTCGCACCTGAGATCCCTTATTTTGGGACGGCATATTCTGGGTGGTACGGGTCTGGCCGAAGGCCGCCTTGCGATGGAGCTTAATGTCTCTCGTACACCTATGCGCGAGGCCCTGGTGCGGCTGGCTGGGGAAGGCTTGCTAGAGAAAACCGTGGAAGGTATTTACCGCGTCCGCTCCGTCTCGATACGCGAATTTTTCGAATGCATGGAGGTGCGCGAATTGCTGGAGTGCCACGCTATTGAAGGTGCGATAGCAATGGCCAGTGATTCAGATCTGCAAACGCTGCATGCAGAGTTGACGGCGCTGCCGGCCTCTGCACAGGACGACTTGGCTCACTGGCAGTTTGACAACCGTTTTCACTCATTTTTTGCGACTGCTGCGAAAAATCAGGCTCTCGCCCGCGCGATTCAGCGCGAACGCGTTGTGGCGCGTTTGTTTCGTATCTCATCGCCATTTCATCGCCAGGCGGAAAGCGACGAAGAGCACATCGAAATTATGAATGCGGTTATGCGGCGCGACATTAACGCTGCCCAATTTGCCATGCGCCGACATCTGCAAAACTTACAAAACGATGCGCGTCGCGAGATCGAAAGCGAGGCTTATATGAGTCCGCGCAACAGGGAGTTGGGATGACCGAGTTCGATACCCTTATTCGCAATGGAACGGTCGTTACGGCCTCCGACACCTTTGAGGCCGATATTGGCATCACTAACGGCAAGATTCAGGCTATCGGGCGCAAGCTGCCTGTCGGCAAAAAGAACATTGACGCCACGGGCCACCTGGTTATGCCAGGCGGTGTTGATGGCCATTGCCACCTGGACCAGCCCACCGGCGACGGCTCGGTTTGTGCTGACGACTTCTACACTGGCACGGTTGCTGCCGCTTATGGTGGCACCACCACCGTCATTCCCTTTGCCTGCCAGTTCAGAGGTATGCCTATGCAGGCGGCCGTGGACGATTACCACCACCGCGCGCGCGGCAAAGCGGTCATCGATTACGCCTTTCATCTGATCGTCAGTGACCCTACTGAGGCGCTGCTCAAGGTGGATTTGCCACGGCTGATCAACGAGGGCTACACCTCGTTCAAGATCTACATGACATACGATGATATGAAGCTTAACGATAAACAGATCGTGCAGCTGCTGGCGCTGGCCCGAACCCACGGCGCCATGGCAATGATTCACGCCGAAAACGCCGATCTGATCAGCTGGCTCACCGACACATTGCTTGAGCAGGGAAAAACAGAGCCGCGCTTTCATGCCGCTGCCCGACCCATGCTGGTTGAGCGCGAAGCTACGCACCGGGCGATCACCATCGCCGAGCTGGCTGACGTGCCGATCCTCATCGTGCATGTGTCCGGCCGCGAGGCCGTAGAGCAGATTCACTGGGCGCAGGGCCGCGGTATGCGGATCTACGCCGAGACCTGCCCGCAATACGTGACGCTGACGCAAGACGATCTGGCGCGCCCGGGCTTTGAGGGCGCCAAATGCATTTGCAGCCCGCCGCCGCGCAACAAGGAAAACCAGGCCGTGATCTGGGACGGTCTGGCCAGCGGCCTGTTCCATATTTTTTCTTCGGACCACGCGCCATTTCGCTACAAGTCAGAAACAGGAAAGATGCTGCACGGCGAGGCTACGCCCTTTAATTGGATACCTAATGGGGTGCCCGGTATCGAGACGCGCCTTCCCATTCTGTTTTCTGAAGGCGTCAAAAAGGGCCGCATCAGCCTGAACAAGTTCGTCGAACTCGTTGCCACCAACCCGGCCAAAATGTATGGCCTTTATCCGCGCAAAGGCACTCTGGCTATCGGCAGCGACGCAGACATCGTGATTTTCGACCCCAACACCAAGCGGACCATCCGCAGCCAGCAGCTGCACCATAACGTGGACTACACGCCTTATGAAGGCCTGGAGATCGAAGGCTGGCCGGTGACCGTGTTGTCGCGCGGCGAGGTCGTCATCGACAACGAGAAATTGGTTGCTGCAGCCGGACGCGGCGAATTTTTACCCTGCAGCAAGCCAGACATGGCGCGGCCCAAAGTCGCCTGACTGCGCACTGGCGCCTGTTGACCGCTACATTTTTGTCTTGCCACTTGGATCCTCATGAGCACTCTTCCTAAACTCAAGATCTCCGCAGGTCCGTTTGCCTTTGAGGGTCAGCTCGAAACCGAATTGGCTCCGCTGACCTGCGCCGCATTCATGAAGCTGCTTCCCTACAGGCAAAAGGTGATTCACGTTCGCTGGAGCGGAGAGGGCGTGTGGGTTCCACTAGGGGACGAGTACTTTGACCTGAAGTACGAGAACCACACCAGTTACCCCGCGCCTGGACACATGATCCTCTACCCGGGCGGTATCAGCGAATGCGAGATCCTGTTGGCCTATGGCGGTGTTCACTTCTCAAGCAAGCTGGGGCAACTGGCTGGTAACCACTTCATCACACTCACGTCCAACCTTGCGCAATTGCCGGCATTAGGGAAAATGGTTCTTTGGCAAGGGGCGCAAGACATACTGATTGAGTTGACCTGAATGCTGACCAATCAAAGTCACAACGACCGTATCGCCCATGCGGTAACGCTTCAGCGAGAGTCCATCATCGGATTTCTGCGTGAATTGATCGCCCAAACCCAGCATGGCGAAGCGGCCGTTCAAAACGCAATCGCTGTGGCATCCGCCAATATGGGCTGCAAGGTTGAGCGGGTCAAATACGATCCGCAAACTGTCCCCATGGTCCAGGAGTTCGCCGCCGAACAAGCCATCACCCAGGGATTGCGTGAATGCGTAGTTGCCAAAACAGGCACAGCTGGCGCCGGACGCAGCCTGCTTTTTTTTGGCCATCCGGACTCTGAACCTCTTTCGCGTCTTGCCGAGTGGAAACACGATCCGTTCAAAGGCGAAATAAGCCAGGAACGCATTTATGGTTGGGGAGTGGCTGACGACCTCGCTGGTGTGGCCATCTATACCCAGGCAATGGCGGTACTCAAGGCCTGTGGCCTGCAGCCCAAAGGCGAAGTCACTTTAGTCAGCACGCCCAGTAAACGCCATGCTCGAGGCGTCTCCGCCCTTTTGCACCAAGGTCTGACGGCTGATGCGGCGATCTATCTTTATCCAGCTGAATCGGGCATGGGTATGAAAGAGATCAAGGCCTTCGCATCGGGCCAGTTGGAGTTTCGCATTCGGATTCAGGGCGCTGCGCCGCCTACCTCCGAGCCGCTACAAACGGCCTTTGCCCACCTGGCCGTCAATCCGGTAGCCAAGGCTTTCGAGGTGTTTCAGGCGCTTCAGGAACTCGATAAAAAACGCGGCAAAGAGATTTTTCATCCCTTGCTTGACCAAGCTGTTGGCCGATCGACAAACATCATGGTGTCCATGATCAACTGTGACGTCGAAGATTCCTTATCGCGGATACGTCACGAATGCTGGTTGGGTGGCGCTATTTCCTTTGCGCCCCCAGAACCCATGGACCAGGTTATGGCACAAGTTCAAAACGCATTGTTGGAACTGGCCAAGGGGGACTCCTGGTTTAGCGAGCATCCGCCGCAGCTGCACTGGGAATCTGGTGTTACAGGTGCGCAAGTCAATGCAGACCATCCGCTGTACCAGACATTGGCTGCCGCTATTCATCGCACCACCGGACATATGCCTCAGGTTAATCCCATGCACACGTCCAGCGATATACGTAACCCGATGGTTCAAAAAAATATTCCAACGGTGGGCCTTGGCCCTCTTTGTGGTGCCCTGTCTCAAAACGGTCAGACTGACGAGTGGGTCGATGTCAATGACTACCTGTCAGCTGTTACCGTTGTGGCATCGACTATCCTTGATTGGTGCGGTGCGGAGTCTGTACCAATCTAAATCCCAGAATCTGAACCTAGGCTTAGAAAATAAAGGAGATTCTATGAAACAAGGACGGCGCTCTTTCTCGGCTGCTCTGGCAACCTTGCCTTGGATGTTGAACGGGGTCTTGGCAAACGCCCAGACCTCTGCCTGGCCCAACCGACCGATTCGCTTGGTGGTGCCTTATCCCCCCGGCGGGGCCAGCGATATATCTGGACGATTGCAGGCGGAAGTGCTGACGAAAGCGCTCGGCGTGCCTGTCGTCGTCGATAACCGCGGGGGCGCCGGGGGAACCACTGGCACCGCGTTTGTCGCGAAATCCCCCCCGGATGGTTACACGATCATGATGGCGAGTCCCTCCTCCCACCTGGGAGCTCCAATGCTGTTCCGGTCAGCTGATTACGAGGGGGTTGACGACTTCTCCGCCATTGCGACTTTCTCCCAGGGCACCGCGGTCGTTTGCGTGAATCCCGCATTGCCAATTAGGAACATCCAGGAGCTCATTGCCTACGCGAAGGCAAACCCTGGCAAACTCAATTTCGGGTCGGCCGGAGCGGGTGGTGCCAACCATATGCTTGGCGTGTTGTTCATGCAGCGTACCGGCACAGAATTGACTCACGTACCTTATCGAGGTGCGGCGCAGGCCTTGGTGGACCTCATCGCAGGAAATATACAAGTGGTGTTTGACAGCTATTCCGGAATCATTGGTGCGATTCGTGCCGGCCAAGTTCGTGCGCTGGGCGTCACAAGTGCCACGCGCTGGCCACTTGCGCCTGAAATGCCCACTGTGCAGGAGCAAGGTGTCGCCAACTACAACTTACCGTCCTTCTCCGCAGTCATGGGGCCAGCTAATATGCCCGCCGGCATCGTCCAACGCATGAATACCGCGATCAACGATGGGCTCAAGGACCCATCGTTGGCCCAACGTCTGACAGCGGCAGGAAATATCCCCTACCCTACTTCGCCACAGGACTTTGCGGCTCTCATGCGCTCGCAGCGGGAGGTCTGGCGCGAACTTGTCCGGGTTTCGGGCGTTCAGCCGACTTGACCGTGTATGGACGATTTTTCGCAAACCATCATTGCTGCTGCTCAGGCCCGCCGCGCCCAAAGTATTGGGTTCCTCGGCAGGCTGATCACGGCGCAGCGCGGCGGCGAATCGGCTGTGCAGCAATGCTTCATAGACCACCTGACTGAGGTGGGCTGTCAGGTGGAGTCTCTTCACTACGCGCCCGCCGAAGTGCAAATGCAGCACGAATTCGCCACAGGCGAGGTCGCGGCGACAGAAGAGCGCTGCAGCCTTGTCGCTCGTCTAAGGGGGGTCGGGTCGGGTCGCAGTCTGATTTTTTTCGGGCATCCCGACGGAGAGCCTGTGAAGAACCTCGAGCGCTGGCAGCACGATCCTTATGCCGCCACGGTCAGCGAAGGTCGAATTTACGGCTGGGGAGTTGCCGATGACCTTGCTGGTATCGCCATCATGGCGGAAGCCATCCACACCATCGTGGCTTCGGGTTTACGCCCCCGAGGAGATGTGCTTGCTGCAAGCACACCCTCCAAACGCCATGCGCGTGGGGTTGCTGCAGTACTGCAACACGGACATTCAGGGGACGGTGCAATTTATCTGCATCCTGCCGAGAGCGGATTTGGAATGCAGGAGATTAAAGCCATTTGCGGCGGCCAATTGCATTTACGAATCACTGTTGCCGGCCAGGCACCGGACACCAAAGAGCCTGGTCACACCGCGTTTTCACATCTCGCCGTAAGTGCGCTGGATAAGGCTATGGTGATCAAGGCGGCCCTCGATGACCTCAACAGCTCACGCGCAGCCCGTGTGCGTCATGCAGGCATTGAACGTGTTGTTGGCCGTGCAACCAATATATTGGTAGCGCATATTGCATGCGGAGATCCGCTGCGATTCACCCGAGTGCCCACGAGTTGCACGCTGGGCGTCTCGATTTCATTCCCACCCGGCGAAAGTATGGAAGGCGTTCAGCGGGAAATCCAGGGCTGCCTGGATGCGTGTGCTCTGCAGGACTCCTGGTTGCGTGCTCACCCACCCCGTATCGAGTGGCTTGCCGGCGTCACGGGCGCCGAGCTACCGGCTGATTCGGCATTATTCGGTGCTGTAAGCTCTGCGGTAACACAAGTCACGGGTTTAACGCCCTTCGTAAATGCCATGCACACATCCTCCGATATCCGGGTACCGATGGTGCAAAAGGGGATACCCACCGTCGGCTTCGGTCCGCTTTGCGGCGACTTGAGCCAGAACGGAAGTCATGATGAGTGGGTGGACGTAGAGGATTATTTACGCGCCATCGCGGTCGCCGCAGACAGCGCGCTGCGCTGGTGCGGCGCGGTGCGCAGTTGATCTAAAACATCAACTCGTTTCGGAGCCATTCACGTGTAACTTTGACCTTATTTGTTACAACACAGTGTTTCAAGTTTTTAGATCATGTCGGGAAAGTTACTTGAAAGGACCATCAGAGATTTGCTTGTAAAAGCATTCCAGAAAGCTGCGGGTTTCATCGGGCTGGCCCGGTCTGCGAACACGGGCATGCCATCTGTTGCTGCGAAAGCGGAAAAAAGCCATTTCCTGATTCTGTGTTGGACAGGAGTAGGACAAACCGGCTTTATGAAGCCGACCAAGCTATTTATTTGTTAGCACCTACTTCTCAGCAATGAAGCTGCCCGACTTTCCGCCATGCTTTTCCAGCAGCTTGACATCGGTGATCGTCATGCCGCGGTCCACGGCTTTGCACATGTCGTAGATGGTGAGCAGGGCGATTTGCACTGCAGTCAGGGCTTCCATCTCAACCCCTGTGGGGCCTATGGTTTCTGCCGCTGCACTGCAAAGAATGCAGCTGTCGGCTTCGCTGCTGCTGAACTCTACCGCTACCCGCGTGAGCGCCAGTGGATGGCACAGCGGTATGAGTTCACTGGTTTTTTTGGCCGCCATGATGCCGGCAATACGTGCGATGCCGAGTACATCACCTTTTTTGGCGTTACCTTGCAAGATGATGGCCAGCGTCGCCGGCGCCATGCTGATGCACCCTTGGGCAACGGCAATGCGGTGCGTGCTGGCTTTGGCCGCCACATCCACCATGTGGGCTTGGCCGTGCGCGTCAAAGTGTGTGAGGGCAGAAGTGGTGGTCATGGGTGATCCTGAGGCTCGATAACTGCCATCATAAGAGCAGATAGAGCCCAAGGTTTGCCTGCCCGATGCTCAGGTCCAGCGGGTGGCCGTTAACATGCACACATATGTTCT
>Ga0209356_1001012_pt1 | contig 11122 bp, 9 predicted proteins | sample LauGreFaBDMM15SN_2_FD_188213 | JGI IMG/M metagenome (GOLD analysis project Ga0209356, IMG submission 188213) | Freshwater lake microbial communities from Lake Michigan, USA - Fa13.BD.MM15.SN (SPAdes) (version 2) | ecosystem: Environmental > Aquatic > Freshwater > Lake | place: Lake Michigan, USA...
GAGATGAGGTCGCACCAATCTCATCGTGGCCCATCGCCATCAATACATGGCTTGGGCGATGAACACCTGCTGTGCAGGCAGCCCCTGTCGAACATGAAACTTCTTTGCCATCCATAAGTAAGAGTAAGAAATCGGCCTGGGTCCCAGGGAAGGTGATGTTGGAAATTCCTGGAAGACGACCGACACCAGTGCCATTGATCTGCGCATCAGGTGCAACTTCTGCAATACCGGATTCAAACTTCTCGCGAAGGCTTAATACTGTGACTGCGTTGTAAATACTTTCTGTCACTGCAGTTGCAAATGCAACGATCGAAGGTGCGTTGAGTGTGCCGCTACGAATCTCACGTTCTTGTCCCCCACCGTGAAGCAGTGCTGGCATTTCAAATGCGCGACGCAAGATCAGTGCGCCGATTCCAAGTGGACCACCGATTTTGTGGGCGCTAATGGTCATAGCAAAGAGACCAAGCTGCGAGTAATTCAGTGGCACCTTCATAAAGCTCTGCACCGCATCAGAATGAACTGGAATATCGCTAGCGATTTCAACAACGCGATCGATAGGTTGAATAACACCGGTCTCGTTATTTGCAGCCATCACAGAGATCAGTGCAATCTCAGAACCACGTCTTGTCACAAGGTCTGCCAGAAAATCGCAATCGATCACACCATCTGATGTGACAGGAACTTCAATGAGCTCTGCACCTTCGTGTTCAACCAACCAGTGAGCAGGATCCAGGACTGCATGATGTTCAATGGTGCTCACAACGATGAGATTTTTTTCAGGTGCTGCCCAGAACAAACCTTTGATCGCAGCATTATTTGCCTCTGTTCCAGAGCCAGTGAAAATCACTTCACTCGGTTGGCAACCAAGGGCTGCTGCAATTACTTCACGAGCTTCTTCAACATCTTTGCGCGTTGAACGACCATCGGTATGAAGGCTTGAGGGATTGCCAATCTTGCGCAGTGAACGTTGCATCGCATCGATGGCAGGCTCAATCATCGGCGTTGTAGCCGCATGATCGAGGTAGATACTCATGGCCTAAGTCTAGGCCAGAGCGCGCGCTATGACTTTTGTGCTGTAACTGCCGTAGTTGCCTGAGGCAGAACAGCGAAGAGGTCGCCAACAACGCCAAAGTCACAAATTTCAAAGAGTGGAGCTTCTGGATCTTTATTGACCACAACAATTGTCTTGGATGTCTGCATACCTGCACGGTGTTGGATCGCACCAGAGATTCCACAGGCGACATAGAGCTGCGGGCTCACTGACTTTCCGGTCTGGCCTACCTGATGTGAGTGCGGATACCAACCGGCATCCGTTGCTGCGCGTGATGCGCCAACTGCTGCACCGAGTATGTCTGCAAAAGATTCAACCGCTGCAAAATCACCATTGGTTCCACGGCCGCCAGAGACAACAACGGATGCTTCAGTAAGTTCTGGACGTCCACCTTTAAGAGGAGGTTGTGAAGATGAGATTGAAGATTTCTTTGCAGCTTCTGAAATTGTCACTGCAACGTTTTCACTTGGCGCACTAGATGCGGTGAGATCTGCCTCGACTGAATTTGGACGCAAGGTGATGACAGAGGTTCCGTGAACGACAGTTGAATGCACCGTTGTCGAACCACCGAAGACAAGCTGTGTGGCAACTTTATCGGCTGCAACATCTACAGCATCAGTGATAATTCCTGATTCAAGTGCGATGGAAACACGTGCGGCAACTTCTTTTCCAAAGGCGTGAGATGCAACAAGTACAACATCGGCAACCTTTGCCTTTGCAACCTGTGCCAGAGCATCGGCTGCAGCTGCGACGCCATGCTTTGCAACTTCATCGGATTCAACAATTGCAATCGATGAAATAGGACCTTGTGTCAGAGTTGCAGCCATTGCTGCACCTTTTCCTGCAGGAGCTAATACAACGGCGCAGACTGAGCCCATACGAGCACCTACTGTTGCAAGCTCTGCGGTGGTCTTTGTTGCAACATCACCTTGGAAGTCGGCGAGAATAATTACTGTGCTCATATCAACTTCTTCTCTGCAAGAAAGGTTGCGAGCGCGTTTCCACCATCGCCACTATCGGTAACAACAACACCAGCACTTCGCGCAGGGCGAAGCGCAAAATCTTTTACCTCAGACCATGCGCTGGCAACACTGACACCCACTGTTGCAAGGTCGCGAGTTTCGATCGTCTTCTTCTTGGCAGCCATGATTCCTTTAAATGATGGATAACGTGGCTCGTTAATCTTTTCAACAACGCTAATAACTGCAGGAAGTGATGCGCTGATCTCATCAACGCCGGCCTCTGTTACGCGAGTGATTGCAATGGTGGATGCACCTGGATTTACCTCAACCTTGCTAGCAAATGTCAGCTGTGCCCATCCCAATCGCGCAGAAATCATCGCTGGGATAACACTCATACGCGCATCCGTTGATTCGGTTCCACAGATAACGAGATCAAAACCGCCATCAGCAATCGTCTTTGCAAGCACTGCCGATGTGGCGAGCGCATCCGATCCTGCAAGTGCTGCATCTGTAATAAGAATTGCATCATTGACACCCATGGAAAGTGATTTGCGAACGGCTTCTGTTGCGCGCTCAGGTCCCATCGAGATCACGGTAACGGTATGTGGGCCACCTTCTTCATTACCGCCGTGAGCTTCTGCGATGCGCAGTGCTTCCTCGACAGCGTATTCATCGAGATCATTAAGTACAGCATCAACGCCCTCGCGATCAAGGCGCGAGTTAATCATCTTCTTCTCCGCCCATGAATCTGGGACCTGCTTGATGCAGACTGCGATCTTCATGAGAACTAGGTTACTCATCAGTAGCAACATTCACAATCTGAAAAACACGGCAAGATACCCCTCATGCTTCCAGCCGATCCCCGCACATTGGGCGCCACGGTCACAGAGGGCGGAACTAACTTTGCGATCTGGAGCAATGCAGCCGATGCGATCGAGCTCTGCCTCTTTAATGAGGTCAATGGAAAATTAGTCGAGACTCGCTTTGCGCTCGCTCATCGAGATGGACCCATCTGGCACGGATATTTGGCTGGAGTCAGAGCAGGCCAACGTTATGGATATCGCATCTATGGACCATGGCAACCAAAAGATGGTTCTCGATTTAACCCCGCAAAGTTAGTCATAGATCCTTACGCACATAAGCTCGATGGAAGACTGCAGTATGTGCCAGAGATTTATGGCCACGTTGCTCACGATGACATTGGTAACGGCGATCTGAATGTGCGCGATAACCGCGATAGCGCTCCATTTGTTCCATTGTCTGTAGTCACCGATTATCAACAGTGCCACGTTGATCGGCTACACATTCCTTGGAATAAAACACTTATCTATGAAGCACATGTCCAAGGGTTGACTGCCAAAAATCCTGCGATTGCTGAAAATGAACGTGGTACATATAAGGCTCTGGGACATCCCAGCACGATTGCACACCTTAAATCACTAGGTGTAACAACTCTTGAACTCTTACCGCTGCATTCCTACGTAACTGAGCCAGGTATTTGGAAGAGGGGGCGTAAAAATCATTGGGGTTACAACCCCATTGCATTTAGCGCACCACATCGTGAGTATGCATCTACTGAGGATCCCACTTCAGAGTTGCAGGGGGCAATCGATCAACTCCACCAATCTGGAATAGAAGTCATTCTTGATGTTGTCTATAACCACACCGCAGAAGGTGGTGTTGGTGGACCAATGTTCTCATTTAAAGGTATAGATAATCGCTCCTATTATAGAAATGATGGCTCCGGGAACTACACCGATGTGACCGGATGCGGAAATACATTTGCCGCAAGCAATCCACATGATGTGCGCTTAATTATCGACTCCTTGCGCTGGTGGGTTGAAATCATTGGAGTAGATGGGTTTCGATTCGATTTAGCCGCGGCCCTCTTTACTAGTTCGTCAGCCTTTAACTCTTCTCTTATGTCAGCCATTGAATCGGATTCGGTCTTGCGTAACTTTAAAATGATTGCCGAACCCTGGGATATTTCGCGCTACTCTCTTGGAGATTTTCCATACCCATTTCGAGAATGGAATGATGCCTACCGCGACGCGGTGAGGCAGTTCTGGTTGGCAGATATTGCGCGTGGCTTCGGAGAGGGTGTTGCTGATCTCGCATCGCGAATCAGTGGCTCGAGTGACATTTTCAACTACCGAGGTCCGACCTCTTCGATCAATTTCGTTACGGCACATGATGGATTCACTCTCAACGATTTAGTCAGTTACTCAGGAAAAAACAACTTTGCTAACCAAGAGGACAATCGTGATGGTTCAAATGAAAATCGATCCTGGAATTCTGGCGTTGAAGGCGTGACAGATGATCCTCACGTTCTTGCGATACGACAGAGTTTGAAGAAATCAATTCTTGCGACATTGTTGTTATCTTCAGGAGTACCCATGATCACTATGGGTGATGAAGTAAGTCGCTCACAGAACGGATCAAATAATGCGTACTCGATGCCACAAGATATGAACCCAGGAATTACCGATTCAGAAGAAACTTTTGGTGGAGGCTGGGCGATGGATTGGGAGCTAGATCCAGCCCAGAGAGATATTTATGATGCGGTAGGGATGTTGGCAAGTATCAGAAGCAAATATCTAGTAAATGTTTCATCTGATTTTTTCACAGGCGCACTTGATCTTGGTACTCGTCGAAAAGATATTGCCTGGTTTAGTGCAAGCGGTTTTGAGATGACGGCTGCTCGCTGGGCCGACGGAGATAGGCGTTCTCTGACAGTATTTATCGATGCGGGATCTGATCGAGGTCTACTTCTTCTTCTTAACTCTTCTACGCAGCGAACTTCCTTTACCTTTCCTGATAACACATGGGGAGATTCATTTCGCTCCATCTTTGATGCATCACATGTGACGTCAGAACATGAGCCAACTCTCGCACTTCCCTCTTCATCAGTTGATGTCGCAGCACATTCTGCTCAAGTGTGGCTCGTTACGCGCAGTACTAGGTAGTAATTCTGCTCATCAATTATGATTGCCACATGCTCGCACTGATTGCACCTGGACAAGGTTCGCAAACTCCAGGAATGTTACTTCCGTGGATTGCAGATCCTGCCAAGGGCGAACTCTTACGCCATTGGTCAGAAGCCATTGATCTAGATTTATTGCACTTAGGCACAACAGCGGACGCAGACGAAATTCGCAATACAGCTAACGCCCAACCACTGATTGTTGCAGCGGGGCTACTCAGTGCAGGCACGTTAGATGTTAAAGGCAAGTTTTCATTCGTTGCCGGGCATTCTGTTGGTGAGATTACAGCAGCAGCGTTAGCTGGAGTAATTACTGACGTTGATGCGCTACGACTTGTGCGTGTACGCGGTTTGGAGATGGAAAAAGCTGCTGCAGTATCTCCATCTGGAATGTCAGCTGTCCTTGGCGGAGATCGCAAAGTTGTTCTTGCTGCGATTGCAGAAGCGGGGCTAGTTGCAGCAAATGACAATGGTGGTGGACAAATTATTGCAGCGGGCGACCTTGCCGCCCTTGCTTCCCTTGCACCAGAAGGTGCGCGAGTGCGTGCTTTACAAGTTGCTGGAGCATTTCATACACACTTTATGTCTCCAGCTGTTGCTGCCTTTGGAAAATTTGCATCAACGGTGACAACTTCTGATCCCACGGTCGGAGTTCTCTCCAATCGTGACGGACAGGTATTGAATTCAGGAAGTGAAATCATCCATCGAATCGTCTCGCAGGTAGCTAACCCGGTGCGGTGGGATCTCTGCATGTCAACTATGCAAGCTTTGGGTGTGACAAAGGCGCTTGAGGTTGCTCCTGCTGGAACTCTCGTGGGACTTCTTAAGCGCGCCGCAGAAGGTATTGAAGGCTTTGCGTTTAAATCACCTGATGACCTCGTGACAGCGAGCCAATTTGTAAGTAGCAAGGGATAACTCATGGCGATCAAGGCAAAGACCGGGTCACACTCGCGCATTCTCTCTGTGGGCTCTTATCGTCCAAAGCGACTTGTCATGAATTCAGAGATTGTTGATCGCATTGAATCTAGCGATGAATGGATTCAACAGCGCACAGGTATTCAATCGCGCCGCTTTGCAGATGAGAGCGAATCAGTAGTTGATATGGCTTGTTGGGCAGCCGAGTCCGCACTTACGCGCGCAGGTATCACGATTGCAGATGTTGATACTGTCATCGTCGCTACGATTACATTTCCACATCAAGCACCGAGTGCTGCAACAGCCATTATTGCTCGTCTAGGTAATCCCTCCGCTGCCGCCTTTGATATTGGCGCAGCGTGTGCAGGCTTTAGCTATGCCGTCTCTATGGCCCATGACTTTGTCTTTGCAGGTACTTCCAAGAAGGTTCTTGTTATCGGTGTAGAAAAGATTTCAGATTTCACCAATCCAGATGATCGTGCGACCGCCTTTATCTTCGCCGATGGTGCAGGGGCAGTTGTTATCGGAGCATCTGATACGCCAGGTATTGGGCCAGTGGTGTGGGGGTCGGACGCGGACAATCGTGATGCGATCACGATGGATCCACCATGGACTGCAATGCGCAGTGCAACGCAGAGAAGTGTCGGCGATATTGATTGGCCAAATATCTCTCAAGAAGGACAGAAAGTTTTCCGTTGGGCTGTCTATGCAATTAGTAAGGCAGCACTTACTGCCATCGAACAAGCAGGGTTAACTGTTGATGACATTGATGTCTTCATCCCTCATCAAGCAAATCTTCGAATTATTGAAACGATGGCTAAAGAGATGAAGCTTCCGGCAACAACAGTGATCGCAGAGGACATTCGCGTGAATGGAAATACATCTGCAGCATCTATTCCTCTTGCGATGGATATTCTGCTCAACGATCGCCCAGATCTGCATGGCAAGACAGCGCTCATCATTGGGTATGGCGCAGGTCTCGTTTATGCGGGGCAAGTGGTCGAACTTCCACCAAAACCATAAATTTTCTCTCAGAATGCGCGCAATTACTCGATAGTAAGGCTTGGATCAGAGAGAATAACAACCTGAAATAATCGTTCAACTTATTGAGATAGAAAAGGAAATAACAATGGCGCTTTCACCAGCCGATGTACTTGCAGGACTTAAAGAGATCGTAGAAGAAGTTGCTGGAGTCTCAGCATCTAAAATCGAACTCGATAAAAACTTTACCGATGATCTCGAAGTAGATTCATTGAGCATGGTCGAAGTTGTTGTCGCTGCTGAAGAGCGCTTTGGTGTAAAGATTCCTGATGAGGCAGTGACAGATCTCGTCACAGTAGGCGATGCTGTTAACTTCATCGTAAACGCTGCAAAGTAAGTAATAGCGAAGCGGTAAGTTTCCTCATATGACACGACGCGTTGTTGTCACAGGGCTTGGGGCTACAACTCCCCTCGGTGCAGATGTTGACTCCACGTGGGCGGCACTTATTGCTGGCAAAAGTGGAGTTCGACTTCTCACCGAAGAGTGGCGTGAGCTACTCCCTGTTCACTTCGCCGCTCGTGTTCATACAGAACCTGCAGATCAGATGGAGCGCGTTGAGATGCGTCGCCTTGATCGCTCTGAACAATTTGCCCTCGTTGCATCCCGTGAAGCGTGGAAAGATGCTGGATCCCCCGATGTTGAAAAAGAGCGTCTCGGTGTAGTGATCGCATCCGGTATTGGTGGAGTCATCACACTGCTCGATCAATACGATAATTTGAAAGAGAAGGGTGCGCGTGGTGTTAGCCCGCATACCGTTCCGATGTTGATGCCTAATGGTCCGGCTGCAAATGTTGGGTTGGAGCTGCAAGCAAAGGCTGGAGTTCACACACCAGTAAGTGCTTGTGCATCAGGGGCTGAAGCAATCGGTTATGCACTCGAAATGATTCGTACCAATCGCGCCGACATCATTGTTAGTGGCGGAGTTGAAGCTGCGATCCATCAACTGCCCATGGCGGGCTTTGCTGCGATGAAGGCGTTATCAACTCGCAATGATGCACCTGAGCGCGCATCTCGTCCCTATGACCGCGATCGAGATGGATTCGTTCTTGGTGAAGGTGGCGGAATACTTATTCTTGAAGAGTACGAGCATGCAAAGGCGCGTGGAGCAAAGATTTACTGCGAGCTTGTTGGACAAGGTTTGAGCTCAGATGGATATCACATCGCAGCCCCAGACCCAGATGGTGCAGGAGTTCAACGGGCAATTAAGTTCGCGCTAGCGAACGCGAATCTTTCAACAAAAGATATTGTCCATTTAAATGCGCATGCAACATCAACTCCGGCAGGAGATGTTGCCGAAGCAAATGCGCTCCGCTTGGCACTCGGTAGCGATATCGATCGCGTTGCTGTCTCTGCTACAAAATCAATGACCGGCCATCTACTTGGTGGTGCTGGTGCTATCGAATCTGTATTTATTGTTAAAGCTCTTCAGGAGCGATTAGCTCCCCCTACAATCAACATTGAAAATCTCGATCCTGCAGTAACGGTCGATGTCGTGCGTGATAAGGCGCGAGCACTTCCTGCAGGCCAGATTGCTGCGCTCAATGACTCCTTTGGTTTCGGTGGTCACAACGTTGTATTGGCATTTGCTACTCTCTAAGCATGGAGACTAAGCAGGTTGACCCACGCGATCCTGTACTTCGAATTGAGAAGTTGCTTGATCCAGGTAGTTGCCAATTATTAACTGAAAACAATAAGTGTGGCATGGTGGCCGCAACAGGAAATGTTGCTGGAAATAAAGTTATTGTCTTCGCCTCCGATGCAACGGTAAAAAGTGGCGCACTCGGTATTGATGGTTCCAAAGTAATCGTGGGTGCATATAAAGAGGCGATGGCAGCACAACTTCCCATCATCGGCATCTGGCACTCAGGTGGAGCACGCTTAAGTGACGGTGTGGCTTCCCTTGATGCATTTGGTGAAGTATTTCAATCGATGATCTCTGCAAGTGGTCGTATTCCACAACTCTCTCTTGTACTTGGACCCACTGCAGGTGGCGGTGCATATGGACCGGCACTCACCGATATCGTTGTATTAGCACCCGAAGGTCGAATCTTTGTTACAGGTCCTGATGTTGTAAAGAGTGTGACGGGTGAAGATATAGATATCGCTTCCCTCGGTGGACCTGAGGCACATAGTAAAAATAGCGGTGTAGCCCATGTCATCGCATCCAGTGAAGATGAAGCGTACGCAGAGGTAAGAGATCTCGTCTCACTCTTTGCAGATCAAGGTCACTTTGATATAAATCTGACCGATAGCGATCTCTCTGTGCACGTTCCTGCTGTGACTAAGCGTGCATATGAAGTGCATCCGCTGATCGATGCAATTCTTGATCGCGATGGCGCGAAACTTGAACTCTTGCCGGTCTGGGCTGCCAATATGACAACAGTCCTTGGTCGCTTCGGCGGTCGCACAGTGGGTGTCGTTGCAAATAACCCACAACATTCGGGTGGAGTTCTAGATTCTGCTGCTGGCGAAAAGGCGGCACGATTTGTTCGCACCTGTGATGCCTTCGGTATTCCGCTCATAGTTATTGCAGATGTCACTGGATTTGCTCCAGGATCAGGGCAAGAGTGGGAAGGTGCGGTACGACGAGGTGCCAAGTTGCTCCATGCATTCGGTGAAGCTGTTGTTCCGCGCGTAACGCTGATTACTCGCCGCGCTTACGGTGGCGCCTACGTTGCGATGAACTCTAAATCTCTCGGTGCTACTCGCGTCTTTGCTTGGCCCAACGCTGAGGTAAGTGTGATGGGGGCAGTTGCTGCAGTACGCGTATTGCACCGTAGATTGCTAGCAGATCTTCCAGAGAGTGCGCGCGCAGATATGGAACTTGAGTTAGCAGCAGAACATGAAAAGATTTCAGGCGGAGTAGCTCGCGCAGTAGAGATCGGTGCAGTAGATGAAATTATCGAACCATCGGCAACTCGCACCACTCTCGCCAGAGCGTTGGCTGCAGCGCCCCATCGCCGTGGAGCCCACGGCAATATTCCGCTCTAGTTGCTATCTACTTATTTTACTTGGAGACTGCGAAGGTCACTGAGACTGTCGATGTGACAGTCTTTTCAATCGTAGATGTGTCATAAGCGCCACCGTCAGAGACCATTGTGGAATCTGGTGTCGTTACTTGGAAGACACCGCTCTTTACGCTCTGGACAGCGCCAACGCTTCCACCGACTGCCTTTGTAATAGCAACTGCGCGAGTCTTGGCATCCTTCATCGCATCTTCGAGAAGTTGAGGACGAAGATCTGAGAGAGTCGAAATGTAATACTGAGGACCATAGTTATTTACATTAACACCGCTTTGTAGAAGCGAACCAATACCTTGTGAAAGCTTGAAGACAAGCTGCACATCACTTGTACGCACTGTGATGTCGCGAGAGGCACGATAAGAAATAATACGTCCGGTATTGTTACCGTTCTGATACTCCTCATTGGCATAGCTAGAGACAGCGCCAAGTGTGAGTGCGTCAGCAGGGATTCCGCCGTTAGTCAGATATTCAGAAACTACATCAACATCGGCGCCGACTTTTCTCACGGCATCTGCAACAAGTGGGCTAGAGAGAGCAACGTTAAGGGTCCAAACCACATTGTCGGCAGTTGCCGTTGTCTTTGCAGAACCGGTGACAGTGATTCCATTATCGTTGCGTGCTGCAAAACCAGCACCAACTCTTACAAGTCCGCCTCCTACTGCCAGCGCCATGATGAGGGATGCTGCAATGACTGTAATCGAACGGGACTTTTCACCAGTATTAAATGTGCTCATGTGTCTATCTTAATACTTTAAATTGCGCGAAGCGCCATTACCTCTTCCATTTCGACACCACGGAATGGTTCTAGCGCTAGCTCCCAGGATTCTCCCAACAACCTCTGGAACTCCTCACGCAATGACTCCTCATCAAAACCTTTTCCCAAAGTCTGCACAATGAGGTGCTCTGAAATCATGATGCTTCCCATTCCATCAATGACACTTCTATGAATTCCAAGATCGGGCGTGAATCGAAAGAACTCTCCCCCGATTTCACTTTCCTCGCGCACTTCAAAGCGCAGGTAGTGCCATGCCTTTAACGCGGTAGCAACTTTGGCTGCACTCCCTGCGCGATCTCTAAATTCAAGTGTTGTACGAAATGTTCCGGCCGCTTTCGGTTGCGGCTTCCATTCGAGTGCGACCCATGTTC
>Ga0209356_1001017_pt1 | contig 11113 bp, 12 predicted proteins | sample LauGreFaBDMM15SN_2_FD_188213 | JGI IMG/M metagenome (GOLD analysis project Ga0209356, IMG submission 188213) | Freshwater lake microbial communities from Lake Michigan, USA - Fa13.BD.MM15.SN (SPAdes) (version 2) | ecosystem: Environmental > Aquatic > Freshwater > Lake | place: Lake Michigan, USA...
GAAAATAACTATGATGAAGAACTTCCAAGCGAGATTAGTAAAGACAAGATTTTGGAGATGATTTATATACATGAGAGGAAAAATAAGATTCTTTCCAATATTGAGGATAAACAAGCTTTGATTCCTGGATCGTTTTTAATTCCCAACAAGACGGAAAAAACTGCTCTTGAATTGAAAAAGGATTCGCTCTCTAAAACCGAATTTTGGGCGGTGTATCTTCAGTTTCGACAACTTTTTCCAGAACGAGAGGGGGAGGATGAACGACCCAAGGAAGAATTAATCCAGTACATTATGGATTTTGAAGAGAAAAAACTTGTCCGAGAAAAGACCTATCAAATAATTGGGATTAGCGTTTGAACGGTTGAGCGCTCAAGTTTAAGATCTGTGATTTTTTAATTCTATAGTAAGAATTAAAATCCTCAAAAAAGCAGGTTTTCAAATCCTATATCCCATAAGGAGTCAAAGTAACATGAACGGTTGCGTCTCTATCCATTGAAAAAAGAATAAAAAATAATTATCGCAAACGACGTTGAGCTGTAGAGCTTCGTAGATCTCCATAAAAACAAAGAATGAGAATAATAATGAGAATCAGGAAAAAACAAATAATGAAAATAAATACATTATTATTTTGTAAACAATCGGGAGGTTTTTGGGTAGGTTTCATCGTCGAGGAGGGGTTGGGACCCTTGTAGGATTCTTCCACCTCCTCCTCCTCGTATTCATTTCTTATTTTTTTGACTTTTCCACCACCACATCCGCAATAGTTTTCTTTAGTTTCTTCCTTGGATTTTTCCACCTCAAGTATGGGCTTATATTCCATGGTATTGGCGAGGAATACCTCTCCAATAAATGGTTCATAGGGATAGATGGTAAAACTAGTGTTGTAAAGTGTTGCGGAATATACCAGTGGAGCCGAACAAAAATCTGGTGGACATCCACCGAGGCTGGTTGCTTTACTAATAGTAACGTAGTGTAAACCGTCATAGAGGCCGTTGGTTTTGGTGATCAAGAGGGGAACACTCGTAGGTCCGAACTGTTCGTTATAGGTAATCATTTCCAAATCCGGTTTGAAAAACAAGACGGGTTTAAAAACATTGCTATCGAATGTAAGTTGGCTCCAATAAAGAATCTTCATTTTTATTGTGGGGATTTTTTTTTTTGAGAAAAAAAATTAATAACCCTTTAATAGAATAATGGGCTGTTGTGGCAATAGAAATAATACGACTACACGCAAAATATTAAGAACGTCGGTTGCGTCCATGATAACTAGGGACTCTTCTTCCATTACGACTCTATCACAAATTCTGTCCAATCCACTGTTTTCCATTGTAAACTCTCTCTTGGCTTCCAATCCTGGGGTTCTTACTGCGATTGAAAATGGAGCCAATCTCACTGTTAACATTCCAACCAACAAGGCGTTTGATAATATGGAGGATATGCTTTCCATGATAAGTCCAGAACAGTTGACCAATATCTTATCCTATCATGTCGCGCAAGGACAGGTTAAAACACCCATTGCCAAAAACTTTTGTACTCTATTAAACGGAGCTCCTATGATTTTGAGTACCCGATATATAAATAACAAGGTAGAAATTGAAAAAACCTACAACTTGTCGAATGGCCATGTGGTCAATATTATCCAATCGGTCTTGATTCCTTTTTCCTCCAACTCGCCCACTTGTTCTCAATAAAAAAAATAAAAAACCTAATGGGAGAAGATGAATATTTTAACTTGTTCACCCCCTTTGGATTGTTTAACACTAGGTTGTATTATTTTACCTCCTTGTTGTAACTATCTACCACAGAACAACTCTAAACCTTCACCACCTATTTCTACCCAAACCAATATTATACACTTTACTGTAAATGAGCTTTCGCAGAGTATCCAAGATCAAATATCAGCTCTTTTTGTAAACTATACAAACTATTTTGTCAATGATCCAACAGTCTTGAATGGTGTTCCTTACAACTTTATTACGCTTCAAAATACGCTCATCGTGCAGGTAACCATTAGTAATACCATTATAGCCAACTATACGGGAAGTACCGCGACGTCTAATTTACTTGGATACGTAGATTATAAGATAATTAAATTTATTTCTTCCTACGCTACAGCTGGGTTTTTCAAAACCTTTTTAAATTTTGCGTATGGTATTTCTCAAGACGGACGCTCTATTGATTCACTGTCGCAAGTGATGTTGACATTCTCAAGTAATTCTTCTCCCTCCACTATTGGGACTTTTCCTTCTACAACACCCTACGCCACAAATTATAATGGTTTGTTACTAACCTATTCTCTACCTCCTGTCTCTAATACACAAATCCCTATTACTTTAATACCAGCTGCTATTTCCAAAGCAGGACCTGGATCTTTTTCGTTAATTGGAGCTTTTCCATCCAGACTTTCTGCTCAATTGAATAATTTAAATGAATATTGTATAGGTTCTGAAAGTGTATTGGAAAATTTTGCGCTTAAAAGTAACTTTATTTTATATTATAATTATAATCCTGGAAATGGAGATCAATTTATGACGATTCGTAATTCGGATTCCTCCATCTCCTTTTTAACGCTTCCTACGACGTTGAACGCGGTTGGGTATACTTATGATGCCACTCAAACATCAGGTGTTGTAGATTGTGGTACAGAAGAACAAATTTATTATAATCGCGCCCTAAATATCTATCGATACATTGAAAAATTTAATTTATAATTTTTTTTTTTGTGAAATAAAAAATGTTGTGGTGCACGATTATTATTTTAATCCTTTTTATTGTAATGTATATATTACTAATATATTGGATCCTTTCGACAAGAAAATGTTCCATCTCTTATTTTACAATGCCTTTACCAAAACCAGATCAATGGAATATTTCTACGTCTTTTAATCGCAATAATTTTATTCAATGCGCCTATTCGATACAATTTTTAGAAGATGAATATGAGATATTAAAAACCACTGGATCTTCTTTAACCGCTATAAATAATAAATTGGAAAAAGAGCTTGGTCTGGTAAAAGCTCGATTAATCTCTAGTCGTGATAATATACTAAAAGGATATATTAACGAATATGACCCGGTTCAATATATAAGTGCCATGGTTGCTCAAATCAAGGATCATCCTTCGATTGGTGTGGTTGTATTTAGAGGAACTAAAAATAACCAAGAATGGGAGACTGATCTTACGTCACAGATTTTATTGGATATTTCCAAATCTTTTTCAACCGGCAACGAGATTGGAGATATTGAATATTTTCCTGGGTTGAAACCTTCCATGTTTCAACCAAATACAGAAATGACCAATGGATGGGTTGATTTGTATTGCCGTATCAAGGGAGCCAAAACCAAGAGTGGGTGTTTTTGTAAAGAAAAACAAAATGATACAACATGTACCGTGTTGGATAAGGGTGATTATTCAAAGATCGATGACACCTGTTCTCCTAATAGTTGCCCAAGTTTGTTGGATTGTGACGATTTTACCCAATCACCCAATGGATATTCAATGGCCAAGGATATTTTAACAGCCATCCAGGACCTCCATCAACATCATGGCGTTCAAAAATTCATATTCACTGGTCACAGTCTTGGTGGCGCAATGATAACGATTTGCGCTTTCCATATCGCCGCCGCCATGGGAAGTGATATAATTCATTCGGTGTATCCAATGGCAGCGCCCAAAGTTGGTAATCAACTGTTTGTAGACAGATTCAATTCCATGATACCGAGATGCTATCGAATCGCCAATACGCGTGATTGGGTCAATGATGTGCCTCTAGGGGATGAATTCAAATCCGTCGGTAATGATAAATATGTATTCACATCGCCAGAAATTCCCAACGCGAAAATATCCGATATGCCGTATCATGAATTGATCACCGTTTACTTGAAATATGGAGTACAAAAACTTGTTTTTTCACCCTAATCTGCGTTGAAATCTAATTTATAAAAAATTTTATAAATTATACTTGATAAATTTTATAGTGTTACGCCTTGTATTCGACCGACATGACTTTACCCAACATGACCAAGCTGTTGGATTCCATAATGGCGACACGACCGAGTCCATGCGAATTTTCATAACTCTCGCAATAAAATGGAAGCATGGGTTGAAAAGTCACCTCTGCTTGCTCGTAGGCTTCCAAAAAATCTGGATTCTCTACCTTGGCGTTGGCCGTCTTTTTAGACATTTTCCAGTGAATCTCGGTGATTTTACAAGCAGTCTTGCCTGTACGAATGTGAACAATAGGCGTAAATCCCTTTTTCAATTGCCCAGGATGTTCTTGGACAAACACCATGGCGCGGAAAGTTTGGACAGGTTTGAGAATGTTCTCCTTTTCAATATACATGACATCCCCCGTCTTGGGTAGTTGATCTTTGTTGAGTCCCTTCAAGTTGATCCCAACATTGTCTCCAGGTATCGCTTGAGGGTACGATTTATGATGCATTTCAATAGAAAATACTTTACATCCACCAATATTCGAAGGAACGAATCCTACAATATCATTAGGTTTTAGAATTCCTGTTTCAATACGACCCGCGACCACCGTACCAATACCCTTGATCGCGTAAATACCTGATACCGACATGCGCAGTTTTCCTTCTGGGTTGCGTTTGGGAGGCTGGACGAGCTTATCAAGAGCGTCCAAAAGAGTATGTCCTTTGACCGTTTCTTTGGGATTAATATTACATTCAAAACCCTTGTACCAAGGCATGTTGGGACTGGGAGTCAAAATATTGTCTCCTTTGAAACCCGCAATCGCCAAAAATGGAAGTTTTTTAGGTTTAAATCCAATACCTACCAACATCTTGGTCATTTCTTCCTTAATTTCAAGGTAGCGTTCCTCTGAAAAGTTGACTGACGGGTCGTCCATCTTGTTGATCCCCACAATAATTTGTTCGATACCCAAAAGGAAAAGCAAACGAGCGTGTTGACGGGTCTGACCTTGTTGTTGTCCAGTAGCATGATCCGCTTTTTGAATCGCGGTTTCAAACGCACCCTTGTTTGCGGGTACCAACAGTAAAGCAACATCGGCCTGAGAAGCGCCACCAATCATATTTTTAATGAAATCTCTGTGACCTGGTGCGTCAATAATAGTATAGTGTTTAGAGTCCGTAAAAAATTCCTTGGTATTACATTGAATCGTAATCCCACGCTCTCTTTCTTCTTTATTATTATCCATATAAAAGGCGAAACCAAAAGATTCTTTCCCCATCTCTTTGGCAGTTTGTTTGAGTTTTTCCATCTCTCTCTCTGGAATACCTCCAAGCGAGAATAACAAATTTCCACATAAACTCGATTTACCCGCATCGACTTCTCCGACAATGACAATACTAATGTGATCCTTTTTTTCTTCCGACATTTGATTTTTAAAGGTAAGATTTTTTGTCTTTAAACCCCTCGGATGGCATTTATACATAAAACAATATCGTTCCTGGACTTTTTTGTTGGCTTATGATCCATTCTGGCAAAATGAGAGTGGAGTCCGACAATTCTGATCTATATGGTGACGACCCAACCAGAGAAAAGGTTTCCGGGACACATCCAAAGAATTTGTCTGAATTTTCCTCGATCCAAACCACATTACAGTGCTGTAACAGATTCACAATTGTGTAATTACAACACAAACCAAGTCCGATAAAGAACCCGCCTTGGGAAGCAATCTTGTCCAAGGCTTGCTGTTTCGAATCACATTCTATAAATTCTCCCGTTGGGTGATGAAAACGCCAGGTTTGGATTTGGGACGGTGTTGCCCGCGTCTCGTAAAAAAAACGTTGCGGTATGAGGAATACCTTGGAGCGACGTAAACGCCTTGGAAGTGTGACATCCGAATTCCTGTTGGGTTGGACATCGGTGGTTAATAACCACTCGCGAAACAAAAACACACGTGTAGAACTACGAGCCGCATGGATATTCAACATGGTATTATCAATATGATTACTAATTGCAGAGATAACCTCTAATAAAAAAGAAGCGTATCGAGGGTGGATTACATAGCCAAATGTACCGGAATAGCCTCCCTCTAGTTTCCAAAAGAGTGCTCCGTGAGGGCTAGCGTGGGGTTGCCACTGATTAGAAGGTTGACCCAGATAAACTACATCAAATTCGTTACCCAAGGTATCAAGACCTTTCAAGAGCCGTTTCTCAAAACCAGGAAAGAGCGTCACATCGTCTTCCAGGAGGATGTATATTTCTTGTGCGTCACGACACGCTCGAAATAATTCGAGATGGCTCAAAAAACATCCTACACTACCCCGTGTCACAAATGACGTCTCTTCGGAGAGAATTCGAATATAGTCGAGTTTTGATAATTTTCCATCTTTTACAAGACCAAAAAGCGTTTCAAAACTGGGTTTGATGGCTTCGAATCGTGTTACCGGTAGGGTTTGGATTTCTCTTGTCAATTGAATTTCCATAAATTCTCTGCGATCAGTTCGACGAGCTAGATTCACATAAACGATTCGCATATATATTTTTGTAAAAGTGATTTTATTTTTAAGTTTGACTCCCAAAATAAAAACATGTTACCTATCCGTTGTTTTACCTGTAACAAGGTTCTGGGTTGTTATAATGACGCTCTTGATAAATTCAAGACCGAACAACCCAACCCCGACTATAAAGAATTTTTTGAAAAATTCCAAATATCCCGATATTGTTGTCGTAAAGTTTTTTTAACCAATGTGGATATTTTCCAATATAATCCAACTTTTACTCAAGATAATATTATATGTAAAAAAGAATCCGAGGTGATTAAAATTTTGAGGGCTGAATAATTTTTATTTTTTTACCATTAATAAAAATGCTCTATTTTTTAGAATGGGTCATCTGTGACGATGGTACTTTTTATAGCAACAATCTAAGCCTAAACTACTCTCAATTTCCACCCACATGTACTGCGCAAAATCAATACGGGTTTGTTCAGGAAACCCGATACCGATTGTGTGACACGATTGGCGCGACTGGATATGTCCAACCACTCATTTGTACAGTGACCACCGATTCCACCAACGTTGTCCAGTGTTCAACGAATCCCGAAATAGTCAATCAGGGGCCCTGGGTACCCGGATCGACCATTCCTCCACCACTTTATTATAATACCATCGCATACAGTCCCGATTTTATGGCTAATTTTGAAAGGGGGATTTTTTATTATCCCATTATTACCAATCCGTATCGATTTGGGGGAACCTATTACCAGATTTATTTCCAACTTTACATGTTTTATATTTCCTATCAAATATGTTGTACCCCGTACTACTATATCAATGTCCCCTTTGTATTGGTTGTACAGATGGTTTCCCCGGCCCCAAACGCTCCCCCTCAAAGCGTTGATTTTCAATTGACTCTGGTGTATCGACACCCGGTTTGTCCCCAAACCTGTCCTATTAACTACACCTGGACTCTGCATAAAATCTATACCCAAATTGGTTCCAATAAATATTTTAATCAAACAGAATATGTCACTATTAACGCATCTATTCAGAGTCTGATAAACCAGATGAATAATAAAAAAGCCGTGGATCTAGTTCCTCCACAGCTTCTTCACTATTTTTCCATGAATTACAACTATCAATTTGGTGATAATTTTGGTATGAATGGATCCTTTCCATCGAATAATGGAATGAGCTTACCTCCCAACTGTTCCACAACAAATATTTAATTATTTTTATTTTTTTCCTTCTAATAGAATTCCCGTTGCGATAAGAAGAAGAAAGAAAATAAATATGACACCTATTGATTGGATTATTGCTCATAAACTTCGAGAGCAGGGACTTGTCGGGGTTGGCGTTGAAATCCAAGAAACTGATGATAAATTAGTTTTCATCTACTAGGTATAAAAAAAATGTGTATACAGTGGTTTTTTTGTAGTCCCACACTTGTGAATAAAAATAATCTAGACCAAGAGTGTTCCATTTGTTTAGACATGATGATCGAGTCCCAGTGGAATGAAAATCTTTTGGTACAATTGAAACCATGTGGACACCTATTTCACACCACTTGTTGGAGAGAGTGGCTAAAAAAAAGCGGGCAAAAATATTGTGTTCTCTGTTTACAACGAATTAAAAAAGTCTGCTTGTCTGATAAAAATCTATCCTTTTGATGAAAATATTTTTTATTGATAATAAAAAAATGAGACTCTGGGGTTTGTTATTCTTCCTTTTTCCAGTCTCCACTTACAAGATTATTATTGTTCCTGGTATGGGAGGATCCAAGATCTATAATGATAAAAATTATGTAATATGGCCTCCCGATATTTCCTTGAAGCTTCAAGACCTGAATCTTCAGTATGCGCATGAAAATAAAAAACACCGACTACTTGTTCCTCCCGTACGAAAAATAGGTAATATTGATGATATACGTATCGATAGCCCCGCCTCCTTTTTAATCACTAAAAACATATACTACTTGAATATGATTAAATATTTGGGATCCCAGGGACACAATTTATTTTCTCTTTCTTATGATTTTCGATATGTTCTTCACAAGGATTATTATGAGCCTCTCTATCAAGAATTTGTAGATTTTTTTGAAAAAAATGAAGACACGGAACCCTTTATCGTCGTGTGTCATAGCTTGGGAGGTCTCGTCTTTCATCACTTTCTTTCCACCTATGTAAACCCTTCTTGGTATAAGCGGTTTATAAAAAAAATCTATTTTGTCAATGTACCATGGGGAGGAACACCCATTTCTTTCATAACAATACAAGATCCTATTTTAGAAAATCGCGAGTTGGAAGCCAGCGCGTCCGCTTACCTTTTGCCTTTTTTGAATAAAAAAATAAAAACCATGCATCTTTTTGATGGATTTTATCTAACCCTTCCCATTACTGAAAATCCTTTTTTTAGGAAAGGAAATATTTGGTACAATACCAAAAATATCCACCACCTTTTTAAACATAAACCCAAAGTTCAAGATAATTATCAGCTTTTCCTGCAGGACTTTTTGCCTACTCGTAAGAATCGTATTTTGGTTCCTCATCATCTCGTTAGTTGTTTGGGAAAAAATACGACCGTGTTTATGGATCAAGAGACGAGAATTTCCTTGTACGGGGATGGAGACGGACTCTTATCTAAAGAAAGCCTCTTGCTGCCACATTCTTGGGGGTGGGATTGTGGCGATATAAGGATTCCCAATATGGAACACGCAAAAGTCAATAGTCACATACCTTTTTTAAACATGATTTCCGAAAATAAGGATTCCATCTAAAGAATCCAAAGACTCGCCAAACGTCATTAAAATTTTTTTATAATGTCATAAAAAAATGGACAAGAATCAAAAAATTATTCAAAGGGAAATCTCCAACAAGATTAATTCTCGAGGTGCCTATTATCCGCCTCCACGCTCCATCTTTGAGGTCAAGACCGATGTCAATGTTTTCCCGTACCAGCGTTTTTGGCGTGGAAACCGTTTCGACTATAACCCCCGTGTCTGGGACCGTGAGGCTGGGTACTCTCCACTAGTAACCACGGTAGCTACCGATAATGATGTTAATATGGCGCTTCAGGGTCTAGACACGTGTTTCCAACTCCCTTGCTCGACTATTCTGCCGTGTAAACCCAACGATAATAACTATCAACCCAATACACGATCCAAGGTTTATATCAGTCCCTAGTTCCAAGTTCCAAGTTCCAAGTTCCAAAAAATTTAAAATCCTCGTATCCGCGATAATTTTAAATACAATGAACAAAAACTTTTATTATTTTTTATTAATGAAGCAAATATCTAGCAACCGTTACTTCTTGCCCGCACGAGGCTTGGCAGGCGCTCGCTTCTTTTTCTCAGCTGGTTCGGTTGTCTCTTCCTCCTCTGGGGTTGGAGGAGGGGCCGTCTGAGGTGGCGCTGCTGGCTCTTCCTCTACAATCGAACCATCCTCGGACTCTTCCTCATCAACCTCCTCGACCTCCTCGTCTTCCTCGTCGTCCTCCTCCTCGTCATCATCCTCATGACCCAAAGAATTATACATGTTCACCGCTACAGGCTTCCCCGGGGCGGTAGAAGCGGATTGGGCAACCAGACGATCCGAAGGCTTGGCGTTTTCCATCTTGAGAGCAGAAGGACGCAAAAGACCACGAACACTATTGTCAATCTGACGAACCACCACCTCGTAGAGCTTGACCTGGAGGGACACCTTGTTGCCAATAAACACACTCTCAAACTTGATGGCCGCGGTCACGTGACAAGGCTTGTTGAGAATCGTAAAGGGATCAATCTCCTTGTTCGTCTCCTCATCCACAAAAATAGTATGGATCTTGTTATTCTTCTTATTGAGAAGAACCTTGCAGTATAACATGGGACCCCTACCCTCCACGGGCTTTCCCTTGTCCATCTTCCAGAACAGAGGATTAAACTTCTTGAGATCGGAATAGTCCAGATCGTATTTCTCAATCTCCTCCTTATGCTCGACCAGGTACTTCTTGGTATGCTCGGTCACCTGGGTAAAGATGTCGGTAAAACTTTTTTCATTCTCAGTGGGTCCATTTCGATTCCAAAGGCACAATGGCAGGACATATCCATTGAGCTTATCCGTCGCCATATCCCTTGACTCTTGAAGGCCAAAAGAGTGGAGCTTATCAGGAGTCGAAAAAATCAAATCACCTATGCTTCCATCGGAATTCTTTGTAGCGATCCTCACACGCTTGAAATTGATCTTCTGACCTGGAATGTTACCGACCTCGGGCTTGGAAAATACCATGTTCTCGGTATTGTAGTTGTTGTACTCTGAAAGTTGATTTTGGCTCATTTCTATTCTTTGATAGTTGTTGTTTTTTTGATTGAGGAATAAATTTTTAAATCACCATCAATTTTTATTTTTCAAATTTTTTATTTTTACACAATCGAGTCTGGAAAATTCTGATGAATATACCCCCAAAAAAATCCAAGGATCACAAAAGGAATCGCAATGGAAAAAAGACCCAACCATAGCAGTGGGTCCTTTAATTTTTCGGCGTCGCTTTTACGATCCATATTCGTTTGAAAAAATTCCTTGGGTTCGTTTCGACGGGTCAGTCGGACTTTTTCATCCTCATTATAGAGATTGTAATACATGGGCGTGCGGAGCGTTTTAATAGGTACGAAATATGGTCGCGAGGTGACGCTTAGACCGTGACGACCATATAA
>Ga0209356_1001022_pt1 | contig 11070 bp, 11 predicted proteins | sample LauGreFaBDMM15SN_2_FD_188213 | JGI IMG/M metagenome (GOLD analysis project Ga0209356, IMG submission 188213) | Freshwater lake microbial communities from Lake Michigan, USA - Fa13.BD.MM15.SN (SPAdes) (version 2) | ecosystem: Environmental > Aquatic > Freshwater > Lake | place: Lake Michigan, USA...
GCCAAGAGGCAGCTTGTCCAAATATTTTTGAATGCTGGGAAGATAAAGAAGCAACCTTCCTTATCGGCGGAGATCGCTGCACAAGACGTTGCGATTTCTGCAATATCGATACGGGTAAGCCGCTTCCGATTGATCGCGATGAACCGCGCAAGGTTGCAGAATCCGTAAAGACTATGGGTCTTGCATATGCCACAATCACTGGAGTCACACGTGATGATCTAGAAGATGAAGGTGCATGGCTTTACGCAGAAACGATTCGTAAAGTTCACGAGATCAATCCTGGATGTGGCGTAGAAATGTTGGCCCCAGATTTCAGCGGTAATCCCGATTTGCTTAACCTCGTCTTCGATGCAGCCCCTGAAGTATTTGCTCATAATCTTGAAACTGTTCCACGAATTTTTAAGACTATCCGCCCTGCATTTACCTACGACCGTTCGCTCAATGTCATAACCCAGGCTCGTGACTATGGCCTGATCACTAAATCAAACTTGATTCTTGGACTCGGTGAGACTCGTGAAGAGATTTCACAGGCGCTGGTTGATCTTCGCGCAGCCGGTTGTGATTTGATCACGATCACTCAGTACCTACGTCCAACAATGAAGCATCACCCGGTTGAGCGTTGGGTTAAACCTGAAGAGTTTGTAGAGCTCGCTCAGGAGGCAACCGACGTTGGATTCCTCGGAGTAATGAGTGGTCCGCTTGTCCGCAGTAGTTATCGCGCAGGTCGTCTCTATCGTCAAGCTATGGAATCTCGAGCACAATCCGGGAGCAAGTAAGTGGCAGAGATTGTCTATCCGCCAGTAGTCGTTTTTCTTAAGACCTTCTGGAAGTATCTAGGACTTCGTTTTGATTTCAGGGGCGTTGAGAATATTCCGCGTGAAGGTGGAGCGATACTTGCCATGAACCACGTTGGCTATCTTGATTTTGCTCTGATTGGTACTGCAGCTCTCCCGGTAAATCGTTACGTGCGATTTATGGCCAAGAAGGAGATATTCGAAAACAAAATTGCGGGGCCCTTAATGCGCGGTATGCATCACATCAGCGTAGATCGTTCAAGTGGATCAGCTTCTTTTGTCGCAGCACTGCGCGCACTTAAATCCGGCGAAATCGTTGGCATCTTTCCTGAAGGAACTATCTCAGTGAGCTTTGAATTAAAAGAATTTAAATCTGGCGCGGTGCGATTGGCAATGGGCGCTGGAGTTCCAGTGATTCCGGCCGTTGTATGGGGCTCTCAACGAATCTGGACTAAGAAGGTGAAGAGGAATTTGAAGAGAAATAAATATCCGATCTCTGTCACCTTTGGAGAGCCTCTCTACTTTACAAAAGCAGATGATGTCGAACAGGGTGAGGCCCAGCTTCGCGCTGCAATGCAGGCCCTACTTCTTAATGTGCAATCTCACTATCCAGATAGCCACGAAGGTGCGCGTTGGGCCCCGATCCGCCTTGGTGGAAGCGCCCCCGCTCCCCTAAACTAGCGCTCATGTTTAAAAGGAAGAAAAAAGAACCAAAGATCCGCGAGCCTCGCTTTAAAGCGATTCGCGATGCCTACTCCTTAACCAAGAGCGTTAAGCCATGGATCGGAAGCGTTTTAGTTTTGATCTTTGTTGTCGTCCTAGCAGCAGGTATCGGTATCGGCTTTGCGGTAGATCTTGCGTTGTACTTCGGATTCATCTCACTGCCACTGGCTCTCCTTACTTCTCTCTTTATCTTCTCTCGAGTCGCACTCAATGCAAGCTTTGCAAGTGTGGAAGGTCAGATGGGCGCTGCAGCCAGCGTCTTGATGGCTATTCGTAAAGGTTGGACAACCACTCCTGCAGTTCAAGTCAACAAGAACCAAGACATGGTCCACCGAAGCGTTGGTCGTGCCGGAATTGTTCTTACTGCTGAGGGTACTTTTGCAACTCGCCAACTTCTTCAATCAGCACGTAAAGATGCTGAACGCTTTGCCCCTGGTGTACCTATCTATGAAATTTGGATCGGAGATGGTCAAGGTCAAGTGCCTCTTCGTAAATTACAGAAGCATGTAGGTAAGTTTAAGAAGACTCTCTCGGCTCATCAGATGAGAGAAGTACGCGCACGCCTCAAGGCTGTTGGTGGAATGTCTCTACCAATGCCAAAGGGGCCAATGCCAAAGAATGTTCGCGTTCCTAAGCGATAATTTCTTAGCGAGTCTTTACAAGAACTGTATTGCTCAACCGTTCGTTAATGCCGCGACCATTCTGGTCAAAGGTGACTGCAGTCAAAATAATGACGAGAAGGCTTGTCCTAATCAGAGCTTGAATCGGTGTCGGCATTTGGCCATCTGAGAAACGGACAATCTTGAGCCCCATAATGCGATGACCGGGTGTTGCTCCTCCGAGTGCTGTGAAGAATAAGTATTGAATGAAGAAGATTGCTGGTGCCACATATGGTTCGGCCCATCGCTGTCCCCCGTCGAAGAAGCCCTTAGCAATTGCCGCACAGAGCAACCAGTCGATCAGCACGCCCACCATCCGTCGCCCTTGGCTCACCCGCGGGTATCTCAGATCAACGTCGGACATGGCGTAAGCCTATCCGAGCGCCACCCGTGGAGCCGATTGAGGTACATGTAACAAGGATGTAACACGGCGATGATGCCTTTTTTACCTAGTGGATCTAGGGTTAAGCCATCTCAAAGAGCCTCAGAGCCGAGCGTCTCACAGCGATTAGAAGAAAAATCGGAGTACTCCATGTTTAAGAATGCGCAAGAAATTTTTGCATATATCAAGAAGGAAGATGTAAAACTTGTTGATGTTCGCTTTACCGATCTTCCAGGAATTCAGCATCACTTCAACGTCCCAGTTGAGTCATTTGATGAAGCAGTCTTTACCGATGGTTTGATGTTCGACGGCTCTTCAATCCGCGGATTCCAATCGATCCACGAGTCAGATATGAAACTTCTTCCAGTTCCAGAATCTGCTTACCTAGATCCTTTCCGCTTGGAAAAAACTCTTATTATTATTTTCTCTGTTCACAACCCAACAGATAACACTCCTTACTCACGCGATCCTCGTGGAGTTGTGAAGAAGGCTGTTGATTACCTCAAGTCAACTGGTATTGCAGATCAAGCATTCTTTGCCCCAGAAGCTGAGTTCTACGTATTTGATGCTGTTCGATTTAAGACAGGTATCAACGAGGCTTACCACCACATCGATTCATATGAAGGTGCATGGAATACAGGCATCGTTGCAGATCCAGATGGAACTCCAAACCGCGGATATCGCACACGCATTAAGGGTGGATATTTCCCAGTTTCTCCAACAGATCAATTCGCAGACCTTCGCGATGAAATGGTGATGGAGCTCGGTCGTTCAGGATTACTCGTTGAGCGTTCACACCACGAAGTGGGAACAGCTGGACAGATGGAGATCAACTACCGCTACACAGATATTCTCACCGCCGGCGATGAACTCATGAAGTTCAAGTACATCGTCCGTAACGTTGCATGGGAAGGTGGCAAGACTGCTACCTTTATGCCAAAGCCACTCTTCGGAGATAACGGTTCAGGTATGCACGTGCACCAATCACTCTGGAAAGATGGCAAGCCACTCTTCTTCGAAGCAGGAACATATGGCGATCTTTCAGATATGGCCCGCTGGTATATCGGTGGACTCTTAAAGCATGCTCCATCACTTCTTGCATTTACCAACCCAACAGTGAACTCATATCGCCGTTTGGTTCCAGGTTATGAAGCGCCTGTAAACCTTGTCTACTCAGCGCGTAACCGTTCTGCCTGTATTCGTATCCCAATTACAGGATCAAGCCCAAAAGCAAAGCGCATCGAGTTCCGTTGCCCAGATCCATCATCAAATCCATACCTAGCATTTGCAGCAATGTTGATGGCAGGTATCGATGGAATCATCAACAAGATCGAGCCACCTGCTCCAGTAGATAAAGATCTCTACGAATTAGATGGCGAAGAAGCTCGCGCTATTCCTCAGGTTCCTGGTTCACTTGATGTTGTTCTCGATACCCTCGAGGCAGATCATGCATTCCTTACCCAAGGTGGAGTCTTCAGCGAAGACCTCATCTCGACTTGGATTGAATGGAAGCGTAAGCAAGAAGTTGATTACGTGCGTTTGCGTCCACATCCAGCAGAGTTTGAGCTCTACTACGATATCTAAAAAGTAGTTGATAAAGCCCCCGTCAGTAATCTGGCGGGGGTTTTTGACTGACCATTCAATAGAATCAGAATCAGTCCAGATTGAATATAATACGACTATGTTCTTTCTGCCTCCCGTGCTTATCGGTATGGCTTTTGCATCACATCAAATTCGTCAAAATCAAATGTCCGTGGATGCACTTCGTTCTCAAACGAGCAGATCAACGAAAGAAATTGTTACTTCGGTTGATGAAAATACGAGAGCGGTTAGAGACCTCGACTCGAACCTATCCAGGGAAGGAAATTTACTCCGGGAACAGTTACTCGAAATGCATTTAGCGTTTGCGGCCAATAAAGAAGTTGCCTGCCCTTACTGCAACCAACTGATTTCGAGTAAAGCCCTAATTTGTAACGAGTGCCAGGGAATTCTGAACTTTGGTCCTTGGGATTTCATCAGAATAGCCTTATTGCATGATCCATCTTTGATTCTGCGAGATATGCACACCATTCAGAGACTGCACACGATGGTTACTGATATCGAGCGAGAAGTTTTAAGAATTGCCGCCGAAGAAGCAGAACTTCATCGAATCGAACAATTTAAGAAGAAGGAAATGCTCGAGCTTGAACAGAAGAAAGAGGCAAAAGCACTCGAACTACGTGACAAAACTGCCGCACGAGAGAGGGCCGAAAGAGAAGCAAAAATTGCAAAAGAGGCGGAAGCAAAGAAGAAAATGTTGGAAAAGGGGGACCGAGACTTTAACTCTATTTTGGAGTTAGATTTGCTTTGTGAAGAGTCAGAATCCATCACACCCGAAGAAATATTGTCCAGGTTTAAAGCATCAATTAGTTTGACGGTAAGTGAATATCAATCAATATTTTCAAAGTCACGAGTTCAAGATTTTGCTCTCGCAATTCAAAGTATTGGCGAATCAATAATGGTGTGGCCTAAGTTGTCCATAAAGGATGCGGAAATAGCAATGAAGATTTTAAAATATTCACTTGATTTTGGGATTTTGGATACATATAGAAGTATTTGCAGAACACTTCTTCTGAGCAGACAGTTCGTAAAGTGCTCACAGTTTGTTGACTCTCACCTAGGCAAAGACAATCTGGCTAACTCCGTGTTTGACGGGATGCTTCTTGACAAGCTCAAGTCAGACATATTCAAAAGTGCTGCAAAAATCGGACATGTTCACAGGGCCTTAGAGCAGATTCGTGATTCTGACGATCATGAGAATTTACTTGTTATTGCTGCAGCCGCTCTTTACTTCGGAGATGCAAGTACTGCCCTACGTTTAAGAGATTCAATTAGTTTAAAGGAACTTCAGGCGGCAGCCCTCTTGTACGAACCTGACTTTGAGGGAACGCATCGTGAGATTGCAGAATTCGATCAATTAGTTTGTACGGTTATTGAAAGCTAATTGATTCAATCGTTTTAGAATTGAATTCAGCGACTAGGTAATCTCGCGATGAAGTACGATGGGCGTATGACGCGCAAAATCTCCCCCTTAAGAGAGTTCCTTCATAGGGAATCATCCTCGGGGGCACTCCTCATCGTTGCAGCCGCGCTCGGTCTGATCATTGCAAACTCCCCGATCTCTGATCGCTACTTTGATTTTCTAGCTCTTGGCTTTACCGTAGAAAATGGAATCTTTTATTTACAGTTAACGGTACTCAAGATTATTAATTACGGATTAATGACAATTTTCTTCTTCGTAGTCGGTCTCGAAATAAAGCGTGAGCTCGTCTCCGGTCATCTCGCCTCGGTGAAGAAAGCTGCCATGCCCTTTATCGCAGCTCTTGGCGGTATGGCACTTCCTGCTGGAATTTATCTTGCAATCGCAGGTGATGTAGCTCCTGAAGGATGGGCAGTTCCTGTAGCAACCGATATTGCGCTAGCTGTCGGCCTACTTGCAATGATGGGCCCGGTTGTCACGCTATCGCTACGGTCATTTCTATTAGCACTTGCGGTCATTGATGACATAGGTGCAATCTTAATTATCGCTCTCGTTTACTCAACTGGAATCGCATACTCCTGGGTGCTCGCCTCGATTGGTTCGATTCTTCTCATCCTTACCCTAAAGAAGATGAATGTGAATTCGATCTTTATCTACATCCTCTGCGGGCTTCTGCTTTGGTATGGGCTCTATCGCACAGGCGTACACCCAACTTTGGCGGGAGTGATTTTGGGTCTTCTCGCACCTTCGAAAGAGAAAGCAGATACAGATCTTGAAGATATAGATGATGGATCTATCTCTTATATTGAATACTTGGAAGCCAAATTGCATCCATATTCATCTCTGATCATCGTTCCGATATTCGCGTTGGCAAATACTGGGGTCGTCATCACAGAAAAATCCTTAACTGCCGCAACTTCTTCAGTGATTGCTTGGGGAATCTTCGTAGGACTCGTGGTCGGAAAGCCACTCGGTGTCTTGATCTCCGCAATTGCTGCGTCAAAGGCTCGGATTGCTCAGCTTCCTGAAGGTGCCTCCTTCGGCAAACTCGCTGCAACCGGAAGCGCAGCTGGAATCGGCTTTACCGTTGCTCTCTTTATTGCGGATCTGGCCTTTGAGAATCAAGAGTTACAGAATATTGCAGTTGTCGCAATCATTGCAGCATCTGTTGTGAGCGCTCTATTGAGCTCACTCATATTTACAATTTATCGATCCAGCCCCACACAGAGCTAGCGCCTGAGTGGCCAACGAGAAAAATCATTACAAGACTTGCCAGGCTTGCAATCACTAAAGCAACAGAGGTAAGCCGACGAATCGCAACGCTACCGGTGGATGATCCGGCTCGATCCATTCTCCAACGCAGGTAAATCAGCGCAACCATTGGAATTGTTACAAATGGGGCTATCTCACCAAGTTCTGCATGCTTCTCAACATCTTTATTAAGGATTTCTGAAAAGGCTTCCCCGCTCAGCTTTGCAAGAAATACGCTTCCCTGCGCGACTAAGGCCAGAATGAGAATCAACTTGCCGTGGCGACGAGAGAAACTAGGAAGGTAAGACATGACTAGTGCGCCGATTGCAACGAGAGGAACTAGAACTACTGCTGAATGCACAAGGAGTGGATGTAACGGTAAACCCGCAAACATTCCAAAAGGCTCAGCTGCTATGAACATATGCCGATTTTAATCTAGGAAGAAATCTAGGAGGAAGTCTGTAGTCCCAGGCACCACTGAATACTTCTCAAGATCTGTGATTCCGACGCTTGCGAGGACCTCATCGTCGACGTAGAAATTGCCAGAGTGTTCCTTTGAGTCACGATTTAAAATCACATAGGCAGCATCGGAGAGAATCTCAGGAGTTCTACAGGTAGCGGTATCGATACCGGGAATCATCTGTAAGGCAGCTGTATCGATAGCTGTGCGTGGCCAGAGTGCGTTAACGGCTATACCTTCACGTTTGAATTCTTCTGCCATACCGAGGACGCACATCGACATTCCATACTTTGCCATTGTGTAAGCAACGTGATTCTTAAACCACTTCGCCTTCATTGAAAGTGGAGGTGACAAGGTGAGAATGTGAGGATTTCTGCCAGCCTTAGCGCTCTCCTTGAGGTGTGGAAGCGCAGCCTGCGAGGTCAAGAATGTTCCACGCACATTGACATCAAACATGAGGTCAAAACGCTTAGCTGGAGTTGCCAAGGTTGGTGTGAGATTGATGGCACTGGCATTGTTAATCAAAATATCGATGCCACCAAATTCTGTAGCAGTCTTTTCGATTGCTGCAGCAATCTGCTCTTCATCACGAATATCGCATTGGATAGGTAGAGCCACTCCCCCAGCAGCTTCAATCTCCTTGGCTGCAGTAAAGATCGTGCCAGGAAGTTTTGGGTTTGGATCAGCCGTCTTTGCCGCAATTGCAACCGATGCACCATCTGCAGCAGCACGGAGAGCAATCGCAAGTCCAATACCTCGAGATCCACCGGTGATGAAAATTCTTTTGCCTTGTAGGTTTCCTGAGATTGTCATTACTTTCCACCCTTTTCTTTTTCTGCAGCTTTTTTCGCCATGAAATTCATAAATGCTTCCATCGCTTCATCTGAAGTCAACGCCATGGCAAAGAGTTCGAACTCTGCCTTCATCACCGCTGCAACCGCATCATGTTTGCTCGCCTTGATTAACGCCTTGGTATTGATGATCGCGGTAGGAGGTTGGGCGGCGATCTGCTTCGCGATTGTAAGAGCAGTCGTATAACTATCTTGAGAGATCTCGGCTACGAGGCCCATCTCCTTGGCACTCTCTGCCGAGAAAGACTCTCCTGTCATAAATATCTTTGCCGCGCGCTGATATCCAACTAGAGCTGGAAAGAGAAGGCTGGATCCAGCCTCTGGAACTAATCCCAGCGAAACAAATGGCATAGAAAAGCTGGTCTTCGGATCTGCAACTACAACATCACAGTGCAGCAGCATCGTTGTTCCAACTCCAATTGCATTTCCCTTCACCGCAGCCAACAGTGGCTTCGGGAATTCCAAGATTGCACCTAGAAATGCAGCAACAGTCGAATCTTGAGATGTCGGAGGATGGTCCATGAAATCTTTAATGTCATTGCCTGCGGTGAAGTGATCCCCTGCACTCGTCAAGATCACAGCCCGAACGCCAAAGTCACCTGCTGCCTCATTAAGGGATCGGGCAAGGTCTGCATACATATCCCGAGTCAGTGCATTCATCTTCTCGGGGCGATCAAGAGAGAGGGTCAAGACGCCATCTACGCGTGAGGTGGTGATGTTACTCATGGGTAGAGGCTACTACGCAACAGGTCAGAAAAATAGGAGGACACTCAATACCACGACCGACCGAAGAGGGAGGTGAACCCTAGATGCTTACTCACATCACAATTGCTTTCCGTGAGCTCACACCTTTTGAGCAGTTAATCCTTAGTCATCTCTGTCAAGGCAAATCTAATGTCGCTATCGCGCGCGAGACTTCACATACCGAGAAGGTGATTGAAAATACTGTCAGCCGCTCAGCCCGCGTCTTTGGAATCAGAGCCGATGAGGATATCAATGTGCGAGTTCTTCTAGCCCTGGCCTTTAGAACGCATTACGGCGATGCCGCCTATGATCGTCTTGATGTTGCATGCACGCATCACGAAGTTGATGGTGGCGGGATCTCTCTCTGTAGCCTCCATATCCATTAAAACTCTCCGAGAAGAATTAAAAAACGCCCGGTCTGCCTAAGCAGGCCGGGCGTTTTTATTACCGAGAGAGTGTGTTTTTAGCGATCGAGAGTTCCAGCGATAAATGCTTCAGTCTTGACGTGTGCCTGCTCATCTGTGTACTGAACAGGTGGAGTCTTCATAAAGTATGACGATGGTGAAAGTAGCGCTCCACCAATCTTGCGATCCATACCGATCTTGGCACAACGAAGTGCATCAATGATGACGCCAGCTGAGTTTGGTGAATCCCATACTTCGAGCTTGTACTCAAGGCTCAAGGGCACATCACCGAATGCGCGTCCTTCAAGACGAACATATGCCCACTTGCGATCATCGAGCCATGGAATGTAATCAGAAGGTCCGATGTGAACGTTCTTCTCACCCATGTCGTGATCGAGCTGTGATGTCACAGAGTTGGTCTTTGAGATCTTCTTTGATTCAAGGCGATCGCGCTCAAGCATATTCTTAAAGTCCATGTTTCCACCGACATTGAGCTGGTAGGTGCGATCTAAGTGAACGCCACGATCCTGGAATAATTTAGCCATGATGCGGTGTGTAATTGTTGCACCGACCTGACTCTTGATGTCGTCTCCAACAATTGGAAGGCCAGCATCCTCAAACTTCTTCGCCCAGATAGGATCTGATGCGATAAAGACTGGAAGTGCGTTTACGAAGGCACATCCGGCATCAAGTGCACACTGTGCGTAGAACTTTGCAGCAGCCTCTGATCCGACAGGTAGGTAGCAGATGAGAACATCTACTTGTTCTTCCTTGAGAGTTGCCACTACATCGACCGCAGTTGCAGTCGATTCTGTGATTGTTTCGCGATAGTAGCGACCGAGACCATCGTGAGTTACTCCACGAAGAACCTCTACGCCAGTCTTTGCGACATCGCTAAATTTAATTGTGTTGTTCTCACTCGCCCAGATTGCATCTGCGAGGTCAAGTCCGACCTTCTTCGCATCAACATCAAAGGCCGCTACAAATTTGATGTTGCTGATGTGGTATGCGCCCACAGTTGCATGCATGAGACCTGGGATCTCTTGATCTGCAGCAGCATCCTTGTAATAGGTAACACCTTGAACCAATGAGTTGGCGCAGTTTCCTACTCCAACGATGGCAACGCGGATGTCACCTTTTCCAGTTGTGATTTTCACTCTATTTCCTCTCGGTTTTGATCATGTCTTCAAGCCATGCAACTTCTCGCATGGCCGATTCCAACGAATGGCGGCGCCACTCTTCTAGATATTTATCGATACCCGACGGCGAGCGCTCGAGTTCAACTCGAAGCATTTCTGCCTTCTCTTGAAGTCGACGGTGACGCCCTTCAAGAATTCTGATTCTGTTCTTTGATGATGTTGGACTAAAGAATGCGAAGCGGATTTCAAATCCATCGTCTTCCCATGCTTCTGAGTTCACGCTCTCGGCAAGCTCAACGAAGCGATCATCTCCAGCCGTTGTAATTGCATAGACGATTCGTGAACGGCGTGATCCAGCCTCGCCTGTCGTCTCTTTGATCAACCCTGCTTCGAGCATTCTGCGCAGCTGTGGGTAGAGGACTGAAAATGAGAGGGCTCTAAATGGGCCAAAGATTGCGCTCATGCGTTTGCGAAGTTCATAGCCATGGAGCGGGCTCTGCGAGAGTAGGCCAAGGAGAGCGAACTCCAGCGACTCTGCACGTGAGCGCATGGCATCCTCCTCGTTACTGTTGGCTATATATCCAGCTGTATATATCGAATCGATATATCGGACGCTATTCAATCCGAAATAACCTCTCAAGGCA
>Ga0209356_1001023_pt1 | contig 11063 bp, 10 predicted proteins | sample LauGreFaBDMM15SN_2_FD_188213 | JGI IMG/M metagenome (GOLD analysis project Ga0209356, IMG submission 188213) | Freshwater lake microbial communities from Lake Michigan, USA - Fa13.BD.MM15.SN (SPAdes) (version 2) | ecosystem: Environmental > Aquatic > Freshwater > Lake | place: Lake Michigan, USA...
GTCAATGTGGTTGCCAGCATGATATTTGCAGGTATGTCGGGTGTGGCACAAGCAGATGCTGCAGGTTTAGGTGTGGTCGAAGTTAATGCAATGAAAAAAGAGGGATTTGAGTCGGCTTTTGCTGCCGCTGTCAGTGCTTCCTCTGCAATTATTGGCCCCATCATTCCGCCTTCTGTGATCATGGTTGTTTATGCTGTGATGGTTCAAGCTTCAGTTGCAGACCTCTTTTTGGCTGGTTTTTTGCCTGGAATTTTGATGGGCTTGACGCTGATGTTCATGATTTACTGGCTCGTGTCCACAGGTCGAACGCCAGCACCCAAGCCTATTCCTTTTAGTGCTAAAAGATTAGGGACTACGTTTGTGCGAGCTTTACCAGCCTTAATGGCGCCAGTGCTCTTAACTGCTGGTCTTCTCATGGGGGTGGCTACGCCAACTGAATTAGGTGCAGTGACAGCAATATATGCTGCAATCTTAGGCGTTGCTTATAAAGAGTTGAACTACAAGAGTTTGATTGAAGCAGCACGTGAAACCTTGATGACATGCGGAATCATGGCCTTCATCATTGCATGTGCTGTGCCATTTGGCTGGGTTGTAGCGACATCGCAAGCACCCATGAAACTTGCTGCGTTCATGATGGAATTTTCTGATAGCAAGTGGGTGATTCTGGCGGTTATCAATATTGGGTTGTTATTGATTGGTTGTTTCATGGAAACGACCGCAATCTTGCTAATTGCAACACCCACATTGTTCCCGCTAATTATTGCTTTGGGGGTAGACCCTGTTCATTTCGGCATCATTTTGGTTGTCAATTTGCTGATTGGAACACTTACGCCACCTTTCGGAGTGATTCTATTTATCATGATGGATATAGCCAAAATTTCCTTGGGGCAAATGGTTCGTGCTGTCATTCCTTTTTACATTCCACTCTTCATCACATTGATGGTGGTGACTTATTGGGAAGGTTTTGTTTTGTTCATTCCTAGATTATTTGGCAAAGTTTAATTTACTGTAGAACGTTTAAACCGCGCATGAAATGTATCGAGCAACACGCCAGCTTTGGCGGACGGCAAGAAGTGTGGACGCATATATCCAGCACCCTGAGCTGCGAGATGCGAATTGGCGTTTACTTGCCCGAGCCCGCCCTTCAAGGTAAAAAGTGCCCGGTGCTCTATTGGCTGTCCGGGCTGACCTGCACTGAACAAAACTTCATCACGAAAGCAGGCGCTCAGGCGCATGCTGCGCGTCACGGCTTTATCGTGGTCTCACCAGACACAAGCCCTCGAGGCGAGACAGTGGCAAATGATGACGCCTACGACTTAGGGCAAGGCGCAGGCTTTTACGTCAACGCCACACAGACTCCATGGACGCCGCATTACCGCATGCAAGACTATGTGGCCGCAGAGCTCCCCAATTTGATAGAGAAAAACTTTGCAGCCAGTGACCTACGTAGCATATTGGGTCATTCGATGGGGGGACATGGCGCGCTGGTCACGGCGCTGCGCAATCCAGGGCGTTACCAGAGCGTGTCGGCTTTTTCACCTATCGTGGCACCTTCGCAAGTGCCCTGGGGCCATAAGGCCTTGGGCGCTTACTTGGGTGCAGACTCGATGGCTTGGCGCGAATGGGATGCGGTGGAACTGTTAGCTGTTAGGCGACAGGAGAAGCTTCACTTGTTGGTGGACCAAGGTACGGCCGACGAGTTTCTTTCTGTGCAATTGCGTCCAGAGCTTCTTAGAGCTGCTTGCGAAGCCGCCAGTCATCCCTTGACTCTGCGAATGCAGCCGGGCTACGACCACAGTTACTTTTTTATTGCTACTTTTCTTGGGGAACACTTTGATCACCATGCGCAATATCTTTTGTGATTCTGAAGAGAACTCGCTTTCCCAAATCCATTTTCGACAAGACTGGTTGCAATTTTTTTGCCATCAGGCCACACTTAATTTAACCGAGTACTTGGCATACGAGCGCTAATATAAACCTGGAGTTTTCTTATTTGCTCGCATGCGACTCGAAAAAATTCCCCAGTCTCAAAAAGTCGCCATCCCGAATAGCTTTGAGATTTTTTGCGCCAGCTAAACCCATGACGCGATCCAGCTCGTTGTTCAACAAATCTATAACCCATTCCACACCTTCTTGCCCAGCTACCGATAAGCCCCACAAATGGGGGCGACCTACCATCACCGCCGTTGCACCCAAAGCTATTGCTTTGAATACATCGCTACCCCGACGGATGCCGCCGTCTAGTAACACCGGAACGGCCCTGTTAACGGCTTGAACTATGGCGGGTAGGGCGCGCACACTGGCCATGGTGCCATTAAGTTGCCTACCGCCATGATTAGAGACAATAATGCCATCAATGCCATGTTTAACAGCTTCGGACGCTTCATGGGGATGAAGAACGCCTTTCAAAATTAATTTCCCTTTCCAGTAGTCGCGCAACATGACTACATCATGCCAGGACATACCTGGGTCTAACAAAGTACTCATACGGGCCGCCAATACGGCAACAGATTCAGGCGCATTTAATTGCGCATAATTTCCAAAGGTAACTTTAGACAACTCATGGCGCATGGACCACCACCACGCAGGCTTTTGGGCAAAAGCCAGCATCTGGGCAAAATCAAATCGCGGTGGAATGGTAAACCCGTTGGCCAAGTCGCGTTCACGTTTTCCAATCATTTGATTGTCAATGGTCAATACCAAGGCTTCATAGCCACTGTCTTTTGCGCGAGAGGCCAGTTCGCGGGTAAAACCTCTGTCTTTATAGATAAAGATCTGCATCCATTTCATGCCATTGTGCGATTGGGCCAATTGCTCCAAAGTGCATACAGAGCCATGACTTAGGCAGTAAACAGTACCTTTTACTGCTGCTGCCTTTGCACTCTCAATTTCGCCTTGGGGCCAAAATAAGCCAGAAAGCCCAGTGGGGCCAAGCAGCAAGGGACTTCGCAATGTATTACCAAATAATGATGCAGAAATGTCCCGCTCAGCTGCGCCATTCAATGGCTGGGGAAGTAAATCCCATCTCTGAAAAGCTGACTCGTTTTGGCGTAAAGTGTTTTCATCTTCAGCGCCTCCGTCAATGAAGTCGAAAATGGGTCGAGGCAAGCGTTTTTGCGCCATGCGGCGCAGGGCCGCGACACTATATCCGCCACGTTTCAATTCTTGGTTCATTGGATCAATGCTTATTAAGTAGCAATTTAGATTTTCAAAAATTCAGGCAGGCGCGCACCCTGGCGTACAGATTCATCGGCTACTTTCTCGGCATCTCGAATGCCGGGAAGCTTTGCAAGAACAGATTCAAGCATTTTTACGGGAATGATGACCACGCCATCTAGATCCGCGACAACAATGTCACCACTGTGAACAAGATGACCAGCAATGTTCACAGGTGTGCCAATTGCGCCGGGTCCATTACGGTGGGGGGAATTTGGAGACACGCCCATCGACCAAGCCGGCAGTCCGACAGACTTTAAACCAATCAAATCACGCACGCATCCATCTGTGATAAAGCCAACTGCACCTGAATTTTTGGCCATCCCCAGTACCAAATCCCCAGTAACGGCACACCCTGTAAAACCATCTGTGTCGACAACCAGCACATCACCAGATTCAACGTACTGTAAGGCGTGTATCAAGGCAAGATTGTCTGCTGGACCGGTATGACATGTCAATGCAACACCGCAAAACGCATACTGTTCGGCGATGGCGGGATGGATGCGGTAATCCAATGCTCCCGTACCTCCCATAGCGTCAACTAAGAACCCAGTGGGGGTGCCACGAAGTTGATCCACCAGCATTGAATCTGGGCGGTGGATAGTCAGTGTTTGGAGATTAGCTATTTCTTCAATCATATAAACAATTTGCAGCTTTTTAAAAACAACTTAGTTGCATTTGATTACAGAGTTCAATTTTTGTCAAACAAGTTAATATTTTTCATTTGGAGCTGTTTGTGGTTGGTCTGGCTTGAAACATCTGCTAACTTATGCGCCTTCAACAGAGTTCCTACAGCACAAATCTAGGCCGTGATTTATGCAAATGGCATAGCAGATTTTTTTCTAAGCCAATTTAGCCAATGTCAATTAGTCTTCGGCTGAAAGTCTTGAAAAACGGTTCAAAACCACAACTGCCTCTTTTAAATCTGCTGGCTTTGAGCCTTTAGGTTGCACACCACAGAGATTTCCAAAACCCATCCGTGATGAATCTGTTAAGTGGGCACCGATTATCAATCGCTCTGATGCGCGGATTAATTAATGATGACCTACTGCAAAATCATTTTGCCCAGTTTTATCGTCACCGCGTAACAACCATAAAGGCCGCTTTGCAAAACTAACGTTCACACCTGTTTTGCCGTCTGAAGGTTTGAGGTTTCGGTCAAACAATGAAGTGCCTGGCATAAACCGCAAGGCAACCCCGGTGCGTCTCTGTTGTGAGGTGTTGGCTTTGGCGCCATGGATCATGTAAATGTCGTGCATCGACATTTCACCGGGTTGCAGCTCTAAATCTGCCGCTTGCGATTCATCAAACGCTCCCTCAACCATACGTTGGTTTAGCGTGAGGTCATTTCGGTCTTCGTATAAATGTTCGAATAAATGTTTGGCATTGTGCGAACCAGGAATGACGCGCAAACAACCATTTTCCTGCGTGCTGGGTTCTAACGCCACCCACACCGTGCAATTAGCCAATGGGCGTATGGGCCAGTAATGGCCGTCTTGATGCCAAGGCGTTTCATAGCCTTCGCTTGCTGGTTTACAAAATACATGGCAGCCCCATAAGATGATGTCTGGACCAATAATTTGTTCCACCAAATCAATTATGGGCGGGTGCATCGCTAATTGTAAAAACTTTTGACTTCCGGTCACGCCTTCATCATTGCGTCCTTCTATATGCGCGCTCACCAGTTTTTCAGGACGCACACCGGGGTTGTTGGCCAAGAGGTTGTTGAGCGCGTCTTGCAACTCCTTTAAAAACTCTGGCTCTAACCGGTATTTAGGAATGACATAGCCGTTGGCGTGGTAAAAAGCGATATCAAATTCGCTTAAAGCAGTCTGCATGGTCTTCCTCTTTTAAATAAACAGTACGTGCTGTCGAATCGTACAACAAATCCACAGCTTTAAACACTAAGTGTTATCACTTTACATCATCTTATAAGCGCGTAAGGCAGCTGTGTAAAGCACAGCTTGCGTTTTGCTTATCCAAAACATTGGTCACGCTTTGAGTTGCCACTGCTAGAGTGACCTGAGTTAAGTGCTGAACCGATTTCAGTGAGAATTTTTAGGTTAGCTGAATTCGCTGCAAATTTAATCTCTTATGTGCCTCATGCGATGTTGGAATTTGTGGGAATAAAGTTCTAAATTTTCAACTCAGAGGTGCAACTCTTTTCGGCTCAACTATTCGTGCAAACCGGCGAAAACTCCAGCCATGGCAGATTTGGCGTTTAAAAAAATCTTAACTCGCAATTTATGAAAACCTATATAAACCATGTGCACGAGTACGGGTAAACCCCTCATTTTTTAATAATGAATCAGCATAAGATTGTTTCTCAAAGTTCTAAAATTTTTTTGTTAAGGAGAAATAAATGAATGTGAGTAAATGGATTTTTAGCATGATGGTTTCCGCTGGTTTAATCACAATGGTCGGTCCAGCTTTAGCCCAAGAAAAAATTACTGTCTGGTGGACCAAAGGTTTTTACAAGGCGGAAGACGATGCATTGTTTAACGCCATCAAAAAATTCGAAGATTTAAATAAGAATGTAAAGATCGATTTATCCTTGTACGCTACTCAGGACATAATTCCAAAGACAGTAGCGGCAATTGACTCTGGGAACCCTCCTGATGTTGCATACGGAACTCCTTTTGATTTTCAGGTCACTGCAAAGTGGGCTTATGAAGGCAAACTCGAGAACATTTCAAGCATAGTAGATAAAGTTGGCAAAACGTTCGAACCAGCAGCCCTGTCAACCACATATCTTTACAACAATCAGGCAAAAAATAATGCTTACTACGCATTTCCGATAGCTCAACAAACTATGCATATCCAATACTGGAAAGACATGCTGGCTGAAGCGGGTTTCAAGGAAACGGATATTCCGAAAGATTGGAAGGGTTATTGGGATTTTTGGTGCTCAAAAGTTCAAGCTGGCTATCGCCAGAAAACCAATAAACGCGCATTCGGTACAGGTTTTCCACTGGCAGTTGACTCAACTGATTCTTTCTTCTCTTTCTTAACATTCATGGACGCCTACAACGTAAAGTTGGTAAGTGATACTGGTAAGTTGTTGGTAGACGATCCTAAGGTTCGTGCTGGCTTGATCAATGCCATGAATGATTACACATCGGTTTACACTAAAGGTTGTACTCCCCCATCTTCTACAAATTGGAAAGACCCTGATAATAATGTCGCATTTCACAATAAAACCATTGTGATGACACATAACGCTACGATTTCAATTGCTGCCAAGTGGTTAGATGACATTGATAACGCCACCCTAACTCCAGATCAACGCGCTACAGCTAAAAAGAACTACTATGAGTTGATCGCTACTTCTGGGTTCCCACTCAAGCCCGATGGCACCAAAATGATTTATCGCAGTGCTGTTAAAACAGGTGTAATTTTCAAAGACGCGAAGAAAAAAGAATTGGCAAAAAATTTCGTAACTTTTATGCTTGCTGAAGAAAATCTGACACCATACGTAGAGGGTTCTTTAGGTCGCTGGTTTCCAGTCACAAAAGACGCCCAACAACGTCCATTTTGGAAATCTGACCCTGCTCGTTTGGCCGTATACAATCAATATATGAATGGAACTATTCCTTTTGAGTTCACTAAGAACTACAAGTTTACAGTGCTCAACAATGAAAACGTTTGGGCCAAAACCATGAATAGAATTTTGAACGACAAAATTCCCACTGATAAAGCAGTGGATGAAATGATCGCCCGCATCAAAGAAGTCGCCACCAACTAATAGGTTAGTAAAACCGATGCTCATAGCCTTGTGCTTAGCATCGGTTTTTTTTAATAGTTGTCACGATGAAAATTAAAACTCCAACCTCTCATAATCCTACATTTTCAAGTTTAAATAATTGGCAGTGGTGGGGCCGGGCAATGGTAGTGCCTTATTTATTGGTCTTTGTGATATTTGTTCTCTTTCCTGTGGGCTACGGTCTATGGCTTGCGCGAAATCCACAGAATTATGTTGACTTGATGGCTGACCCGATTTTTTTTCGTACAGCATTAAACACACTTGTTTTTTTAGTGGTTGCAGTTAACTTAAAAATGATAGTCGCCCTTGGACTTTCAGGCTTTTTTATCAATAAGCGTTCGTGGGTTAAATGGGTTGCAGCTATTTTCATCTTACCTTGGGCCGTCCCATCTATTCCCACCATTTTGTCCGTTCGGTTTATGTTGAACCCAGAGTGGGGAATCATCAATAGTTCAATTTTTCAATGGACGGGTCTAGATGGCCCTAACTGGTTAAACGACCCTACTTTGGCACTAAGCTTAGCCATGCTTATGCATATCTGGAAATCACTACCCTTTTGGACCTTGATCTTTGTAGCTGGCCGACTATCAATTCCTTTTGAACAATACGAGGCGGCTTCAGTCGACGGAGCCGCTACTTGGCATAAATTTACTTTCATTACTTGGCCAAACATACGTTCGCTTTATTTAACGTCCACCATACTGTCGATGATCTGGACACTGGGTGATTTCAATAGCGTTTACCTATTGACTGGTGGTGGGCCAGCGGATATGACTCACGTCCTCGCCACATTAGGTATCCGATATTTGCGTTTAGATCAGGTCAACCTAGCAATGTCATCCATTGTTATTGCCTCTCCATTTTTATTGCCGCTTGTTTACTTTATGATGAAGAGGTTATCGAAATGACTAGTTGGAAAAAAATTTCCTCTGAAGCAAAATTATTATTAATTGGGATACCTGTTTTGATTTGGACTTTGTTTCCCATTTATCACATGGTTTTATTCTCAATATCACCTCGTGATACTGCTACTTCAGGCCGGATATGGCCAGAAAATCCCACGCTACAAAATTTCAACATTGTTTTTAAACGCGATCACTTTTATCTTGACCACTTCTGGACACAACTGGGTAATTCCTTTGTTATTGCTATTACTGTCGGTGCCTTGACCTTGTTCATTGCAACATCAGCCGCCTTTGCCATCAGTAGATTAAAGGTACGCGGCGGGCGAACAGTTATGAATCTTGCCTTAGTAACTTACTTCATTCCCGCCGCATTCTTGGCAGTCCCAATGTATAAAACTATGGGTGTCTATGGCCTATTAAACAACCATTGGGCGCTTATCTTCGCAATGGTTACTATTGCATCACCCTATTGTATTTGGGTCCTGAAACAAGCTAGCGACAAATTACCATATGAACTTGACGAGGCAGCGCGTATGGATGGCGCGACACCCTTGCAATTGTTTTGGATGGTATATCTTCCTCTGATGGTGCCCTCGTTAGTTGCTGTGGGTACCTACGCGCTCCTTTTGGCGTGGAACGAATACCTTTATGCGTTCTTACTTTTATCAAAAGATTCCGATGTGACTCTTGCTGTGGCCTTGGGGCACTTCCTATCTGCAGACGATTCCCCCTGGGAGTTACTCATGGCAACAGGATTACTTTACGCACTTCCACCGGTAGCTTTTTACTATATTTTTAAGCGTTATATGGTTTCTGGCCTGACCGATGGCTCTGTAAAAAGCTAAGGATAAATCATGGCTTCGGTTTCATTTCATAACATCTATAAAAACTTTGGTGACGTTAAAGTCATACGCTGCATTTCGTTTGATATTCAAGACGGTGAATTTGTTGTTTTAGTCGGTCCTTCGGGCTGCGGCAAGTCCACCTTACTGCGTATGTTGGCAGGATTAGAAGATATTTCTGCTGGCGAAATTCAGATTGATGGCCGCGTAATTAACGAATTTGAATCTAAGGATCGTGACATCGCGATGGTGTTCCAAAGCTATGCGTTGTATCCACATATGACTGTGCGCGAGAATATGGCCTTTTCTTTGCGCTTAAGAAAAGCCGATGTAAGGACAACCGAAGAGCGTGTTACCAATGCGGCGCGTATCTTGAACCTTGATAAATTGTTAGACCGCTTTCCGCGAGAACTCTCTGGCGGACAACGCCAACGAGTCGCCATGGGCCGCGCTATTGTGCGTGACCCCAAGGTATTTTTATTTGATGAACCGCTATCTAACCTCGATGCCAAATTACGCGTGGCGATGCGGGCCGAAATCAAAGCCTTACATCAACGGCTTAAGACCACAACGGTTTATGTAACGCATGACCAAATCGAAGCAATGACTATGGCCGATCGCATTGTGGTGATGCAAAACGGTATCGTCGAGCAGATAGGTACTCCGCTAGAACTATTTGACCGCCCTTGCAACTTGTTTGTTGCCCAGTTCATCGGCTCGCCTGCTATGAATGTGTTGAAGGGCACTGTGCAAGGAAGTTATGTCCATGCATTAGAAACAAAGTGGCAAATTAACAGCAACATTACTACGGTCTCTGAAGGTCAGCAGGTGTATTTTGGAATCCGTCCTAGCGATTTATCTTTGGCCAGCAGCGGCATAGCTGCAAAGGTAGTTGTGGTCGAACCAACGGGCGCTGAGACAGAGTTGCTTTTGCAAATAGGCGAGCAATCGATCACCCTTGTGATGCATGGACGCACTAGTGTTAACCCAGATGATATAGTTTACTTGCAGTTTGATCCAAACAAAGCCCATGTTTTTGACCTTAGCAGCGAGCAACGCCTTTGACCATGCCGGCGCATCGGCTAATCATTTTTTGGATGATTGGTTTCGGTTGTCAATGACTCAACACATTAAGCACATCGAATCGCGTCTCTACCACATGCCATTGGCCGAGGCCTTGAGTGATGCCATGCACGGCTACCGCACGCACTTCGAACTCGTCACCAATTGAACCAATCGAGACTGTCAAGATTTTGGACGGTGTGGCTTGAACGTGGTGAAAATCCCGACGAGGTTTTGCCTAACTGGGGTGCCTAGGAGCTTTCAATTGGTGGGTCATCCATTTCAAAAGACTTTGTTGTTGTGCTTGACGCATCACTTTATGGGTCAAGCGGCGTCTTGGTCACGCCCGTCCCGCTCATTGAGCTTAGCTTAAAACTTGCCATATTGCAGGTAGGCCTCGACCGGGTCCATGCCTGAACGAATGGCTTCGCGCACATGGTTTTCGGTCAGGGCAACGGTCTCGGTTTTTTCCACTACCTCGGCCACCAAGGCTTGGGGAATGACCACTACCCCATCGCGGTCACCCAGCACATGGTCGCCGCTGTGGATGGTCACGCTGCCAATTGTCACTGGCTCGTCATACCGATCAGGTTGCCAGCGCGCCACGATGTCAGACGGTGTGAAGAATGTGTGTACCACTGGAAAACCCAGTTCCAGAATGAAGTCGGTGTCGCGGCAGCCGCCATCGACCACATAGCCCAGCACACCTTTATTTTTCAAAGTCTCTGCAGATAACTCGCCCATCAAAGCAATTTCTTGGTTATGCGGTTGGCACACCACCACATGTCCGCTGGGCGCTTTTGACAGCAAAGTAGTCCAGCCCAGCAAGCTGTCATGGCGGCTGATGCTGTGGTCTATGTGGCCCGACACTGTCCAAACCGGCCCCGCTAATTTGCGCGCTGGGTCCAGGGGGCGCAGGTGCGAGGGCAGCACGCAGTTGGGGTGGCCCATGCCGCGCAGCACATCGTGCACGGCGCCTGTATAGAGTTGCGACAGGCGTTCAACCAATGAAGGGGTGCTAATAATATTTAGGTTCATTACTGTCACTTTAGGGGAAGTTGACCGTTCTCTCCATTCTCGAAAACCCCAGCTACAGCGCTTTAGTCCAGTTTATGGTGACAGCGGCCAACTAGGTGACGAGCTTTTGTTCACCAAGCGATAGTTATTTCTGTCAATTTCTATTGGTTCATCCTTGTTGTGACTTCTCGACCTAAGTTTTGACCACAGATTCTCTGATTAACAGAAAGCCAGGCTGCTCAAAAACCCATATAAATC
>Ga0209356_1001031_pt1 | contig 11037 bp, 9 predicted proteins | sample LauGreFaBDMM15SN_2_FD_188213 | JGI IMG/M metagenome (GOLD analysis project Ga0209356, IMG submission 188213) | Freshwater lake microbial communities from Lake Michigan, USA - Fa13.BD.MM15.SN (SPAdes) (version 2) | ecosystem: Environmental > Aquatic > Freshwater > Lake | place: Lake Michigan, USA...
ATACAGTGGGCAACATGATGGGTGGGGTCATTGGCAAAAACTTGATGATTGAAGGTTATTTTGCCAAGCTGATGTATTTGTCTTTGTACAAACTCCATGAACTCACCATTCATGGGTTTTTAAAGACTGCCCTTTACACGCTTGCCAGGATGCTGACAAAGCAGGCCAACCCAACCGTTAAGCTGTATTAGAAAATACGGCATCTCCTGCATATGGCGTAGGCTTATCGGAATGGCCACGCACTAGCGTAAACAGGTCAACATGTTTTAAATATTTTTTACCTGAGACAATGAATTGCTCATGCCTGTCCATTGTGCATATGTGCCATTAAGAAAGTTCTTAGCACCAGGTGCTTGGTTATGAAGTAATACTTCTAGTCCTGCGCGGGCACTGTCTATCAACGGCAGAGGGCAAATACTCTGAAGTTTTTCGGCATATCCTGCCAAACCTGCGCCGCCTAAAATAATGACGCGAACACCATCTTTCGCGGCCTGACGACAAGCTTCTCCGAGACATTGAATGGCCATTTCTGGGTTGGCTTGTAGTTCTGCGCCACTGGGACTGACTGTTTCAATGTGTCGCAATTGATCCCCAAATCCAAGGTTGACTGCTAATCTTTGGATCATTGGTTTCCAACGCTCGCCACCGGTCACGACAGCGAAAGGACCTATTTGTGCTGCTTGGATAAAAGAGGCCTCAGCAAGCCCCGTCACGGGCACTGCCGACATTTCACGCAGAGCAAATAAAGCGGGGTCGCCAAAACAACCAATTAAAACGCCTGCTAAGGGTTGAGGATTAACCAAGATTTGGCCAGCCCATGCTTCTAAACACGCATGTGAAGCCACAGCGTAACTGGCCTCGCATGCGATGTAATTTGCGCCAAAGCTTGCAGTTGTAAACAATGTGTTTACATCCGTTGGCATTAGGGGCATGAAAACGTTTTGCAATCGCTCGGTAGTTAAGGCGTTGGTGTTTGGATTGATAATTAAATAGTTCTTCATTCGTTAAGGTGCTCGATTTTGAAGTGTTAATTTTTTAAAGTGCGTCAAGAACTAATAAAGTGCATAGAGCACTACTTTGGTGGGGTATTCAATTAAATCAACCAGTTTATATATAAACCTTAGGCATATAAATTGCATGCCAATGTATTAGGTATTTACTCGGGCATTGCTCTGGCAATTCTTTGATATGCTGAATATCGTTTGCTTCTTATTTTTAATCACCATCATTGGAGTTTGTATGAAAAGGTTCAGCCTACCCATTTTTAGTTCCTCTGCACCTTCGGCCATCACCTTGGCCATTGGCGTGGGTTTGAGCGCCATGACCTTGGCCGTGCAGGCGCAAGAAAAGGTGTTGCGCATTGCCATGACTGCAGCCGACATTCCCCGCACCTTAGGGCAGCCCGACCAAGGTTTTGAGGGCAACCGTTTTACCGGCATCCCTATGTATGACGCGTTGACGCAATGGGACTTGTCCAAGAGAGATGCCCCCAGCTTGCTGATTCCCGGCTTGGCTAACTCTTGGGCGGTGAGTGGCAATGACAAAACTAAGTGGGTCTTCAAACTGCGCTCAGGTGTCAAGTTTCATGATGGCTCTGCCGTAAACGCTGACGCTATTGTGTGGAACGTGCAAAAGGTGTTGGACAAAGACGCTGTGCACTTTGATGCCAGTCAGGTTGGTGTGACCGCGTCGCGAATGCCCACATTGCGCAGCGCCCGCAAAATTGACGAGTTGACGGTGGAACTCACTACTAGCGAACCCGATGCTTTTTTGCCTCTGAACCTGACCAATTTGTTCATGGCATCCCCTGCACATTGGAAGAAAAAGTTTGATGCAGCCGCGGGCGCAACCCCTGCAGATAAATCTAAAGCTGCTTGGACGGCTTTTGCCGCCGACGCATCTGGCTCAGGCCCATTCAAGATGGCGCGCTTTGTGCCGCGAGAGCGCTTGGAAGTTGTGGCCAACAAAACGTATTGGGACCCCAAGCGCGTTCCCAAACTCGACCGCGTGGTCATGTTACCCATGCCCGAGGCCAATGCTCGCACTGCCGCTTTGCTAGGCGGCCAGGTAGATTGGATTGAGGCTCCAGCGCCTGACGCGATGGCGCAAATTACCCAGCGCGGATTCAAGATTGAAAGCAATGCCCAGCCCCATGTGTGGCCATGGCAGTTGTCGTTTGCCGAAGGCTCGCCTTGGTTGGACAAAAGGGTACGTCAAGCGGCCAACCTGTGTGTCGACCGCGAAGGCATCAAAACCTTGCTGGGCGGGATGATGGCCGTGCCCAAGGGCACGGTGCCCCCAGGTCACCCTTGGTGGGGCAACCCCAAGTTCGACATCAAGTACGACGTGAACGCAGCAAAAGCCATGATGACCCAAGCCGGCCACAGCGCGGCCAAGCCGCTCAAGGTCAAGGTGCAAATTTCCGCCTCGGGCTCAGGCCAAATGCAGCCCTTGCCCATGAACGAGTTTGTGCAGCAGTCGCTCAAACAGTGCTTCTTTGACGTTGAATTCGATGTGATCGAGTGGAACACCTTGTTCACCAACTGGCGTAAGGGTGCTAAGGACCCATCGGCTAACGGCGCCAGTGCCATCAATGTGAGCTATGCAGCGATGGACCCCTTCTTTGCCATGGTTCGTTTCACCAGCACAGGCGCATTTCCGCCGGTGTCCAACAACTGGGGGTATTTTGGCAACCCTGAATTTGACAAGCTCATTTCTGATGCTCGCACCCAGTTTGATGACAAAAGGCGCGATGAAGCTTTGTCCAAGCTGCATGCACGAATTGTAGAAGAGGCTCCTTTCGTGTGGATTGCCCACGATGTCGGCCCACGCGCTATCAGCACCAAGGTCAAAGGCTTGGTGCAGCCACGCAGCTGGTTTATCGATTTGGCACCAATTTCGATAGACTGATGTATTGGCCAGCCGTTGAGGGCATGGCGCCCTTGGCGGCTCTTTTTTTATTCGCTTGAGGGGCTAATTGATGTCCCGAGGCTTGCCCAACACGGAGCAATGGGATGCTTGTTTTTTTGTGGCGACGCCTGGTTTACACCTTGCCCATTATGTTGGGTGTGGCCTTGGTGTGTTTTGCCCTAGTGCACTTGGCGCCTGGCGACCCGTTGGTGTCCATCCTGCCCCCCGACGCTTCGGCTGAATTGCAAGCAACCTTAAAAGAACTCTACGGCTTCAACCGCTCTTACCCCGAGCAGTTTGTGAGTTGGGTGTGGCGCGCCTTGCAGGGCGATTTGGGCACCTCGATCGCCAGCAACCGGCCGGTCTTTAGCGAGGTCATGAAGGCGGTAGGCAACACCTTGCGTTTGGCCATGTTAGCCACCTTAATTGGCTTTTTGTTCGGGTGCTTGTTTGGCTTTGTGGCCGGGTACTTTCAAAATTCTTGGCTCGATAAATTGGCCTCGCTGACGTCGGTGTTGGGAGTCAGCGTTCCCCACTATTGGCTGGGTATGGTGCTGGTGATTGTGTTTTCATCGATCTTGATGTGGCTGCCCCCTGGTGGCGCTGGCCCTGGGGGTTCAAGTGATTGGATCTGGGACTGGGAGCATTTCAAGCACATGCTCCTACCTGCCATCACCATGAGCGTGATTCCCATGGGCATTATTTCGCGCACTTTGCGCGCCTTGGTTGCCGATATCTTGGCCCAAGAGTTCATTGTGGGTTTGCGTGCAAAAGGCTTGACCGATGTCGGCATCTTCATGCACGTTATCAAAAACGCCGCTCCCACCGCTTTGGCGGTTATGGGTTTGCAGCTGGGCTATTTGCTAGGCGGCTCGATCTTGATTGAGACCGTTTTTTCTTGGCCTGGCACAGGGTCTTTATTAAACGCGGCCATTTTTCAGCGCGACCTGCCTTTGTTGCAAGGCACTATTTTGGTGTTGGCCATGTTTTTCGTGGTCTTGAACCTGATCGTGGATGTGGTTCAAACCCTGTTAGACCCGCGCATTTCGCGCAGCTGAAACCCAGTCCAAAGAGAAGATGCACATCACAATTGATCCCAAAAAGTTGCCCGAGCCCGTCATGCAGCGATCGGCGGGTTATTGGCAGACCGTGGGGCGGCGTTTCCTGCAAGAAAAAGTTGCCGTTGCTGCGGCTTTGGTTGTCTTGGTGTTGCTGGTGCTGGCTATTTTTGGGCCGTGGTTGGCGCCCATGGATCCATACCAGTCGTCCATGCTAAAGAGGCTTAAACCGATTGGTTTTCCTGGACACCCATTTGGCACAGATGAGTTGGGGCGTGACATGCTAACCCGCTTGATCGTGGGCACCCGCTTGTCGTTGTTCATTGGCATAACCCCGGTGATATGCGCTTTTGTCATCGGCTCATTCATTGGCATCACGGCCGGTTACACCGGTGGCTGGGTCAACACCGGCATGATGCGTACCATCGATGTGTTTTATGCGTTTCCGTCAGTTTTGCTGGCCATCGCTTTGTCGGGTACCTTAGGGGCTGGCATTACCAATTCGTTGATTTCTTTGACGATTGTGTTCATTCCACCGATTGCCCGGGTGGCGGAGAGCGTGACCACGCAAATACGCGGGCGGGATTTTGTTGATGCCGCTCGCGCCTCGGGGGCGGGCGCCTTCACCATCGTTCGGGTACACGTTTTGGGCAATGTGCTTGGGCCGGTGTTTGTGTATGCCACCAGTCTGATCTCAGTGTCCATGATTTTGGCCTCCGGCCTGAGCTTTTTGGGCCTTGGTGTTAAGCCACCCGAGCCCGAGTGGGGCCTGATGCTAAACACCTTGCGCACCGCAATTTACACTCAGCCGTGGATCGCGGCTTTGCCCGGAGCTATGATTTTCATCACCTCCATTGCCTTCAATTTGTTAGCCGACGGTTTGCGCTCGGCCATGGAGATCAAACAGTGAGTGCGCCATGCCCTTAACCCCCTTTGATGTGGGCGGCCCAGCCCAGCCAATGCTCAGTGTGAGTGGTTTGGTCAAACACTTCCCGCTGAAAAAAGACGTGTTCGGCAAGGGCGGTGGCGTTGTGCGTGCCGTTGATGGCGTGGACTTTAAGGTCTTCAAAGGCGAGACCTTGGGCGTGGTGGGCGAGTCCGGTTGCGGAAAATCCACCACTGCGCGCTTGCTCATGCAATTGATCATTCAAGACCGAGGTGAGTTGGTTTTTGATGGCCAGACCGTTGGCGGTTCGGCCTTGCCCTTGAAGGCCTACCGGCGACAAACCCAAATGGTATTCCAAGACAGCTACGCCTCTTTGAACCCGCGCCTGACCATTGAAGACTCGATTGCTTTTGCACCCATGGTGCATGGTGTACCCCAAGGCGAGGCGGTGGCGCGCGCGCGCGACTTGCTGGCCCGGGTGGGCTTGGCGCCCGAGCGTTTTGCCGAGCGCTATCCGCACGAACTCTCGGGCGGTCAACGCCAGCGCGTGAACATCGCCCGCGCCCTGGCCTTGCAATCGCGTTTGATCATTTTGGATGAGGCGGTGTCTGCTTTGGACAAGTCGGTGGAAGCCCAGGTGCTTAATTTGTTGTTGGATCTGAAAGAAGACTTTGGCCTGACTTATGTGTTCATCAGCCACGACTTGAACGTGGTGCGGTACATGAGCGACCGGGTGTTGGTGATGTACTTGGGCCAAGTAGTGGAGATTGGGGATAGCGAAACATTGTTCAACAATCCGGCGCACCCCTATACCCAAGCTTTGTTGTCTTCTATCCCCACCTTAGACCCCGATCGGCGCACCGAAAAGCCGCCCCTGGCTGGTGACCCGCCCAACCCCATCAATCCTCCCGCAGGCTGCCGCTTTCACCCGCGCTGTGTCCATGCCCAAGCCATTTGCAGTCAACAAATGCCGGTGCTGGCGAACACCGCCCACGGTCAGCAGGTAGCGTGCTGGATGCATGTGGCGGGCAGCGCCCATAGCCTAGCACCGGCTCACTCATCGGGCTTAGCCCCAGAGGAGGTTGCATGACAGCGGCCCCATCCCACGATTGTTTTGTGGAGGTGAAGCAACTCCATGTGACCTTTACTGGGGGTAAAAAACCCGTGCAAGCCGTCAGCGGCGTGGATTTGCGTATTCAGCGCGGCGAGGTTGTTGCCTTGATTGGCGAGTCGGGCTCGGGCAAAAGTGTTACCTTGCGCAGCCTGCTGGGTTTGCACGCTGAAAAAACTACCCGCATCACAGGGGACATTCGCGTCGGCGACCAACAGGTGTTGCAACTCACGGGCAAAGAACTCAGTAACTTTCGAGGGCGCGTGGCATCGATGATTTTTCAAGAGCCCTTGCTGGCCCTAGACCCTGTTTACAGCTTGGGTCAACAAATTACTGAGACCATTCGCCGCCACGAAAACGTCAGCGCCCAAGAGGCTCAGCAACGCGCCTTGGCTCTTTTTGAGCGGGTGCGCATTCCCAGCCCCGAGCGGCGGCTGCACGCTTATCCGCATGAAATGTCGGGTGGAATGCGCCAGCGCGCAATGATTGCGTTGGCCCTGGCTTGCAAGCCCCAATTGCTGCTGGCCGACGAGCCCACCACAGCGCTTGACGCCACGGTGCAAATTCAAATATTGCTTTTACTTCGCGAGTTGCAAAAAGACTTAGGACTCGCGGCGGTGTTTGTCACCCACGATATCGGTGCCGCCGTCGAAGTGGCTGACCGCATTGCGGTGATGTATGCCGGCCGCATTGTGGAAGAGGGGCCGGCGCGTACGTTATTGCGCCAACCTCGTCACCCCTATACCCGGGCCTTGTTGCAAAGCCGAGCCGACGGTGCTTTGGCCAAGGGGCAGCGGCTGGTGACCATTGCCGGTGCCCCGCCCGATTTGGCGGCTTTGCCAAACGGCTGTGCCTTTGCCAGTCGCTGTACCATGGCCCAGCCAGCGTGTGAATCCACACAGCCCGATGTCAGTTGGTTGGCCGACAACCACAGCGTGCGCTGTTTGCGCGCCCTAGAACCTCAGCTTGTTTGATTTTTTCTCAGCCAACAAACCATGAACCAGCACACCGACGCCTTGTGGGACACCGCCCACGCTTTCATGCCTTACCCCAAGGTCCCCGTGACAAACGCGCCCACTGGGCCCTTGGCGGGTTTGAGTTTTGGAGTGAAAGATCTCTACCACGTCCAAGGCTACCCCACCAGCGGCGGCCAGCCTTTCATGCTGGCGCTGTCGGGCATCCAACAGCGCACCGCGCCCGTGGTGCAAAGCCTGCTTAACGCAGGCGCCCGATTTGTTGGTAAAACCATCACCGATGAACTCGCGTTTTCCATGAGCGGGCAAAACGCCCACTTTGGCTCGCCCATCAATGGCGCTGACCCCATGCGCATCAGCGGCGGCTCGTCTTCAGGCTCTGCCTCGGCAGTATCCAACCGCATGTGCGACTTTGCCCTAGGCTCAGACACAGGTGGTTCGGTACGCGCACCGGCCAACCATTGCGGTTTGGTCGGTATGCGCCCAAGCCATGGCCGTATTAGCTTGGAAGACACCTTGGCCTTGTCGCCAAGTTTGGACACCTGCGGTTGGTTTACCCGTGACGTGCCCACATTTGCCAGGGTGGCCGATGTGCTGTTCGGTGAAGATGCCCAAGCCTTGCCCGACAACGTGCGCTTGCTGGTCCCCAACGATATTTGGGGGTTGGCCGCACCTGCAGCGGTTAAGGCATTGAAGCCGGTGCGCGGGCAAATTGAAGAGTGCCTTGGCAAAGCCCGCGCGGTTAACGTTGTGCTCGACGACTTTGACACCATGTTCTGGCATTTTCGCGCTATTCAAGGACGTGAGGCCTGGGATGTGGATGGGGCTTTCATTCAGCGCTTTTCCCCTGTACTAGGCCCAGGTGTGGCCGAGCGGTTTCAGTGGGCGTCTGAGCTAAGCGACGGCACTGTGGCTTCGGCCCAGGAATTTCGCCAACGCTGGCGCGCGCATATTGGCCGAATATTGGGCACCGATGGCGTGCTGCTCATGCCCACCATGCCCGATGTGGCGCCGCTGATCTCTGCATCGGAAGCCGATCTGGATGCTTACCGTAACCGCGCCACGCGCATGCTGAGCGTTGCAGGTTTAGCGGGCTTGCCGCAATTGAGCTTGCCCTTGGCCCAACGCCAAGGCGCGCCCTTGGGAATCTCATTGGTCGGGCCGGTGGGCAGTGACCGCAGCCTGGTTCGCTTGGCCGAGCGCATCCACGCGGCGCTGAGTTAAGCCGGATGGGGCTGAGTCAGTCCGCAGGCCAGGTCGGGTGGACGGCTTGGAGCAAGGTAAAGACCTCGCAATCCTCTTGCGGCCCTTGGCGTTCAATTACCAAAAATGAGCTGGCTTCCATGGCCATTAAGGGGTGGTGCCAAACACCTTTGTGCAAGGTAAAACCTTGTTGACCGCTGACCTCAAAACACGCCAAGGTGTTCAAGTCGGGGGTTGCGGCGCCTGTCGCCACCCAAAGCCGGCAGCACGCACCCAACAAAGGCACAAAGCTTTGACTGCCCCAGTTGTGGCGCTCGAGCATTTGGCACGGCGTGCGCGGGCTTTGCGCTTGGGCATGAAACACCGCCAAAACGGCTTGGCCGTTGGCGCCATGCAGGTCCAAATCAGCAAGCAGGTCCAAGCGCGAACTGGTGCCTTGGTTGATGGCGCGCTGACCTGCAGCGTCGAGCTGCAACACTTGGCCATAAGGCGCAAAGGCCTCTGCTGTGAGGCTTTGAAGGCGCACGCTGGCCGAGTGGGTAAGTCCTGCGTGCGCGGGTTGGGGCGGTTTGTGCATAGCAGATATCATGGCACAAGCCACCACCCGTTGCAGGCAACAACATGCATGACTCACCGACATTTGCAAAGAACAGCCCCATGAAAATTGACTCACACCCCTTACCTGATTTGCGCATCAATGCCCAGCGTCTTTGGCAGGCTTTGATGGACTTGGCCCAGATTGGCGCCACCGCCAAAGGCGGGGTGTGCCGTTTGGCGCTGAGCGACTTAGACCGCCAGGGCCGCGACATGGTCACCCAATGGGGCCGCGAAGCGGGCATGACGGTGACATTGGACCAAATTGGCAATGTGTTCATGCGACGGCCTGGGCGCAACCCTGATTTGCCCCCCATCATGACGGGCAGTCACATTGACACACAACCTACTGGCGGTAAGTTCGATGGCAATTACGGCGTTTTGGCTGGTTTGGAAGTGGTGCGCTGCCTCAACGACCATGGCATTGAAACCGAAGCGCCCATCGAGGTTGCTTTTTGGACTAATGAAGAAGGTTCGCGTTTTGTGCCGGTGATGATGGGATCGGGAGTCTTTGCCGGTGCTTTCTCTTTAGAGCACGCTTATCAAGCCCGCGACCAAGACGGCAAATCTGTGCGCGAAGAACTCGAGCGCATTGGCTACTTGGGCACCGAGGTGCCGGGGCAACACCCGATAGGCGCATATTTTGAAACCCATATTGAGCAAGGCCCGGTGCTTGAAGATGCAGGGGTCACAATTGGTGTGGTCACCGGGGTGTTGGGCATCCGCTGGTTTGATTGCACGGTCATGGGCATGGAGGCGCACGCCGGGCCAACCCCAATGCCTTTACGACGCGACGCCCTGCAAGTGGCCACCACCTTGATGCAATCCGTGGTCGCTGTAGCACAGCAATACGCGCCAGACGGGCGCGGCACCGTGGGCATGGTGCAAGTCCACCCCAACAGCCGCAACGTCATCCCCGGACGGGTTAAGTTCAGCATTGACCTGCGCCACCCTACCGATGCGGGCGTGGACGCTATGGCCGATAAGGTCAAGGCCTTAGCGCAGCGCTTACAAGAAGAAACCGGCCAAAGCATCCAGATTGAATTGGTTTCTAGCTACCCGGCCCAGGTCTTCCATGCCGAATGCGCTCAAGCCGTCACCGAGGCTGCACAGCACCTGGGTCACAGCCACATGCAAGTGGTCTCAGGTGCGGGCCATGATGCGGTGTACACCGCCCGCTTGGCCCCCAGCGGAATGATCTTTATCCCTTGCAAAGATGGCATCAGCCATAACGAAATCGAAGATGCCAAGCCAGAGCACATTGCCGCTGGCTGCAATGTTTTATTGCATGCCATGTTGGCCAAGGCGGGGGTTGTGCGCAACAAGTTAAACGTGACATGAGCCAAAAAAAGCCTTGAATGACTTGAAGGTTTTGATGACCCTATTGACACACAGTTAACCAGCTTATTTCAAAGGAATAGACATGATTCGTACATTGAGTGCTGTGGGCGGCATGCATGTGGCCCCGCATCATTTAGCCGCGCAGGCGGGTCGAGATGTTTTGCGCGAAGGGGGCAATGCCATTGAAGCCATGGTGGCCGCGGCTGCTGCCATTGCCGTGGTGTATCCGCACATGAATGCCATTGGTGGTGATGGTTTCTGGCTGATCCACGAACCGGGCAAACCGCCTGTGGCCATTGATGCTTGCGGCAGCGCTGCTGGCTTGGCCACGCGCGAGTTTTATGCCGGCGATTCGGTGATTCCGCCGCGTGGCCCCAAGGCTGCGCTCACCGTGGCCGGCACCGTAGGAGGCTGGGCCAAGGCGCTGGAAGTTGCCGCACCTTGGGGTCAAGCGCTTCCACTTTCTCGTCTGCTGTCAGACGCAATCCGCCATGCAGAGAGGGGCGTTCCCGTGACGGCCGGGCAAAGCGAATTGACAGCGCAAAAGCTACCGGGTTTGAAAGACGTGCCTGGCTTTGCCAATGCTTTTTTGGTCAACGGCGCGCCGCCCCCGGCAGGTTATTTGCTGCGCCAACCGGCGTTGGCCAAAACATTGAGGACCTTGGTCGAGCATGGCCTTGATGATTTTTACCGGGGTAGCATTGCCGAGCGCATGGCCCGTGAACTGCAAAGTCTGGGTAGCCCTCTGCGCCAGTCTGACTTCGCTTCTTACGCGGCCCAATTGGTGCAGCCCCTGTCGGTGCGCCTGGCCGATGCCACGGTTTACAACCTGCCGCCCCCAACGCAAGGTTTGGCAGCGCTCATGATTTTGGGCTTGTTTGACCGCCTTGGCGTGGAGGAGGGCGAGAGCTTTGCCCACCTGCACGGCTTGGTCGAGGCGACCAAGCCGTGCAGGTGGGC
>Ga0209356_1001037_pt1 | contig 10995 bp, 12 predicted proteins | sample LauGreFaBDMM15SN_2_FD_188213 | JGI IMG/M metagenome (GOLD analysis project Ga0209356, IMG submission 188213) | Freshwater lake microbial communities from Lake Michigan, USA - Fa13.BD.MM15.SN (SPAdes) (version 2) | ecosystem: Environmental > Aquatic > Freshwater > Lake | place: Lake Michigan, USA...
TGTGATGTCATCAATCTTCAAGAGCGATGAGTGTCCACCGCTTACCAGTAACGCAATAGTTGGTTCGACTGGATTGCCATGAGTTAAGTAATCAACACTGATATGTGCAGCTAAATGATTGACCGCGTATATCGGGCGACCCAGGCCGAGCGCTAAACCCGAGGCTGTTGATGTTCCCACTAAGAGCGCACCTATAAGTCCAGGACCTGCAGTCACAGCGACGGCATCGATATCTTTAAGTGTTAGCCCGGCATCCTTAAGTGCTTGTGCGAGTGCAGGTTGAATCGCCTCAAGGTGCGCCCGGCTAGCAATCTCTGGCACAACTCCACCAAAACGTGCATGTTCATTAACGCTGGACGCGATGACGTTGGCAAGAAGTGTGCGTCCTGCAACGATTCCGATCGCAGTCTCATCGCACGATGTTTCGATACCGAGGACTAGCGGCCCTCTCATTGCATTCACTCGAGCGCCTTTGACATCACTAAAGCGTCAATGCCTGGACCGTAATAATCAGGACGCATGGAGATCACTGCAAAACCTTCAGAGATATAGAGAGCTTGCGCCGGCAAATTATTCTTTTCTACCTCTAAGAAAATCGTTGGGGATTTCTTTGAATATGCCCAATCAATAAGGGAAGTCACCATGTGGCGAGCAATGCCGCGAAGGCGAAAGTCTGGGTCCACTGCAACCGTTAAAACATCAGTATCAGCGCCCTCTGCAGCACACATGGCACCTGCCCACCCAATGATCTGATGGTTGCTATCGCAGGCAACGAGATAGTGGCGAGTAATGCCGTTATTGGAGATCTCTTCTTTAAATTGGCCAATCGACCATGGATCATCTTTAAAGATCTCTTTCTCAAGGGATGCCACAACTGGAACGTCAAGTGCGATCATGGCGCGATAAGTAATTGTCATGTGCGATCCGCCGTCGCTACTGCATCTGGTCTGCGTAGATAGAAAGGCTCTGCGTAGTTCGTCTGCGCCGACAGTTCAACCATACGAGTGATATCTGGATATCGATCAATGATGTATCCATCTACATCTGCAGGAAAGTTAACGGCTGGTCCTTCAACTCGGCTACCTGATTTATATGTGGCCCAGTAAATCTCTTTGCGACGAGCATCAATTGCCACTGTGTACTCATCAAGGTCCACAACAATGGCATCAAGTGAACAGATACCTACAACTTCAATATTTCGCGCCGCAGCAAATGCGCGTGCAAATGAGATTCCAACGCGCAGTCCAGTGAATGGTCCTGGCCCCATGCCGACAACTACATGATCAGGATTTACTCCAGCGCTCAAAGCTTGCTTCACAAGATCTGCAACAGCGTTACCGTGATCTGTTGCGCCGTCGTGAAATCCCTGCCACACAATGTCTCCATCTCGCACAAGGCCCACGATCGTGCGAGCTGTAGCGGTATCAATAACTAGAGAGACTGTCATAGCTGCACACCGTCCCAACGTGAACCTACTGCGCGGATTGTGACGATTCGTTCTTCGTTAGTGCGATCGATATCAATCTCTAAGCGATCATCACTGAGGCGCGCAGATTCTGCTCCGCCCCATTCGATAACAGTTAGGCCATCTTCGCGCGCAGTATCAAGATCTAAATCATCGAGATAGGCTGCAGCATTTCCTGCCTCCAGTAAACGATAAACGTCGACATGAATGAGCGGAATTGAACCTTGATGAATTCGTGAAATAACAAAGGTGGGCGATGTGACATCTGTAATCCCAAGTGCTCGTCCCACACCTTGTACAAAGACAGTCTTGCCCGCACCTAATGGACCGTTGAGAAGTATGAGATCTCCTACGCGACATTGGCGCGCGATCTTTTCACCGAGATCAAACATCTCTTGCACTGATGCGATCTTCATAGTGGTCAAGGGTACTAGCGAAAAAGAGACAGGGGCCGCGCTTTCGCGCAACCCCTGTCTCGTAGGATCTTTTCTACAACTTAATGTTTACTTGTTGTAGTGCTTCAGATCGTTTGGTCGAAAATCGAGATCGCCGCTGAGATAGGGAACCTTTGTTGCAAGGTATTCAACGTACGCCCCAGTTGGAACTTTTCCAGATTTAGCCGCAACATCAAGCATGCCCACCCAAGCAAGCATCTGCTTCTTGGTAAATGATTGATGCTCTACTCCAGATACTGCTCCGGCTCCAGTTAAGTCAGGAAGGCCAGCCGCCGTAAATTTAGTATATGTCTCAGGCGTCAACGCATAGATTGCAAGGGTGTTAAAGCGTGGCTTAGGACCAACTTTCGATGCTTCCCATTTGGTGAGCGCAGCTTCATAGGCCTCCCGCTTCTTATCTACGTAATAAGCAGTGTTGCCTGATTGAACAAGACGATCCGCTTCATTGTGAAGCAAAATCGTTGGAAGCGTTGATGAATATGACACTTTCCCCATCGCCTTGAACGTAGCTACGGTATCTGCATTTCCGGTCACACGTGGCGCCATAGCAAGCACGCCAAGCATCGCATTGATGCCGTCATCACCAGAGAGTCCCAGGTTATAGCGGCCAGCATCTCCTTCATCGAGAAGTGCAGAGTAATTTGTCTTAGTGTTGTCATAGAACCCAGGCCCAATCATTTCACCGATTGAATTACCAGTAATGACCGTGGTACCTAATGCATACTGAAAATTCTCTAGGATAGCCACTGTCGCGTTAATACTATGTTCGGCGATAACAGCATTGGTAGAGATTCCATCCATATGCAAGCTCTTTGTCGGCACTCCACCAAGGAGTCCCATGAGAAGAAGTGCGGAGCGTTGTGGAATGCCGGAGCCCTTCAAGGCAGCAGGGTATTCAAGTCCTGGTGCACCAAGATTTTTGCTCCAGGCAGTTAGCAGAGCTGCCGCTTTTTGTAACTCTCCCACTGCTGCCATCCATCCAGCAGCGCCCTTTCCGCCCATAGCCGCGCATCCCTTGATTGTTGGATCCGCAAAGACGCTCAATAGGTAGAAGAGGTCGCAGCCAGATTGGCCGTTAACAGAAATCGGTGCTCCAACACCTGCCATCAATCCAACAGAGTCTGCGTAGGTTGGATACTTCTCAACGAATTCTGTGAGGCTTCCTCCCGCTCCAGATGCTCCATAGAGAACTTTCTTTTGAATTTGGGGATATTTAGCTGTGGTTATATCAATTAATTCCTTGATCATCTCAACGCGGAAGGAGACATTCCAACCGCGCATGCCTTTGACCGTTCCATCGTAGCTGGCTAGGCCTTTACCGGATTGGAGCATCTCTTTGGAGATATCAAAGGGATCTGTAACTCCATTTTTATTGGCACTAGTTGGGGCAATCTCCTCGACACCCGTAGGAACAGAGAATATGCCGGGATATGTTGGCCTTACCCCGTGCTCCCAAAAGTACATGATCCCTTTGAAGTTCACTGGCATTTTTAAGAGATAGCCAGCGCCATTTGTGAGTGTTCCGGTACATGTTTCGATGCTCTTTGCAGTTGCGCAAACAGGTGCTGCTGATGCCGAAGGCGTAATCGCAACGCTAGCTGTTACCACAAGTGTTGCTGCACCAAGAGCTGCGATTAATTTACGCTTTGTCATTGATTTCATCTGATTAACCAACCTTTGGTAGGGCATCTGCAGCGATTGCAGGACGCGTGTACTTGAGCTCTGTAACTGCACCATTTGCAGAGTCTGTGGTCCAGAGTTTGCGAGGTGAATCAACAGGAATGAGTGCGGTTTTTGCATCGTACTTACCGACCCAGAAACCTGTAAATGCTTCGTGAGTTGTCGCAGAGTATCCAAGTGGAGCGAGAGCAGCACTTGAGAGCTTTGCTCCATTGGATTGGACGTAATTGATGATTCCTGGGCGGGTGAGATTCTTACCTGCGCCAAGAAGAGCTGACGTCATGAGATATCCGATATTCATTCCTTGAAGAACGTTGTTATCCCATCGCTTATCAGGGCCTTTGTTGAATTCGTCATTGATCTTGATGAAAGCCTTGACGTATTCATCCGAGGTTTCCGAAGGTGATGGAGCGTGGGATGCTGAAATTGTTCCAGCAAGGAGTCCTGCTGATGAAGCTGCAGGGATTCCACCAGCGCCAAGAATGGTCTGGAATGTAGTCGCATCTGAACCTACAGAGATAACTACAAATTGTGGCCTGTAAGCAATCTTTGCGGCAGCTCCGACGGCAATCGCAAATGCTGATGCGACCGCTCCAATAAATACAACCTCAACACCGTTGGCCTGTAGCTGCTTCATCTGAGCATCAAGACCAAGTGATCCTTGTGTGCCGGCGATGAAAGTTGCAGCAGTTTTTCTCGCTTCAAAGGTGAGGCCAGAAATTTTTAGACCTTCGACAGTATTACGGCCGAAGTCATCGGTCTGATAGAGAATTCCAAGCTTTTTAGTTGGGAAGGTCTCTTTTACATATTTACCTAAGATTTTTGCTTCAGTTACGTAAGTACCGAGTGCGCCGAATGTTGTTGGATACTTCTTTGGGTCTGTGTAGAAACCGCTATAACCGCTATTTACAAAAAGATCAGGAATTCCACGGCGGTTAATGTCTTTAATGACTGAGATGTGGGTTTGTGTACCAACGCTACCCACCATTGCAAAGACTTTATCTTTATTGATCAGCGCTGAGGCTGTGGTGACAGTGAGGCCAGCCTTATAAGCATCGTCTTTTACAACTAACTTAATATTGCGGCCGTGCACGCCACCTTTTGAATTTACATAATCAAAATAGGCGCGCATGGCGTCATCTACCTTGTTATATCCAGGGCTGGCAGCCCCTGTTTGTGGCAATTGCATGCCCAATACGATTTCTGTGGCACTGACACCTGGTGTCGTAGCCGCCTGTGCCGGCAGGATTGATACTGCGAGGGCACTTGCTGCAAAAGCAGCAACTATAGTGATCATCCCGCGACGTGTTCGGGACAGAGATGCACGATTTTTCACCGCATTAACTCTTTTCTTTGCTCCATATTTACTCACACCTTGCTATCAAAGGTGTGAGCACTCGGCCCAAGGGTGGGCTCGAACAACCCCACGTTAACAGAAGGTTTCATAAATGTGAACGGTTAAAGCGACAAGTCTGATCGTGGGAACGGCTTTTCTGCCTTCTTTAGACTTTTTTTAACAATCACTTATGCTTGTGGAGGTGGTTGCCACCGGCGACTCCTGCCGGATTTATGACCACCGTTAGGATCAACAAAATACCGCCAACGAGGGCTGGAAGATAATTGGACACTTGTTCTGAGAGCTCAAAGGAGTGAACTGCATAGTCGATCCAATCAGGAAGAAAAACTACCAGCACGCTGCCGATAAAGGCACCCGCGATACTTCTGATGCCACCAAGAATTGCACCCGTGAGAAGCATGAGTGAGAGAGACGTTGGATAGGTACTCGGTCCGACGGATCCTCGCAATCCGTAGAGCGCTCCGGCAAGGCCTGCAAAAGCTGCTGAAATTGTAAAGACAAAAACTTTCTGTCTGGAAACTTTGACGCCCGTTAATGCAGATGCGATTTCGTGGTCACGTATTGAACGCCAAACACGGCCAGAGCGAGAGAGGAGTAAGTTCGAAGCAAAAAAGAGTGAGATTAGCGCAAATGGTAGCGCAACATAGAATTGCCACATTTCATAACTTGGATCTCCGAAAGTATTTACAAACCACTCAGGCGGATAACCAACATCTACCTGCAATCCCTCATCACCTTTAAAGACAGATCCGAATCGATTTGCAATTGATGGAATGGCAAGTGCAACTACAAGGGTTGTGCCCGCTAAGTACGGTCCACTGAGGCGAGCCGCGACGGTGCCAAGGATTAAGCCGGCCAATCCACCGCTAACAATTGCCAACGGAACCGCAATCCATAAGGACATTTCAAGATTAATAATCATTAATGCGGTGCTATATCCACCGACTGCCATGAGCGCGCCTTGGCCAAGTGAAATCTGGCCAGAAATTCCAGTAAGTATTACGATCGACAAAATTCCAATAAAGAGAATGAGAGTTACTGCGAGTTGACCTTGATTGTATGGTTCAAAACTTCTCGCTGCCAAGAAAATCAAGAGTCCAAAAAGAGCAGTTCGGATAGAACTCTTGCGAACTATAGATTTAGGGCGTGAGCTAGACACGACGCGTATCCTTTCCACCAAGAATGCCTCGAGGGCGCACGACAAGAACAAATATCAAGACTGCAAGAATTGCTAGATAGATATCTTCTGGAGTCATGTAGTAGTTGACGAAAGAAATTACAAATCCCAAAATGAATCCACCGATGACAGATCCTGGGAGACTATCAAGGCCACCCACGACCGCTGCAGTAAATCCGATGATGAGTGCGAGGTCGAGAGTGTATGGAGATAGGTTGGATGTCGGAGTGAGTAAGAGTCCAGCGAGAGAAGATGCAGCACCGGAGATAGCCCAACTCAATGCACGGACGCCATTGGTACGGATTCCGCTGAGTTTTGCGACTTCCTGGTCAAGTGCACTTGCACGCATTGCCAATCCGACACCAGTTTTCTTAAAGAAGATCACGGTGAGAATGAGAGTGATGGCAACCACGGTCACAACAAAAAGATCAAATGATGTAAACGGCATCACTCTGCCGGCAATTGTGTAACCCTCCTGGGCGAAAGGAGCCTGAAAACCGCGTTCCTCTGCCGCCCAAATAACGCCCGCTAAAGCTTGGAGCACACCCAAGATTCCAAGGGATGCGATCACCGGCACAGCCGATCGCATCGATTGACTGCTCAGTAACTCGGTCTGCTTCTTATTTGAGAGAGGTCGCATAACAACCAGATCTAGGAATACACCCAAAAGCGCTCCGGCAGCAATTGCTACAAAAAACGCCAACCAGTATGAATATCCATTCATAATTAATGTCGATGCGATGTATGTACTAAACATGGCTTGACCCATTTGAGCGAAGTTAACAATTCCAGCACCACGCCATACAAGGACTAATCCCATTGCGACGAGTGCGTAAATTGCACCACGTGAAGTACCGGTGAACAAGGCTGCTATTAATGTATCCATCAATACCCCAAGTATGCTGCGCGAAGATTAGCGTCAGCTTTAAGCTCATGTGCCGGGCGATCTGCCACTACTTTACCGAGCGATAGCAACACACCATGATCTGCAACACCAAGGGCTGTATTTGCATTTTGCTCAACAAGCAACACCGTGAGGCCCGTCTTCTCACTCAAGATTTTAATCGAATCGATGATCTGCTCAACAACTAAGGGCGCAAGACCCAAGGAGGGTTCATCTAACAAGAGAAGAGATGGACGAGAAACTAACGCGCGACTAATCGCGAGCATCTGGCGCTCGCCACCAGAAAGAGTACCGGCAAGTTGCTTGCGGCGCTCTAGCAATCGTGGGAAAAGCGTATACAACTCTTCGGTAGCGAGAGCAATATCTCGTTTATGAGTTCTTCGCCGAAACAGTGAACCCATCAGAATGTTTTCTTCAACAGTCAGGGCAGAGATGACAGCATGCCCTTCTGGAACATGTGCGACTCCCACACGCACAATCTCTTCTGGGCGTCGATGTAAAAGCGATTGGCCATTCCATGTTATTGATCCTGATGATGGTTTTTCTAAGCCCGATATGGTGCGAAGCAAGGTGCTCTTGCCAGCTCCATTAGCACCAATAACAGTCGTAATTTTCGATTCTTTCACTTTCATTGATACAGAATTAAGCGCAATTACTGAGCCATAAGAAGTGGTGAGATCAGTTACTTCAAGCATGTGAATTTCCTAATTGATCATTTCCGCTCTGACTCGATGTTCCAAGGTATGCGGCTAAGACTGCAGGATCACGCTTGACGACATCAAAGGTCCCGCTGGCGATAACCTTTCCAAAATTAAGTACATACACTTGATCTGATATCGCGCCGATGAAATCCACATGATGCTCAACAATTGCAATCGCACACTTCTTGCGCAGCTGAATGAGAAGCTTGGCAAATTTATCAATGTCATCCTGACCCAAGCCTGCAGCCGGTTCATCTAGCAACAAAATTTTGGGCTCCATAACCAAAGCTCGGGCAATTGAGACTCGCTTTGTATCTGGATAAGTTAAATCGCTTGGCATTTTCTCCGCCATGTCCAGTGCGCCAGCCCAGGCTAAAGCGTCAAGTGCTTTTCGCCTTAACTTAGCTTCGCTCTTTCCGGATAGGCCAAACAAATCTTTCAAAAAGTTTGTATCAGCACTTATGTTGGCACCCATCATTACATTTTCAAGCACACTCAATCCAGCGAATAGGCCAACACCTTGGAGAGTTCGGGCGATGGAATACTGCGCCAGCTCATTCGTTGCCGGCCAATCAACTTTCTTACCGTAGATTTCAATTGTTCCCGAAGTCGGGGCAACTAATCCAGCAATAGAATTAAATAGGGTCGTCTTTCCGGCACCATTTGGACCAATTAAACCGACAATCGAATGCGGTTCAATTGTTAGGAAGACATCATCAAGTGCTCGTAGTCCACCAAATTCAACGGTGAGGTTGGAGATAGAGAGTAGAGAATTCGAACTCACATCTTCTCCTACTCAGTCGCCAGCGAACTAGATCGGTAGATTCTAGGGACTCGAGGGCCGATTCGTGTAACTATCTCGTAATTTATTGAGCTAGATGCGCTGCCCCAGTCCTCGGCCGTATATCCCCCAGCGATTCCATCACCAAAAACTTCAACCCATTCACCTGAGATTGCTTTCGAATCTGGGCCTAAATCAACTACGAATTGATCCATCGAAACTCGTCCAATTATTGGTGCGCGTGTGCCATGGATAAATATTCCAGCACCTTGCGCCATTCGTGGAATGCCATCGGCATATCCCATCGCAACAATTCCAAGCTTTGTGTCACGTTTGGTAATAGCTGTCGCACCGTATCCAACAGGGGAATCTGCCGGGACATCTTTAACAAGATGTAACTTTGCACGCAGTGTCATCGCAGCCTTTAGCCCGAGGGATGCTGATGTGCCGAGAGTATTTACATCCGGAGTCAATCCGTAGATTGCAATACCGGTTCGGACCATATCAAATCGCGAATCTTTATCTTTAAGAGTTGCAGCACTATTTGAAAGATGGCGAGCAATACTTGTGAATCCAAAAGATTCCAAGGTCGCGACCATCTCTTTAAAGCGAGCACGTTGTGAATTATTCTGCTCTTGCCCAGGCTCATCTGCTCGGGCAAAGTGAGAGAAAATTCCGACGATATCGATATTGGCAACATGGTGAGCATCGAGCTCTCCCCACTCACCTAAAAATCCTCCGCGAGTCATTCCAGAATCAACTTCAAGATGTACTCGTGGACGATTGGCAGATTTCACTGCACCGATCTCTTGTAGTGCAATTATTGATGAAGCTGCTAATTCAATGTCGTGATCAACAGCCATCGTGTAATCAGATCCAGGAGGAACAAGCCAGGCCAAGATTGGCGCGGTGATCCCGGCATCTCGCAATGTAATTGCCTCTTCAAGGAGCGCTACACCTAAAGATGTTGCACCACCTGCAAGTGCTGCACGTGCGACAGGAATCAGTCCGTGACCATAGGCATCTGCCTTAACCACTGCCATGAGATCCACACCAGCTAACGCTTTGAGGTGTTTCACATTCGCTGTGATTCGATCAAGATCAATGATGGCTTCTGCGCGGTTATATGTACTCATCGTTCGAGGATCACCATCGCTGAAGCAATACCGCCATCGTGGGATAGAGATAGATGCACCTGTGCGCCATCGATTAAATCGGCAATTGCGCCGCGGAATAGAAATGCAGGTTTTCCATTTTCAAAGTTGATTACTTCCGCCTCATGCCAGGCCAAACCATGAGCGGGGCTTAGGGCTTTGTAGAGGGCTTCTTTAGCGGCAAAACGTGCGGCGAGGGATGCAATAGGTTTGTCTGCTTCTGCTGGCGTGAAGAGTTTTTCCCGTAAGCCAGGTGTGCGATCGATGCTCTCTTTAAAGCGCTCGATGTCGACAACATCGATGCCGATTCCATCAATCATGGGGTTGAGTCTAGTGCAGTTGGCTTTTCGAGGGAACATACCTATCAACGGCGATTACTGCGACAAGAAGAGCGCTACCGACAAAGAGGCCACCCAAGAGATCGGTAAACCAATGTGTGTGGCGAATTAAGGAGACGGTACATACCGTCAAAGAAATCGTGATAACACCAGCTGTCGCTAGCCGACCTTGATACCTATCAACGTGTGCGTATCGATAAATTAAATAGGCCAGAATTCCCCACGACAAAACTGCATTTGATGCATGACCGCTGGGATAAGACATTCCGCCTGCATGTAAGAGATCAATTCCTAGGCGCGGCTTTGTGCGACCAAGTAATAACTTAGATGCACCGACAATGAGATTAAGAAGAATCAACGATAAGAACGCTAAGTTGAGGGGACGCCACGTTTTGAATTTCCATGCAATAAATGCAGCTGCAATAAGTAAGACAGTTGCAGTTAATCCACGTAAACCTAGATCATCGAGTCTGCGCAGAATGAATCCGCCCAACCCTTCAAATTGTGGTTTAGGTGAACTGTCGATGCGCTTATCAAATACTGTCAGTGGGCCGTATGTGTAGACCTGCTGCGTCACGATAAGAAAGCCGGTAAATAAAATAGCCGACCACTTGAAGGCCTTATTTCGTTGGGCTTTACGACTATCAATCAGGCTTGTCATTTACTCCACCGTGACAGATTTAGCCAAGTTTCGAGGTTGGTCAACATCATTTCCGCGAGCCACAGCCATTTCATAGGCAAAGACCTGCAAGGGAACAGTTGCCAAAATTGGTTGAAGGAGTGCAGGCCCTGCAGGAATTCGAATGATGTGTTCAGCACCTACGACCGCATCGCCTTCTTGAGCAATGACGATCACACGAGCACCACGTGCTTTGACTTCTTGGATGTTGCTGAGCATCTTCTCATCGAGAGCATTTTCATGTCCTGCTGGCAAGATCGCGATTACTGGTGTCTTCTTCTCTGAATCAATCAGAGCAATTGGT
>Ga0209356_1001040_pt1 | contig 10984 bp, 12 predicted proteins | sample LauGreFaBDMM15SN_2_FD_188213 | JGI IMG/M metagenome (GOLD analysis project Ga0209356, IMG submission 188213) | Freshwater lake microbial communities from Lake Michigan, USA - Fa13.BD.MM15.SN (SPAdes) (version 2) | ecosystem: Environmental > Aquatic > Freshwater > Lake | place: Lake Michigan, USA...
GTCTTGGAGTGACGCAGAGCTTCTACGACGAGCTTAGATTGCTCGCTCACGCTCACTAAGGCCGTATAGAGGTGCGCAATGCCCACAACAGGAGGAGATTTGGGGGTCAGCACACGCTCAGCGATCGAGGCAAAGCGCTCAGGCCCAACCCCAATGAGAACCTCCGGCAGAAGGGCCGAAAGCGCGGCATCGAGGGCGACCACGCGAGGAAATGCCTTATCGGCCGCCTCAATCATGGACTGGAAGGAGGCTGCGATCTCCTTAAATGCTTGGTACTGCAGGAGTCGGGCGAAGAGAATGTCGCGTGCTTCGAGCAGGGCTAGATCTTCCTCATCTTCAACTTCGCCACTTGGAAGTAATCGGGCTGCTTTGAGGTCAAGAAGGGTCGCTGCAACCACGAGAAACTCAGTCGCCTGATCTAATCGCCAACCTTCGCCCGAGACTTCAAGTGATCGGATGTAGGAGATGAACTCATCGGTCACAAGGCTCAGCGATACCTCGGTGATGTCGAGTTTGTGGCGGGAAATCAGCTGGAGCAAGAGGTCAAAAGGGCCATCAAAATTTGAGAGGTGGACGCTAAAGCCGCTCTCAGGAGCGATACTTTCAGCCGTCTCGATCGAAATATCCACTAGCGCACCTTACTTCTTTTTCAACTGCTACTTGCCGATACACGCTGCACACGCGTAGAGTCACCGCCGATAGAAAGAGGTTTCTCGCTTGAGCGCTAAATCGACAAAGAACGAGGATGTCGTCACCACGGCTAGCCTGACCGGCAAAGCTGTTAAGACATTTCCCACCCCTGCCCTGATCTCAGAGCACGGCAATGCACGCGTGATCTCCATCTTTAATCAAAAGGGTGGCGTTGGAAAGACAACAACGACCATCAATCTCGGTGCAGCGCTAGCCGAACTTGGTCGACGCGTTCTTCTCGTTGACTTCGATCCTCAAGGGGGTCTCTCACTCGGACTTGGGGTTAACGCACACACTCTTCCCTTAGAGAACACCGTCTATCACGCGCTCATGGATCCTGCGGCTGATATCCAACAGATTGTGTTGAAGTCCTCCGTTGCCAACCTCGATTTCCTTCCTGCTAGCCGAGACCTTGGTGCAGCTGAATCTAAACTTCCATCCGAGATTGGTGGGCAGCAATTTCTTAAGCGCGCACTAGCCACACTTCGTGATGATTACGATGTCATTCTTATCGACTGCCAGCCAACAATGGGTCAACTCACAGTCAACGCTCTCGTAGCATCCAATGATGTAATCGTTCCATTGCAGTGCGAATACTTTGCCCTACACGGATTTATCGAACTGAGTGGAAATATTGAGAAGGTAAGAAGCTTCCTCAATCCAGATCTCAAGCTCATCGGGATTCTTGCCACCATGTATGACCGAAAGACTCTCCATAATCGTGAAGTTTTAAAAGCAATTTTAGATAAATATCCCGATGATGTATTTGATACCATCATTGCAAAAACAATCCGTTTTTCAGAGACCACTGTCGCCGGAGAACCAATCACCAGTTATGCATCATCATCAGGAGGCGCAGCGTCATATCGACGTCTTGCGCGCGAATTAATTGCACGAGGAGGCGCACAATGACACGTAGAGCGAGCTTGCCAGGAGCAGATGAACTCTTTAAACAAAATAGCCCATCACTGAGCGCTGTACGTGAGGTGGCACCTGACACTTCCGCTCCCGCTACAACACCTGCAACAGCACCAGCTTCTAAAGCGAAGAAAGGTGTTCGCTCAATTCCGCGACGCCGAGTTGTAAGCGTTGACAAGTCCCCATCCGGACGCGAACGTCATGATGAAAAAATTACTGTCTACCTATCCCCCGATGAGCTCTTTGATCTCGATCAAGCACGTCTCTCACTCCGTGGAGATCTAGGACTTGCTGTTGATCGTGGTCGTATTGTTCGCGAATCTATCGCTGTGATAATTGCCGATCTTGAACAAAAAGGTGATCAGAGCATTCTTGCTCGCAGACTTCGCGGAATCTAAAGGTTAACGTGCGCGAGGATGTGCGCTGCTGTAGCTCTGTCGAATCTTGTCGATTGTAACGAGCGTGTAAATTTGTGTTGTCGTCACTGAGGAGTGGCCTAAGAGTTCTTGCACCACGCGAATGTCAGCGCCGCCATCGAGAAGATGTGTCGCATACGAGTGTCTAAATACATGTGGACTCACCTTTCCTTCCAAACCACACGCTCTCGCTGCTTGCAGGACGATATTCCAGGCACTCTGGCGCGAAAGCCTTCCACCGCGTGCATTAAGAAAGAGAGCACCCTCATTCTTTCCACTTTTACTCGCAAGTGCCGGCCTTACACGAACCAAATAATTATCTAAAGCTATCAGGGCATAACTTCCAATCGGAACTATTCGTTCTTTAGCCCCTTTGCCCCGCAATTTAATTGTTTGGATCATTTGATTATCGCTCTCAACCTTGGCTAGATCATTGATATTGATCCCAATAATCTCTGAGACTCGACCACCTGTAGAATAGAGCAACTCTAGGAGCGCCACATCACGAAGGGATGTGGCTTCACTTAGAGACTTTGCACTCTCTATCAGCGATGTAATTTCATCAATTGTGAGAGCCTTTGGCAATTTTCGAGCAACTTTATGAGATGAAATCTCCCCCGTTGGAAGATTGAGATCATATTCACGTGCGCAATAAATCAGAAAGGATTTAACAGCAGAGTTGGTTCGATTGATGCTGCTTATCGCTAGCGAACGATCTTTTAGCCACACCTCAAACTCAGATAACGTTGCCGCAGTTATATCTGAAATCTCCAAGCTTTGATTCTGTAAAAACTCCAGAAGGTATCTGAGATCTCGACCGTAAGAGATTAATGAGTTCTCAGAAAGCCCACGTTCAATACGCAAGTGGTCGATAAATGACGAGCGTGCAAGGTTGGTATCGAGTTTAGTAACCATGAGCTTGTGCAACGGCCGGATACATCACTTTTCCATCGTGAACATTGAGACCAGCGGCTAACGCTTTATCTGCCGCCGTGGCTGCTTGCCAACCAAGATTGGCAAGTGCGAGTGCATATGGAAGCGTTGCATTGGTGAGCGCATATGTAGATGTCACAGGGACCGCACCTGGCATATTCGCAACACAGTAGAAAATCGATTGATGTACCTGGAAGGTTGGTTGCGCGTGAGTGGTGGGTCTTGAATCTTCAAAGCAACCACCTTGATCGATAGCAATATCAACCAGAACTGATCCCGGTTTCATCGCAGCGACTTGGGCGTTGCTCACCAACTTCGGAGCCTTCGCACCATGGACAAGAACAGCTCCAATGACTAAATCTGCACTCTTGAGTTCGCGGTCAAGGCCGTGAAAAGATGATACGAGCGTCTTGATTCGCCCGCCATAGATTGTGTCGATATATGCCAGGCGAGGAAGTGAGCGATCAACAATCGTTACATCTGCTCCCATTCCCATCGTGATAACAGCTGCGTTGAGACCGGCAACTCCCCCACCAATAACTAGAACTTTTGCAGGCGATACTCCAGGAACCCCGCCCATAAGGACGCCTCGGCCACCATTGGGCCTCTGCAGCGCACTAGCTCCCACTTGCGCGGCTAAGCGACCAGCAACTTCTGACATCGGAGCTAATAAAGGCAGCGTTCCATTGAGCTCAACAGTTTCATAAGCGATCGCTGTTGTTCTGCTAGCAAGAAGCGCATCGGTGCACACTTTCGATGCGGCAAGGTGTAGGTAGGTAAAGAGAATTTGATCCTTACGAAGCCTGGAGTACTCAACCTCAATTGGCTCTTTTACCTTGAGAATCATCTGTGCTGATGACCAAATCTTTTCAACATCTTCTTCAATAGTTGCACCTGCTGCGATGTAATCAGCATCGGTAAGCGCCGAACCTAACCCTGCACCCTTTTCAATAATGACTGTGTGGCCTGCACGAACGAGTTCTGCAGCACCTTCTGGCGTGAGAGCCACTCGAGATTCATGAACTTTAATCTCTTTAGGAACACCTACAAGCATGAGTTAATCCTTTGCTTTAATAGCTGCAGCAATAAGGCCAACGAAGAGTGGGTGTGGTCGTGTTGGTCTTGATCGCAACTCTGGATGTGCCTGTGTTCCCACGTAATAAGGATGTACCTCTCGTGGCAATTCCACAAACTCCACTAAGTCAAGTTCACGATTAATTCCAGAGAAAACAAGCCCAGCGTCAGTGAGCTTGCTTCGATAATCATTGTTGACTTCATAGCGATGGCGATGACGCTCATCAATAACTGCAGAACCATAAACATCGGCCACAATCGAACCCTTACTGAGCTCTGCGCGATAGAGACCGAGTCGCATAGTGCCGCCCATATCCGCCTGTCCCGCAACAATGCGTTCTTGTCCAGCCATAGTGGCAATGACATGTGTTCCCTTATCGGGATCAAATTCAGCCGAGTTTGCATCTCGAATTCCAGCTAGATTTCTAGCTGCTTCAATCACCATGCATTGCAGACCTAAGCAGAGTCCAAGTGTTGGAATCTTCTTTTCGCGGGCATAGGTGAGGGCACCAAGCTTTCCTTCAATGCCTCGCACGCCAAAACCACCTGGAACACAGATTGCATCCACGTCAGCTAATGATTTGGCTGCGCCTTGGGGGGTATCGCATTCATCACTGGGAACCCAGACCAAATCAATCCTTGCATTATTTGCAAAGCCTCCGGCGCGAAGTGCCTCTGACACCGAAAGATACGCATCGGGGAGATCAATATATTTTCCAACTAGTGCAACTTTTACGTGATGCTCTGGATGATGAACCTTCTTGAGGAGATCATCCCACTCACCCCACACGACATCATGTCCACCTAGGCTCAAACGGCGCACGACATATGCATCGAGCCCCTCACTAAAGAGAACCTTGGGGATGTCATAGATACTTGGCGCATCCACTGCAGCAACAACTGCCTCTTGATCGACGTCACACATAAGAGAAATCTTCTTCTTAATCGAATCAGGGATCGTGCGATCTGAACGGAGAACTATTGCATCTGGTGCAATACCAATACTGCGAAGAGCAACCACGCTATGTTGAGTTGGCTTTGTCTTGAGTTCACCAGAAGGTCCAATATAGGGAACGAGAGAAATATGTAGATAGAAAACATTATCTCGTCCCACATCTTGGCGGAGCTGACGTACCGCTTCCAAAAATGGCTGAGATTCAATGTCGCCTACTGTTCCACCAATTTCGGTGATGACAACATCAATATCTGGTGCTGACATTGCAAGTATGCGCTCTTTAATTTCATTGGTGATATGCGGAATAACTTGAACCGTCTCGCCCAAGTACTCTCCGCGACGTTCACGTGCGATAACTCGTGAATAAACCTGGCCCGTTGTCACATTTGCTGAACCTTCAAGGTTGCGATCAAGGAATCGCTCATAGTGGCCGATATCTAAATCTGTCTCAGCTCCATCGTCAGTGACGAAAACTTCACCATGCTGAAATGGATTCATCGTTCCGGGATCAACATTGAGATAGGGATCGAGCTTTTGCATTGTTACTCGTATCCCGCGTGATACTAGGAGTCTTCCGAGACTAGATGCTGTGAGTCCTTTGCCTAAACTTGAGGCGACTCCCCCGGTTACAAAAATATGCTTGGTCACATGCGCTTGGCCCATGGGAGTCAAACCTATCAGGCTCTGAGACCACTTCCGCGCATAGCCAGAAGTTCGGCTGCGTGTTCCTGAGCACTCACCGATTCATCTAACCCCGCCAGCATACGAGCAATCTCGGAGACCCTAGCCTGCTCATCTAATTGGCTGACGCCTGATTGCACAATCTGACCATCACTATCTTTGGCTACGACAAAATGACGATCGGCCCAAGCAGCTACCTGAGGCAGATGGGTAACAACAATCACTTGCGCATGTTGTGAGAGCGCGTGTAGGCGACGCCCGACCTCAATAGCTGCCTTTCCACCTACACCTGCATCTACCTCATCGAAAATATATGTTCCAACTGGAGCTGAAGCAGCGATAACAACTTCAAGTGCCAACATGATGCGAGACATTTCACCACCTGATGCGCCTTTACCGAGTGCGACTTTTGGTCCATCTTTATGCGCTTGAATCGACATGAGAATCTCATCGCATCCGGTGATCGTGAAATCACTCTCTTTAAGTGCGCCTTCATAATCGGGTGAAATCACATCAGAGTAGAAACGAGTGTTCGGCATAGATAAACCAGCAATCTCAGCAGATACTAGGTCGCTAAGTTTTCCTGCTGCGTTTACGCGCACCGAGGAAACTTTCTTCGCACCCGCTAAAAGTTTTCCTTTTACTAATTTCATCTCAGATTCCAACTCAGCAATACGATCCTGGCCGCCATGTAAATCGGCAATCATCTCTTTCGCACTCTTTACGCGAATAGCAATCTCCGCCATTTCATCATCAACGTTTCCAGCACCACCCCATTTCTTTACGAAGGTGATTAACGCCGCTTTCCTCTCTTGCAGAAAATCTAAGCGAGATGGATCGGCCTCGAGTGAAGCAAGATATGAAACCAAGGCTGCATGGGAATCATCTACAAGGAAGAAACTTTCAGCAACGCTCGTTGCTATCTCGTCAAGTGCTTGATCTTTCCCCTTGGCTGCCTCTAGGAATTTACGGGCTTGGCCTAGAATAGTAAGTACACCAGCCTCTTCTTCACCGATCGCTGAACTCGCACCCGCTGCGGCAATGCGAAGATCTTCCACACTGGCGAGCTTCCTGATCTCATCATCAACGGCTGCGAACTCGTTACGAGTGGGCTTGAGAATGCTCCATTGCTTTGTTAGTAATTCAAGGTCTGCAATTTGGGAATCTCGTGCAGATGCGTTGGTTACTAAAGCCTTGAGCTTTGCCTTCATCTCGTTATACGTGTTAAAAGTCTCTATATATTCGCTGAGAGCTGCTTGCAGATCACTGCCTGCAAAGAGATCGAGAAGTTCTCGCTGCCTGACACTCTTTACGATCTGCGTATTTGCCGACTGTCCGTGGATGGCAATGAGTGGCTCAGTGATCTCACCGAGAGTCGACGCGTTAACGGTTGCACCCGAAGCCGTGGCTTTGCTCTTGCCATCAGTTGAGACAGAACGAGTAAGAATCAGAGATCCGTCTTCTACCAAGCCACCTAGATCTTCAATCTGAGCCGAGAGAGATGCTGGAATCGAAAAGGTTGCAGAGGTAAGAAGACGTTCTGAACCATGACGAACGAGAGAGCTATCAGATTTTGCGCCGAGCAAAAGTGAGAGCGCAGTGAGAATCATTGTCTTTCCGGCGCCAGTTTCTCCGGTGAGGACGTTAAGTCCTTTACTTAATTCAAGGGAACTCGTATCAATAATTCCGAGATTACGTATAGAAATCTCTTCTAGATAAGAGCGATCACTCACCGCGCCAGCCCTCTACGGGTAATTTAAATTTCGCAACAAGGCGGTCTGTAAAGAGCGTTGGTTGCACATGCGCGAGCAAAATATCCGATTCATCGCCTGTAATTGTGACGCGATCACCTTCGATAAGTGCAAACTCGCGTAGGGCATCGGCTGAGAGCATTGCAGCCGAGGATTCAATCTCAACAACAATCTCTGATTGATGTGAAATCACCATGGGACGCGCAAAAAGTGCGTGAGCGCTAATCGGAAGTAAGACAACTGCATCAAGATTTGGCCATAACACTGGACCGCCAGCAGAGAATGCGTAGGCAGTTGATCCTGTTGGCGTGGCTGCAATAAGACCATCACAACCCCAGCGAGATAGCGGTCTGCGATCAACCTGCACTAAAAGCTCAACCATCGTGCTCTCGGTGCGTTGGATCGTTACTTCATTGAGTGACCAACCCGAGGAGACTAGCTTGCCTCCTCTCTCTACTGAATATGCAAGGACCATCCGTGAATCAGTTGAATAGCTCTTTGAAATTACGCTCGCTGCAACTGTCTCTAAGGAAAGTTTCTCAACTTCTGCCATAAAACCAACATGACCGAGATTTACACCGAGCAGTGGAATCTTGCGAAGGCGAGAAATTTCTGCCCCACGCAAAATCGTTCCATCTCCACCGAGAACAATGACGATCTCTGCTTCAGGAAGTTGATCTACCGATACTGTGGCAACTCCAGAAATCTTCACTGCAGAAGATGTAAATAGCTCAAAAGAATCCTTGGATAACAAGGAGGCGAGAGTAGTTGCCGCCTGCACCGCTTCTGCGCGAGTTGCATTGATCACAAGAATTGCTTTACGTGTGCTCATCATGCAGGTCCCATCTCAATGGCGCGATCAAGTGCGCTCTCATCAATAGCTGGCGCACCTCTGCGAAGCCATAAGAAGTATTCAACATTTCCCGCAGGTCCAGGTAGTGGGCTTGCCGCTATTCCCATAGTTCCTAGACCAACATCGTAGGCAGATTGTGCAACATCGAGAACAGCTGAGCGACGAAGCGCAGGATCACGAACGACCCCACCGGCACCTAAACGCTCACGGCCTACTTCAAATTGTGGCTTGACCATAAGTAAAAAATCAGCGGATGGCTTGGAGACTGCAGCTAGTGCAGGAAGAACAAGTGAGAGTGAGATAAAAGAAAGATCGGCGACTACGATTTCGACATCTTCGCCAACCATATCCCCCGTTAAATGACGGATATTGGTGCGATCCAGAATTACCACGCGTTCGTCTTGCCTGAGCTCCCAAGCGAGTTGCCCATACCCAACATCGACGGCAATTACTTTCTTCGCGCCTTGGCGAAGAAGAACATCTGTGAACCCTCCAGTGGACGCGCCAGCATCAAGACAGACCTTGCCCTCAATCACCACATCTGAGAAGGCATCAAGGGCTCCTGCTAATTTATGACCACCTCGTGAAACAAAATCATCACGCTTCCCCGCAAGAACAATTGATGTCTCGGCATCCACCTGTGTCGCAGGTTTTGTCGCTGGGATTCCGTTAACGAGAACAGATCGAGATTCGATTAAATCGGCAGCTTGTTCGCGCGAACGTGCTAATTCACGTCGCACTAGCTCTGCATCTAATCGCGTCTTCATCTCTTCAATCACACTCGCACTCTCAGGTCTTAGAGACCATCGATAGTTGAGAGCGCCTCCTGTAACTTTCCATGGAGCGCTTCAAAACGAGCTGAGTGTTCACTCAGATCGCTCGCATCGATCTCGCTGAGTTCTGCCTTCACATCATCAACAAGGGTCACTTCGACAGAAGTTGTGCGTTGATCTTGCTCTCCGCTAGTGTCAAAACTCATTTCTTAGCTCCACTCTTCTTCTTTGCTGGTGCAGCTTTCTTCTTAGCTGGTGCAGCTTTCTTCTTCTTTACAGGAGCAATCTCATCAACGCGAGCGAGTAGTCGATCGAACTCTTCACGCTTGACGAAACCCATCTTAAGAACGGTCGCCTCAACCTCGTCGTGAATCTTCGCCTTAAGCGAGTCTGCGCTCTCGCGAGCCCAGGCATTGAGAGCGGCTGCAACTTCTTGCGGAGTCTTCTCTCCGTCGGAGAGTTTGGTGAGGTAAGTTTTTAGGGAAGAGAGGAGATCGTTCGACATTGATTGCCTTTCACTCAAAGAACCCTGGAGATAAGGGTTGCTACTGTCCTAGAGTATCTATATCCGCGCGATCTCGGCTGCCTCAACCTGCCAGCGACTTGCAACACCTGTTGGTCCAGACCAGAAACGGCGATGAATCGAGCCCGAAATCTCGATCCATTCGCCCTCTTTGAGTGTCAGAGCACTTCTTCGCATCTTTGAACTCCACGCAGCAATATCAAGAGTATCTACACCGCCGCGTTCAAGACGCGAGACGATAAGGCGAAACTCAACAACCTTGTCACCACTCGGTAACTCTTTCTCGATAGCCTGCGCTGAGACTCTCCCCCGGAGCAGGAGATCGTTAAGTGAGTAATCTAATTCGTCATCTATCTTCTTCTCAGAAACTTTACCTGCCATTGGCGCAACCACCTTCTTGCGATTGTAGATACTTTCTACATCCTCGCATAAGGGTGGGATCATCTAGCCCGGCGCTGACAATCGCGCCTCCCATCTCATCCGATGTGGATAAATTAATTACTGACGCGCGCGCTCATATGCATCGGTGCTCTCATCTTCATCAAGATCGGCACACGCAGAAAACCATTGACGGGCTTCATCAGAACGGTCCGCGCTAGCTAGAGCATCGGCATAGGCATAGTGCAGGCGAACCGACCATGGCTCGTTCTTTACCTTTAACTCTTTGCAGGTCAAAGTAATAACGGCAGCATCGAATTCACCAAGATCTCGTCTGGCACCCGACGCCACGATGCGCATCTCAATCTCTTCAGCTTTTGCAAGGCGGGAAACTTCAGGGGAACCCGCAAGAGCAAGCGCTTTGAGAGGCCTACCGAGACCTCGTTCGCAATCTGCCATTACAGGCCACATCGATACATCACCAGAGATTCGATGTGATGCACGAAGTTCCTTCAACGCAATTTCATAATGTCCTGCGCGATAGGCTGCATAACCTGCGCTCTCGCGAACAACTGCGAGTCGACCTGCATGGTGAGCAGCGGCAACTCCATGTTTATGTGCAAGCTCTGGATCTACATCCATATAGAGATTAATGCATGCTAAATGTCGTGCAACTACCTTTGCATTCTCAGCAGAGAGACTTAATAACTCTGCTCGTACGCTCTTCTCAAGTTCTTCACCTGTAATATCATCTGGAATATCTGGTTCAAAAATTCGTGGACGCACGCGTGATTGATCGCGATCTATCGGAGGTGGCCGAAACCCGCGTGGATCACTGGCTTCACGGCCCGCGCGAACATCGCGAGTTGCACCTGGGCGATCAATACGACCGCCACGACCAGGACGCGAATCAGAAGATGATGGACGACCTGATGAAGATGGACGACCTGATGAAGATGGACGACCTGATTTTCTATCTTCGCTCATCGTTCCTCCATTCATCTTTGCAATCTAGTTCTCTTCAAGCAGATATAAATAT
>Ga0209356_1001041_pt1 | contig 10962 bp, 10 predicted proteins | sample LauGreFaBDMM15SN_2_FD_188213 | JGI IMG/M metagenome (GOLD analysis project Ga0209356, IMG submission 188213) | Freshwater lake microbial communities from Lake Michigan, USA - Fa13.BD.MM15.SN (SPAdes) (version 2) | ecosystem: Environmental > Aquatic > Freshwater > Lake | place: Lake Michigan, USA...
AATCGCCAAAATGTTTTCTAAAAAAGGATGTAATGTAATTCTTACAGGTACAAAGCTTGAAAATGCGCTTCAAGCCAGAAATCAAGTAGGCCTTAATAATGTATTTGCGTATGGACTTGATTTTTGTCAAGAAAAAAGCCTTGAAAAATTCTTAACCGAGATGAAAAAATACAAGATTGATATTGTCGTCCACAATGCGGGAATGCTAAGTTTACAAAATTGGGATTCGGTTTCCCCAAGACGACTTGAAAATATGATGCGGGTCAACGCGTTAGGTCCTATGCTTTTATCCAAGTTTTTAATTCCCTCCATGAAGGAAAGAAATAAAGGTCATCTATTGTTTTTTAGCCCTCCCTACAAAATCGATCAAAAAGTTTCCATGATGGGACCCTACATGCAGACCAAACTCGCCCAGACGACTCTGATGCGTTCCTTGGCTTTTTCTCTAAAAGAAACCAATATCTCGGTGAATTCTTTTTGGACGCGTTATCCCATTTTGACGGAAGCCATTACCTATCGTGGGATTGGCTCCCCAGAAGACTGTATGAGCCCAAAAATTATTGCCGATATGGTGGAAAAAATCGTGTTTGAAGAGGATCCAAAAACGTTTACGGGACGTGAGATTGTGGATGCTGAATTCCTGGAAAATACAAGTCGCTACTCGTATGGAAAAAACAGCGCAAAAAATTTGGACGAGTTGTTTTTGGATCACTTGAATGCAAATCTCCCCTATAAAAAATGATTGATTTTATAGTTTATCCTTACAAAAAGCGAGTTTCTGAAATTAACGATAGATGATTTTTATTATTTCTAAAAAATCTTTTTTCAATATTTTTTAAAATTTCAGAAATTATACGACCCATCATGGAGAATACACAACTGGTTGTCTACCAAAGTCAAGATGATAAAGAGACACGTCGCCAACATAAATCCGAAATAAATCTACAAGTATTGAATATTTATTGGCAAGCTTGGGGGTATCAGCAGGCCAAACTTCAAAAACAAATCTATATTAAAAAAACAATGGAAAAGCTCGACAGGATGATAAAAATTTTATACGCCAATGATTTTTCTAAAAATTTTACTACAATGATTTATAATTATCAAACTCAAAAAATTGAATTAAAAAAATATCAAATCAAGCTTTCCAAAAATCTCGATTCTTTTATGGAGGATTTGGAATATTTTTCCAAATTGTGTTTGGCAGATCGTCTGCCAATTTATACGACGACGTATCGGTCCATCAAAAAATATAATATATATCTCCAAAGTCGAAAACGTGTATTTTGTTCCTTTAATAAACGACCCAAACAATGCGATATGCCCACTGTAATTCGTGTGGATGCGATACTTTGTCTATTTTAAGGTTTTTATCTCTTTATAAAAATTGATGGATTATATATAAATACACTAAAAAAAGTGAGTTAGCCTTATACACCTTTATCATCAACACATAAAAAAACTGATTTGTTTTTTTAATATTTTCCCTCTTACTCAAGACAAACAGGTTTATCAAAACAAACAATAATGAACGCAAAACAAGGATTTCACTGGAAATCAATCGAAATCAAGCCCGAAAATTCGGAAAAACTCCATCTGCTCATCCAGGACGCCTATCTAGAAAAAACCGACAAGGAGGTAGACAAATATTGGGACAAGGGCGATGTCCTCATGGAGGTTCTTCTCTCCCAATTCGAAGATCTCCGCTCTCTTGTACCTCAAGTCGCCGCACCTACGACTGGAAAAGGCGACGCCAAGAAAAAAAAAGCCGTCAAACTCTCCAAAAGAGAAGAAATAATGATGAAGGTGGAAAAGGATCTGGTGAAAAAGGACATTGTCAATATTCGTTTCGACACTACCCTTCGTCCACTTACCCATAACTTTTCCATGGAACCTACCTTTGATATGATGATTTTTGTATGGAACTTTCTGCTCTCGCAAAAGGTACGCCCCGACCCGCTCAATGTGTTGGACGGTGTCATCAGTTTGAATAGAATCATGGATCGTGACGCCGAGCTGCTTCAAAAGATTCCCACTCTCTGGGGGGCCATGAATACTCTCAAGACCACCATGAATGCCAAGGTTGACGAATCCATGTACTCGTTGCTTTTCCAAAACCCGGTCCTCTTGATTGAGTCGACCGCGGACAAGAGGAAAAAGTCTATTCATCTCTATAAAGAACAGAAGCAAATCCTCGACAAGATTGCCATGTCCGTGACCCTTGACGAACCGCTTCTCATGGGGAACCAAATGCCTACCGGAACCGGCAAGTCGTTTTTGGCGGTCCCTATCGCACAAAAAATCGCGTCCATGAAACGTGGCAAAACAGTTCTTTTTGCGTGTTCCAACGAACTTGTGAATCTTGATATTGCGAGTACCGCGTTGCTTGGAGATAATATTCATCTTTGGATGTCGTCTTTGATTCGTGACGAAAACTCTCAGGCTCATGTTCTTTTACGTCCTTACAAGCGCTGTTTCCCTGCAAAGTGGAAAGCCGTTTACAAACAAGAGGACGACAGCAAAATTGGATCGATTACCGAACAGTGGAACTATTATGTGGAGAATACAGGAAAAAATCCCGACATTATTGTCGCCGATCTCGACGCTTGTTATGAGCTCCTTAGGAATGCAGACCAGATTGGAAATCCTTTTATCGCCTATATTGACGAGTTTATTTCGGACGAACAATCCAATAAAATGATGGCCAAGATTTGTCATCACTTGCCTCGCCAGACCGTTCTTCTTTCTGCTATTTTGCCTCGTTTTGCGAATATGGATCCGATCGTCCAGCATTTTTGCTCCAGATACGAGACGACACCGGAAGAGTCCCTCCACCGTGTGGAAACAACCAATGTGCCCATTACTTGTGCGGTGATTGATCAAGAGGGTAAACTGAGGATGCCTCATCATATTATCGAGACCCGCGAACAGCTTTTGCTTTTGATGGAGGAAATGAGGATCAATCCCAGGATTCGAAGGTGTTATACGGCCAAGCACGTATACTATTGGGCTCAGGATATGGAAGAGTTGCTCACGAAAGCTGGACTTGCTTTTAGGACCCGTTTTCCCAATATTGGCAAGATTCAAAACAATAATGTCATCCTGTACGCGATCGAGTTGCTCGAATACCTAGGCGACCATATGGAGCACTTGGAGGTTTTCAAGCGCTATCGCCCTACCATTATGGACGCTCCCGATAGGAATAAGATTTTCAAGGAACAATCCTCTTGTTACGAAGGAAAGACCCTTTTTATTAGTAATGATACGTTTCAGCACGTATATGACGCGAGTACGGATTTTTTTGACCCTCATCTCAAGTGGTCTTCGATCGTCGCCAACATTGAAAAGAATCGCAAGGAGCAGGAGATTCGATTAGAAAAACTACAAAATATGAAAGTCACCAAGGGTAATGCGGGCGGATTCAACAAGCTCGAAAAAGAAAAGGCCATGGCACAGATCTCCGACGCTCCTACCATGGTGTATATACCTCGGCCCTATGTTCTCAACTCGAAAGAACACTTTATGCGCTATCATCCAGGAGAGCCGCTACCCAAGAACTTTGTGATCCGCAATCCCAACATTTTGCCCGAGATGTTTAATGACGCGTTTTCAGACCATGAAAACCTGCTCATTGCGGCAGGGGCGGGATTTTATGATCGTTCCAAAATGACCTCCCATCAGAGGAACCTGATTATGACCGAATACAAGCATCTTTTTTTTATGGGATCCTGCAAGGACATTGTGTTTGGGACCAATCTTCCCGACCTGGTGAATGTCTTCATCTCGAGGGAATTTGCGGCCAAAGAATCCATTCCTATCTTGTATCAACTCATGGGTCGTGTGGGTCGTATGGGCAGATCCTATCACGCCAATATTATTCTTGATGACGAAGAGTCGGTCCGCAAGATTTTGTCACTCGACGCGAATATCGATCACAAGGATATTCAGTCACTTTTGGTGGCATTTTTGGAGTGATTTTATTCTTTTTATAAAAAAATTTGTAACATATTCCTGGACACTGAGCATTTTTTGTTGGAAATCGTGAAATTATATCTATAAAAACTAACTAATAATTGACAGATATGAATATAACAGATTGCCGAATGACGTATACAAGATGTACCCGTGGATATTTCGATCGGCACCAGAGGCTCATCGTGCCTTGTTTGCTGCGCTTTCACAACAAGAGAAGCAGTTTTTGCTAAAAACAACAAAACAAGATGCGACGCGTTGAAAAAATTTATAAACGAAATAAAAGAAGATTAAAACTAATTTTTAATAAAAAGACTCGACTAAAAACAACAAAAAAATTTTATAAATAAAAAAATGGCGACAACCTATTCTTTTATTTTATCTTGCGCCTGTGATGAATTTTATGAGGGGATGATCTATGATCTCCCCTATTTTTTACAAAACTATAAAGAGATTACTCAATATAGCATTCTTTATGAAACCAACGAAGCGGACATTATGAAACGGAATACCCTCCTCTACAAGAAAAATATAATGGATTATATTCCAAACGCGCTCGTTCGATACATCCCACCTCCGTTTTTGGAATCCATCTTGTATCAAATGGAAGAAAATATATTTTATAGGGAGGAAAAACGGATCGAGTGGAAAGCCTTCCAGGACAACAAAATAACCAGTATATATTTTATCAAGGGAGACACACATTGTGAAAAAACCGAAAACCCACAAGAGTGTAAAATAACACTGCGGTTTGATTTTTCATTCAACAAGGAGCTGGATATACAAAACCGTTGGGCACGTTTTTTCATCTTTAGGGTTTTTGAGAAGAGAGTTCCCTACTTTATTTATTCGGAATTGAAAAAAATTTATACTGAATTCGCGGTTCATCTTGAAAACAAAAAAAAAAATATTGAGGAATAGTAATATCATGCAGAATCAAATCTTGAAAGCTCTTTCGATAGACAATATGATTCACTCTTTTTATACTCATCCTACTGAAATCGACGTGGTTATCTCTTCGGGGGGTTTTTTTGGATTTTTTGTGATTGGTGTCGACAAGATTCTCAAAAAACTAGAACAAGAAAAAAAACTTGTCATCAAGCGATATTCAGGTTCTAGTGTGGGTGCGATTTGTTCTATTTTTATGGCCTGCGATGTCCCTTCCGAAGAAGTCATCCAAATCTACGAACACCTCCTGAACCACAAGGTTTATTTTTTAAAACTACGAGAACAAATATTGAGGATCATTCCTCCCAACGCGTGGGAAAGGTGTACCAACAAGGTATTTATCTACGCAACAGAAATCACCTGGAAAGGGCCTCGCAAGGTGATCTTTTCCGAATTCAAAAACAATCAAGAGCTGGTCGATGCGGCCTTGGCTTCCTCCAATATGCCGTTTCTCGTGAGCCCGTTGCTTTTTTACCGTTTTAAAAATAGAATATTCATTGATGGATGTTTCACGTCGGTACTCCCTATTTTTCCAGACACTCATCACGAACAATTGCTTATAAAACTCTACAAGATTCGGTATTACGATCCCTATGCTTTTTTCCCTAATGATCCATCTATCGAGGGTTTGGTAGTGAAGGGAGGTGTCGAGACGGATAAGTTCTTGTCGAGGGTTGGACATCATAATGTACGTACGTTAGAGTGGTTTAATCCCAAAAAACAGCGAAAAAAAACTATAAAAAGAATAGCGTATGGGGGGGGTTTCGCCCTTGGTATAACGGTTGTGTGTTGGTTGATTCAGAATACCATGTCTAAAAAAAATAAAAAATATTGCCACTCATAAAATAAAATGCTCCTGTTGAATCTTTTAGAATTGGCTCTTCTGATCACCATTTTGGTCTTTGTGATTATGATTTTTGTTCGCCAAAAAAATCAAGCCAAGGAAGGTTTTGATAACTGTTTTGGTGCTCAATACTATGGGGAACCTTTTTACAACAACTATAAAAACAAGATTTGTGCTCGCGGAACCACCCAACCCCTCTACCCCGAAGGAGGATGCGCAGTCTATGACCCTGAGAAGATTAGCGCGGAATACGCGGAAGGTAAATTCACACCCGCTGTATAATTTTAGATGGCGGTGCGTGCTATTTAAAGCCTAGATTTTATCGATAAAAAAAATGAAGTGGAATATTATCCCTACTCTTTGTCTTGTTTTTTTATCTGGGATTCAAGGATTCCGTCTTCCTACTCCACGACAATATGAACATGGCGTGACGCCCCCACTGGGGTTTTTTGATCCTCTTGGACTTTCTGATGGAAAAACTCGTCAAGAATTTAAAAAACTCCAAGAGGCCGAAGTAAAACACTCTAGGGTAGCCATGTTGGCCATTACAGGACTGGTTATACAGAATCGATTCAACGGATTATTGGGACTCCATAATCCTGGAAAATCAATCTATCATTTTGAAAAGGTGGAACTTGCTTATCCTTTTTTTGGATTATTTTTCTTGATCCTAATTGCTTCTATCGAGATTGCGAATCTCTACAAGGACTGGACACCTCCTCGTTCCAACCTAGAGATTTCAGTTCTTCGGGACGACTATATTCCTGGGGATCTTGGACTTAATTTTATAAAGGAGGATCCCAAACGTTTTTCGATTTTGCGCAACAAGGAACTTAATAATGGACGACTTGCCATGATTGCGACGGTGCTGTATGCGATGCGACAAATTTTTGAACCTCCGCTCTAATTTTTATCAACAAGTTTACAAGCTTAAAAGTTTAATTATTTAAGAAAAATAATCTCTTGTTCTGTATTAAAGATGAGCGATCCAAATGAACCCTTTCCATTCGTTTTTAATCCGTCCAGCGATAGTATAATTATTCCTATTTTAGATAACTCACAAGAATCTCCATCGACTGTGTTTTCCAACATTTTTAGTGTGCTTTTTGACAGTTTTATCGAAAACGATCGATTCAATGAGGCCGTTCAAAATAGTATGGATTCTTATAATGAAGAGTTGTTTCGAAAAAAAGAGGAATTTGTTGTGGATGTTGAAGCACAAGAAAAACTGTGTGAAAACATGGTGGATAAAAAGTGTTTTATATGTTTAGAATTGTTGGGGGACAAGATTTATTCTCTTCCTTGTGGTCATTGTTATCATAAGGATTGTCTAGACGAAGCCATGGCTCATCAGCACTACAAGTGTTCCTTGTGTAACGCCGAGATTCCAAAAAAAAAGAATGCGTCCCGAGAAGAACTCCAAAATGAAAACGGACACACGATAATTTATAGAAATCTTGTTTGATTTTTTTTTTTGCTAAAAAAAAATGAGGAATCTTGTCGCGCTACTATTTTTGCTTTTTCCATTGGCGACCCAATCCATGTTCCTCGGCACCGCGACCTCTGCGTATCAGATTGAGGGTTGGAATAAGGGGCGTTGTATATGGGACGATTATACAGAACAAAAAAATCTAACACCGGTGGGAAACGCTACCAATCACTATCTTTTATTCCGAGACGATATTCAAATGATGAAGAATCTTGGTTTCCATCACTATCGATTCTCTATATCGTGGACTCGTATCATGCCTTTTTATTTTGGTCAGACCGATCCTGACGGGCTGCGATTTTATCACGATGTGATTAACGAGTGTCTTCGAAATAACATTACTCCCTATGTCACTCTCTATCACTGGGATCTACCTGTCTATCTCCACCGAGAAGGAGGATGGCTGGACTCCCAACTTCCGTACTATTTTTTGGAATATGCCCAAATCATGTTTCTTGAATACGGGAAAAAAGTCAAATTTTGGATGACCGTCAACGAACCTCTGACCACCTCCAACCAGGGATATGGTCCAAATTGTAATTTTGCGCCCGGAGTGAACTGTTCCGATCAAAATCGTTTCTTGTCGGCGCGGAATCAACTTTTGGCTCACGCATTGGTGGGGAACTACTATAAACATCACTATACGGGAGATATTGGACTCGTCATTAATACCAATTGGATCCAAGCGATTGATGTAGCGAGTGAAGGATTTGCGAGACGACAGATGGACGAAACTCTGGGGTGGTTCTTGGAACCAATTCTTTGGGGAAAATTTCCAGAGATTCTAAAGAGTCAGACACAACCCTTTAACGATACGGAGCGTCAACTTTTGATGGATTCCTACACCTTTTTGGCGTTTAATCATTATACGACCTATTATGTCAATGGTCAGGGACAAAATAGCGTCGATCCCGAGTGGGAACCCGGGCAATCTACCTGGTTGTATGACGCACCTCGAGGACTTTCCTCCTTTCTCTACTATCTGATGGATCACTATCATGTTCCCGATACGTTGCCTATTTATATTACCGAGTGTGGCTTTTCTCAACAAAAAGATGGACTCTTGGATATGGAGCGAGTCCACTATATCTCGGGATACCTGAGAGAGGCCAATAAGTGTATCCGGGACGGGATTAATTTGCTAGGGTTTTTTGTATGGTCGCTGCTGGATAATTTCGAGTGGTCGTCGGGATATAGTGAGACGTTTGGGATTGTGTATGTGAATCGTACGGATGGGAATTTTACAAGGACGCCCAAATGGAGCGCGCGAGTGCTTTCGACGGTCGTAAATGTGGGAATATAATAGTTTTTGATTTTTATTTATTTAAAAGTATCTTTTCAATATGGTTAACTAATTCATCACCATTAATAAAAATTTTTTTTTTTGAAATAGGATTCCTATTATTAAATCCATCGGCATATTCTACTGCTTCTAATTCTATATATTGTTTTCCTAATAAACGACATAAATTATGATAATCTGCTTTATGAAATTTATCCACAAAGCATAACCTTCCATCACATTTTTGATTTACATTAATATTATTATTCATATGATCATCGCATACCGGATCACAATACCAATGTTTTCTAAAATTAATTTCAATAAGGGGAGTATCTTGTTGTGTAAAAATTATATTGGTACAGCCTGCTCCGTGAGCCGAAATAAATAGAGAACAATTACTGCAGATTTGATATTGTTCTTCGGGTTCCATATTATTAAAATTACAAATTTTAATAGGAAATTGTAGAGCTAATTGTAAAAAATCTTCTAATTTTAATTTGGTATCATACTCATATAAATATCTGTCATCAAAATTTCTCTGATTTACTAATATATACTTTTCATTGGTTTTATTATCAGGTGTAATTGTTTTATAAATTTTACATATATGAGGACAAACATCATACGAATTAAAATTAAAAACATCAAAGCCAGGATATGTTTGATTATTTTGTAAAGTATTATTATTTGAATAAATAACATTTCCATATAATTTTTTCATGACAAAAAAACGCCATTTTTGAGTTGGATGTTCAATATCTATATGAGTGGAATCTATAATTGCTTCACTATAATTGCTATTATAGTATTTAATAATATCCAACCAAAATATATGGAAAATATTATTATCGTTCAAATAACTCACTAATTGCATTATATATATATATATATAATATAATTATTTAAAAAAGAAATAAATTCTTATGGAGGAATTTTTTTCCAATAGTTGATATTTTTATGACCAATTTAAAGGAAAAAAATTCTCATGGAAATCGATGAATTTTTTTCCTAATCTTCAGATTAATATTTTTTCTTCCGACGCCGCCGATTCATCTTCTAGATTACACCGCCCCCAATCTCGTAATTCTATACCTTCTTTATTACAACAAATGTTACGTCGTGATGCGGGGAACAATCCATCGGTGGATTTGGAAGATGTTCAGATCTTTGTAGAAACAATTCCTTATTTAAATCAACAGACACAAACTTTAAATCAACCTGCGTTTCAGGGGCTTCAAATAGAAGAATTGAATCAAAATACGGAACTCATGATTTATACATTAGTGTCGGTGGCGGAAATTTGTGGAATCTGTCGCAATAATTTCCAATCCATGGAGATTTGTAGAAAACTCGTCGCGTGTCAGCATTTTTTCCATCAACGTTGTGTCGATTCCTGGTTACATCGAAATAATACCTGTCCAATGTGTCGACAGTGCGTTTTGCCTCCACCGCCACCGTCTTCACAAAATTGATTCTCCCATTTTTTATTCAAATTCATCATCAATAGGATGAAAACTCATGATGATCTTGTGGAAGACATTCAAAAATTAAAATACATGATTCTTCAAGAAGTCAAACCCTTGAAAATAAATAATAGTAAAATGATCGAACTCTATACTTATATCTTTCAGTGTTGTTTAGAAGATCGTGATCCCAATAAGGAAAAAACATTTGCGCTTTTTGAAATCCACGATCGTATGGTTTATGAGTTTATAGAAGATTGTCACCAAATTTTAAAAGAAAAAGACGACACTCCAACACTGTCACTCTATCAAAATCTGTTTGAAAAATTTATATTTTTTGTCAAGAATCTCAATATCATATTTCAATATTTAAACAAATTTTTCATTTCTAGATTGAATTTAGTGGATCTCCATACAAAGTGTATTAATATTTTTAAATCTACGTTTTTAGACTCTATGAATAGAAACTGTTCCGAAATTATACAATTACAACTCGAGATTGGATATGAACTTTCTAAAGATTTTGTAAATTCTTTTTGCGCTCTCTTGAAACTCTATCGAGATAATTCTATGGATAACCATTTATTATTAGACGCGGTGAAAATAGGAATCACGAAATATTACGAAAGCCTCCAACAATGTTTTTTGTCGATTGAAAATTTGATAATGTATTATGATCATCATACGATTAAAATAAAACAACTGGTAGTTACTATTAAATATCCATTTTTAGAAAATGAGATTCATCAAATATTCACAAAAAGTATGTGTAAACCAGAGTTTATTCTGCTTTTTAAAAAACATTTTGAAATGGTGTATCAAGAGAAAGATTTGGAAAAAATCAAGTTTATTTTTACCATATGTCCAACAACACTACAAGAGTGTATTTTTACAACCTTGGAAAAAATTATAAACCATGATTTATCAAGTATATTTTTCACGAGTGTGCTGTATTTTAATG
>Ga0209356_1001047_pt1 | contig 10930 bp, 8 predicted proteins | sample LauGreFaBDMM15SN_2_FD_188213 | JGI IMG/M metagenome (GOLD analysis project Ga0209356, IMG submission 188213) | Freshwater lake microbial communities from Lake Michigan, USA - Fa13.BD.MM15.SN (SPAdes) (version 2) | ecosystem: Environmental > Aquatic > Freshwater > Lake | place: Lake Michigan, USA...
TCAAAAATAAATGTACTCATATTGTCCTCTGTTTAGAGAAGGATGGGGCATAAGCCCCACCCTCCATTACTACTAAAGAGCAGCGATTGATGAACCTGTTTCGATTCTGTACAATGCCTCTTCGCGGTAGCGAGCAAAGCCAAGTACGCCGTACCAACCCATTGGGCGGTGACGCATTAACTTGTCAACTACTGGTCCAATAACTACGTGTGGCTCTTCGGCAACGGCTTGTGCCATTGCTTGCTGTCCACAGACGATTGTATTGAATACGCGGGTTACTGGAGTTACTGTAAGAGTATTAGTTCCTACTGTTCCAGAGTTAGCAACATCTACAGTAAATGTAGTGTTAGTTGCACCAACGGAGATTGCTGTAATCTTTGCAGAAGAACCTACGTTAGTACCAGAGATTTTATCTCCAACCTCAGCACGTCCACCGAATGCAGCATTTGCTGCAACGATAGTAAACGCACCTGAAACACCGCTAACTGCAGATGCAGTTGCTAGTGCTGTTTGGTCTGCGCCAGCCTTTGATGAGAACATACGTGCAGACTCAACATAGTATGCGCCTTCGTAGTTACCAATTTCTCCTGCCCAAATGCGGTCTTGTGAAGAACCGTATTGGTTAGGTAGTAACCAGCCTTGTCCTGAAGAGGACTCAGCACGTAGGTCGTGTGATACTTCTGGGTGAATACCAGTCCAGTATAGTGAGCCTTTACGGCCAACTGCCTTAGCAGAACGTAACTTAGCGACTACCTTGCGGACGTCTGCTGAGTCAAGTGTATCTGAGGCATCAACTGTTGCAGTTGATGTAGCGTTACCACCAAAGATTTTATATGTTCCGCCACGCAATGTTGTCATTGCTATGGAGTCAATAGAATCTGCTAGGTTGAAAGCGATAATGTTTGCGATTGCTGGGTCTACATCAGCAAGGCTGAATAGTTCCAACGCACGAGTTACCAACACAGAGTTTCCATACTCGGCAAGAGTAATGTTAACGTTGGTTGGTGTAGACATTGCTACTGCATCTGGGTCAGTTGTTTCTGTCAGAGCGGTAGTATTTTCGGCCAAGTCAACATAACGTTGTAGCGTTACGGTTGAACCTGGTATTGATTGGCGAGCAGGTGTTTTGTCTGCGACAGAACGAATTAATGGTTCTGAGCGAAGAGCGAATTCAAGTAAGCGGTCATACGCTGCTTGAACAAGACCTGCACTACCAGATGTGCCTCCTAATGAGGATGCACCAGTTGATACAAAGGCGTTTGCCATTTGTTGTCACCTCCAAGGTGATAGGAATTACTATGGATTAAATATTACTGTGTGCGTAATATGGAAAGAATTTCTTCTGCAGATTGTGCATTAGAAATTTTTGCTTCCAAGTCTTCAGCACGGTCAGGGGTCAGGGAACCCTGGGTAAGAATATCTTGCTGCCGTAAGGCTGCTCGATTAACTTCTTGTTCCTGAGTTACTGCTGGCTCTTTAGTTAATCCAAACAAGTCGCCATTATCGTCAAGCCAGGTATTAACTGACTCTTCACTAACGTCTTCTAAGTCTTTAAGGATTAATCTTTGTGCCTTTGGATTGACACCCTTCTTTTCTAGGACCTCTTTGACTACACGCTCACGCTGCACCTTGGATAATCCCTCAAGTTGCTCAGTGAGTTCCTTAATACGTTTTTCATCGTTACGCTTGGCTTTCCGCAATTTTTTAAGTAAATCGCTTCCATCCATCTGTGTTTCGTTGTCGGTATCTTGGTCGTCTTCGTCTTCATCCCAGTAGTTGTTGCTCATAGCAACCCACCCTTCTATTCGTTTAGTTTAGTCGCAAGCCTCAGTTTCCAATCGGGGAATCGGTCTGGCTCTTACTACCAGTCTTTTACGCTGTGTGTGCTGGTCGGCCACACAGGATTCTATTTAGAACTGGCCTGAGCCAGATGATTTGCTTAAATAGCCAGTAGAGTAGGAACCTTTTACATTTCCAACTTGACTTGCAAATCTATTTTCTTCAACTTCTTTAATTTTGCTTAGTTGTGATAAATTAGCGGAGTCTTTATAAAATACTGCACTTTGTGCTTGTGCTTGTGTAAAGTCACCACCACTCATTCTGGCTAAATCACCTGCTCTACTTAATGATGAAACTTGTCCAAACCCAGCCAAAGCAGAATTGTAATCAAAGCCTCTATTAGCAATATCTGTTGCTGTTGCTAGGTCAACCGGTATTCCGTATTGTGCTCCAGCAGAAAGAACTGATACTCCCTTAATCTTTTGACTTAGAGCCTGTGCTCCTTCTGGACCAGTTAAGATAGCCCTAGCAATAGATACTCTATCTACTCCAGGAAAGTATGTTGAAAGTGTTGCTTTTAATTCTTTGGGAGCATAATCAATTGTGTTAAAAACATCACTAATTAAACTTGCTACTTCATTAACAGACTTTTGTTTTCCAATAACATCTCCAAGAAAACTTTCTGTTGCTAAATCACCTAAACCAGCACCAGTTAGGACTTCTCCCATTTTAGCCTCTGTTGCAAAAAACTCAGCAATAGTAGGTACTGTTATAGCGGCACCTTTTTGCTTAGCATCTCTTAATGCAAATATTCCTTTAAAGCGAGAAGTAAACTCAGGTATGGCATTTTCGCTTTCTGCCTGATATAATGCAAGGTTAATAGCCTCATCTACTTCAGAACCAGTTTTATAAAACCCTGATACTAAACTATAAAGTTTACCAACATATGCCTTATTTACTTCATCCTTACCAAATAATAAACCTAATGTAGCCTTGAATGTGTCTAAGGCTAATGTTCTAGTTGTTAATGATGTATCTGCGATAGCGTCAGATTTAGTACCAGTTCCACTATCTCCACCAAGCCATTTATTAAATTCAGCATCAGATACAAGGCGTCCTTCTATGTATTTTTTGCCAGTATTAGAGGTACCACTTCTACCTTCTTTAATATAAGAATCATCTGACCTATTGTTAGGATATACAATAGTGTCTCCACCACCGCTAGGTGTTACACCGCCGCCAGTATTATTTTGATTTAAACCATCTAATAATTTTTTTAGTTCTTCATTTGTATCTTTTATGCCTTTAAATCCAGCAGCAATTTGTCTATCTAAAGATGAACCACCAGTAACAGGTTTATTCCCAGTAGACCCTGCTTTAGGTAAATTACTAAAACCACTACCACCAAAACCGCCTGATGGTTTTGCAGCAGGTTTAGCAATAACTGCAGGAGTGTTATAGGAAGTTTTAGGTGCTGCTGGTTTTTGAGCAGGTGGTCTAGGTGGTATATATCCAGATGCCATTATACTCCATATCCAAACGCTCTACCTAATGCAGTAGCAGCAGTTCGTGCTGACTCATTAGCGGCAGTTGTGTTTTCCCATTGAGGACTGTTTCTTAATTTAATTCTAAAATCTGCTAATGACACGCTAGGTATCTTACCAGCAGTACCATCAGGGCGTAATGCTCTATCTAAATCCATATTGTCTAATTGGATAGCATTAGGGTCTAGTTCTAATTCTTTAGCCATAAGATTAATGTATGGTGAAGCCAAGTCTCTAATTGTAGAACCTGGATTTTGTCTTAAACGCTCTGCATATTGCGGATAATTTATTGCTGCTTTTTGGGCAATAGTAGAACGAAAATCATCATTACTGATTTCGCCCCTAGCAATTCGTTTAGCAGCAGTATATAGTTCTGCATCAGAAAAATCTAGTGTACCAAAACCAGCCAATATAGAGCGAGCATTGTTTAAAGCAGTAAGTGATTTACCACCTAATGACTTCTCATCTTTGAAGTTGACCTTTGCCCATATGTAATCAGCAGCAAATATTTCTGGTTTAAAGAAAGAAGGTTTTTCAGTTGTAGTTGTAGATTCAACTATTTTTTCTGCGGATTCTGGTGTTAGGCCTGCGGTAACCTTAGAAGATGAAGCCTTTACAACTTCTTCAATTTGCCTTTGTTGTTCTTTTTTAAACTTCTTAAGGAAGTCTTCAATGTCAATATCAGTAAATTTAACATTATACTGAATATCTCTAGCAGTTTGTTGGAGTAATGCCCTAGCAGATATTTTATCTAACTGAACCAAGTTTCTAGAAACAGAGGTACCAGATTTATTTTTATTAGACGCTTGTTCAGCATTATATTTATTTAAAAAATCTTGAAGACCTGGGTCATTTACAATTTTTGCAGCCGCTGCATCTGCCTGGGTGGTTTGTGTTGGTGCTTGTTTAACGGGTGTAACGTTACTCATCAATCAACCGCCTTAAGGGTATCATTATCATAATATATCTTTATTAAAGTCTGTAGTTTGGGGTGAAAAGCACCTAAATTTTGTTCAATATAATCTAGATATGCATCTTTAAACTTTGCTTTTCTTTCATCTCCCATAGGAAATGAATTATATATATTAGTTACATTATCACGCAAATTCATAAAAGTAGTAACATCTTGCCAATATTCGCTTTGACCATTTTTGTTCATAAACTTTTTATCATTTATAACTGTTTTCAATGCCCTAGAATAGTTATAGGAATTGTCGCCACGAAGACCAGCGGAGTATTCATCAAACCACTCTTGACTTTCACTCTTAAATGTTGTGTTTGCAAGGTATCTTAGAACTGCTCCCAATTCTTCATGAGAACGGAAAGACTTGCCATCTGTAATTCTTGCTTCTAATGCGTCTTTAACAGCATTATACTTATCCCACATAATATTTTTTTGTCTTTGTATGTCTTCTTCTCGTGGGGTTAATTTGGTATCGTTAACCAATTTGCTGGTTCCAGGAAGTTTAAGGTTAGGGTCTTTGAGGATTCTTGAGATAGCGGTATTTCGGTCCTCAGTTGTATACTCAATGTCTGCACCAAGTAGTCCAACTAGAGAGACATCATTGTCTTTAATACCTGCTAATGCCTTTACTAAGTCAGGATTATCCTTAAATATTCTATTATAACTTTCAACAGTCGGAACTATTCCAGGAATATTTTTATTGTAATCTTTAAAGGTAACATTTTCAAGAATTAACTCTGGACCAGTAATAGTTAATAACTCATCACCAGCAAAGGTCTTGGCTTTTTCTCTGTCATAACCTTGTTTTTGATATTTATCAGTTAATCTAGAGTACAAGTTATCTATTAACCTTGTTGGGTACAAATCAACTTCAATTGGCACACCATATGGAGATGCAAAACTATAGATAAATTTCTTGCCCCACAAGGCTCGGGCTTGCTGTATTGCCTGTTCTTCGGTTATCATTTCTTTTTCGATACCCATATCCATTAATATTTTATGGTATCTGTAGATAGAGTTTACCGAACTCAAAAAATCGTCTTTGCCCATAGGAGTAAGTGCATAGTTTAAGGCAGCGGTTAAATAGGTAGGGGTAAAAGATTTTACAATACCTTCTGTTGGACCATAAGGAAAATATGTATTATATCGATTACCTAAAACGTTTTTAATCCATTCTGGGCCTTCTTTGCCGCTGACATAATCTTCTGCCCTAGGCCATTCTTTAAATATTTTTGATAGGCTTATAGATACAAGAAATGACGGGCTTGGCTCGTTAAGTAAAAATCCTAGTGACTTAGCATTTAACTTTGTTATTGGACCGTCTTGTCCCGTAATTGATATTTCTTTATTAAAGGGAATTACTAGGTGGGAAATTTCATTTAAATCTTCCGTAGGATTGCCAAACTTATCTACACCAAAGTTTTCAAACACTCTTCCGTAGTTATAAACAAATCCAGTCATTCTAACAGGATTTTTTGCTGCTAATCTTCCATAACGGTATACCGCATTAAAAGATGCTGCTGGGAATGCTGTTACAGCCCTAAGAGCATATATTAATTGATTTTGTCTGCGAATTGTATAAAATACTTTTTCAGTTTCTTGTAATGCTTCTCTTCCTGCTGCTTGACGCAGAGCATTCCATTGCGCTGTTGTTACTTCAACGCCCTGATTAACCAATGATTCTGCTTTTTTAGATAATATGGTCATGGCTCTTTGGTCAAAATAGTTCTCTCGAATTGGATTTTCTACAGAGTTTAATTTTTTGTAAAAATAACTTGCAGCATTGCTGATACTACGATTTAATCCATAATCAAGGTTATCACCAAAAATTGCTCTTTCGGCATAACGCCAGTCAGACGGAGCAATTGGAAATAATTGATTATCTTCTATTTTGGGCGATAGTATTCTTCTTAATTCGTTTTCATTCATTTCTCGTTGAAGCAAAATACTTCTTGCTTCACTAGATGGAATTGTACGATTAATAGTAGCCGTTCTGGTCTTTACGTATGCCAGACCATCGTCTAATCCGTATACGCCCCAGTCATCTAAGTATTTAATACCTTCTGAACTAGATACCCATTTAGCCAATGTTTGGTTACTAGGGTTAGAAAGAATAATTTTATTTAATTTATCGTTACGTATTAATTGATTAGCAACATGCTCTAATTCCCCAAAGTATCTAGGGTTAGTAATATCAACTACTACGTTAGGTACACGTGCAGCAATCATTGCTGCTCTATTGCCAACAGACAACTCTCCAAGAAAGTTTAACTCAAGCGTACTGGTATTATCAACTTCGGCTCTAATTGCTTTAGACAGATTGTTCCCAAAGGTATCATCAAAAAATGAAGTTACCTTAACTGCTTGACCGTTTACTACACGTACATTGTCTTTTTTGCCGTAGTAAAGTTTTTTATATTTTTCAGTTTTGCCAAATAAATCTGCTTGTTCGGTTTGCAGTTTGCTATTCTGTTTTAATACATTGTCAATTTCTTCATAGGAAGTTTGTAAAGCGCTATCTGCATCTTTAATTACCTTTTTGTTAGTTCCCATTCTATTAATGAGATTTCTATACTCGGCAATTCCAGCCTTTGCTTTATCTAATTTTGGTTTTACTTTTGCCAAATACGCACTATCTGCAGTTTTTTCTACATATGCTATTCTTCGCTCCAGAGATGGAACATTTGCAAAAGTAGGTTTTTTCCCCAAAGGGGCGTACATATCTAGAAGGGTTAACTCTACCTCATCTAATGATTTATCGATAGATTCTAGTTGTTTTTTAAGTTTAGGTAAATTTTGCTCTCTAGCAATAGGCGATGTTTTTTTAGTAAACATATCAGAAATTGTTGCTTGCTGTACCTCTTTCATAGCAAGTAATTCGTTATGCTTTTTATTGGCTATAGCAATTTGTCTATTAATTGCTACAACTTCTTTTCTATTAAGAAGTTTTTTTGCTGCACCAGCAGGTTTAATTGTAAGAGTATTTTTAGTACTATTTTTAATACCCGTCCAGGCAATTGTGCCTGCTGTTTTTAATCCTGCGCCTAGAGCGGCAGCAATCATTGGCTCTGCAATTGATTGTTTAATTGCATACATGGGTCTAACTAAAGCGTTAAAAGTCCAGATTCTAGTCAATTCTGAATACACTTCACCTGCATATTTTTTACTGTAGCCAAGTGTTCTACGGGCACCACTCTCTGTAGCCCTTAATATCATTTCTTTTTCTATTACATCCCAAGGAGAAAATAAATATGATTGTGCCATCTGAGCGGTACTAAGTGGGCTAGTTGCATTCATAGAGCCATCTGCGTCAAAGGAGAAGCCAGTTCTTTCGTGTGCTCTCTTATTGACGGCTACAGTAGCACGAATGCTTTTAATATTTGCAAGCATTTCGGCTTCTGTTCTGTATCCGTTTTTCCATGCAACAGCAAAACCAATTTGTTCGTCAATTTTTTCTAAAATTTCATATTGCTTGCCAGAGGTCTTAGCACCTAAGAATTCTGTTTCCCATTGTCTTCTTAGGTCAGCAACTTTAATATTTTTAATTTCATCACTTTTTGTAATATCATTTTTTACCCTAATAGTCACAATGTCTTTTCCATTTTTAAATGTTGGAATAGCATCAACAAAAGAGGTAAGTTCAATACGAGCATCAAATGGGCGCATACCACCTAAGGTTACAAATCGTAATGGTTTTAAACCAGTTACAGAATTTCTAAATTTAATAAGATTGGTAATTGGAGCACCTACTTTGTTACCAAGTCTTAAACTTAGTATTTCTCCAAGTTCACGTTTACCAGCACTACCCTTGAATTCATCAAATTTAACTAAGTCTTTACCAACTCTTAGTGCAGCCTCAATTTTAATAAAGGAACTTGTAGCACCTTGAGTGTTTCCAAGTTTAGGGTCTAATGGGAAATAATCTGTTTTTCCGGCGTACCTTATTTGGTCACTTTCATCAAAAAAAACAGAACGCATTTCTTTTAGTCTTGGGTCTTTATCAATTGCATTATCCCAGGCTTTTTTTAACCTGTCTACTGCTGGACCTTCTGGTATAAATACTCGTCCTGTTTGTAAATATTTGTCCTGTAGTTGCCCAACTACATTTTGTGAAAAAACTAAATCGTCACCATTAGTTTCCGCAAGACGTGCTATAGCGTTTATGTCTCCCTTATCGGCAAGTATTAAATCTGCAACAGTTTCTTTTTTGGTTGCAGATAATATAGCACCAGATAGTCTTTCGTTGTTACTATACAATTGAACTAAATCATCAATTTGAGCAAAGTTTTGGCTTTGAGCCATTTCTATCATATGACTTGCTGCTACGGTTTGTCTGCCACCAATATTATCGGCATAGTCAAATCCATCTCTAATGTCTTTTTCAAACTGATTTACACTTGTTGCCCTAGTTCTAACACCAGCATGATTTAATCCTGATTTGCCTAATCTACCGGCAAAACCAAAACCTTTACCTATAACAGTATTTCCAAGAAATAAATCTGTTAAACCAGTATAATATTTACCAACAGTATTTTCAGAAAAATTTCTACGTATGTTTTCATCGTCCCATAAATCAATATCATCAAGACTAATTTTTCCAAGACTTAAAACGGCGGCAGATACTGGTTGGGTAAAAACAGATTTTGTTAATGCTTGACCGAGGGAAACTTTAGCACTACGGTCATAAGCCCTGCTTATGTCTTTAAATTGAAAGCCTGCTTCAAATTGACCTTTTTTATAAAGGGGAGAATTAATATCAGTTAATAGCCCAAGTGTTGATACAGGTCTAGTTAGTATAGGTGATATAACTTTATTGTTTAATGTTATTGCGCCTCTAAGTAATAAGTCAGCGGCTCTTTCTGTTCCAGTAATACCAAATTCATTTACACTACGAAGTCCTGTTTGAAGTTTACCTTTAAAACTTTGTGCAGTTTCTGCACTAGGTGCATCAATGATAGGTTCTAAGTTACCTGTTAATAAATCTTTTCCAAATGATTTAACAGGTCTAACAACTTTAGTGGAGATAGCATCTGTGAAGTTTGACCACAACGACATTCTATCTCCTTAAATTACGAATTGGATATCTATTTTCTGTTGTCCCCTGGATATTGTCACCAGTGATTGCATAAATAAAAGCATTTCTATCTTCTGGTGATTCCCAAGATTGCATTGCTAATTCTATAGCAATTGCTGCATTTTGGTATCCTAGGGAGTTAGCAAATTTATCTATATTATCAAAAAGGCTACCTGGTAGCCATGCTACCTTACTCATTGTTGCTCTAATAAATAATTAATAAAACGTTTATATGAATCTGGAGTATCTGGCAAATTTGCTGCGTAGAGTAATGTTGGAAGATACTTTTGAACAATCATTTTATTTTCATCTGCTCTTGTATCGGCACTAATGTTCTTAGGAAGGATGTCAGAGCCAGGTCCAGGTCCCATATCTACACCAGCAGTTACTGGTTCAGATGGATTATTGGTTGGGTCCAATAGTGTACCTAACTGTTTACCAAAAATAGGACCCTCAGGTGCGCCAGACATTGGTGCTGAAGTCTGTTGAGTCATTAATTCTTGTCCTTGTCCATAAGGCATCCCAGGAATATATTTAGCCGCTTGTGTTCCAGATTGTCCTGCGCCACCAGTTGCTGAAATATTGGCAGGGTTATTCTGTGGTGCCGTAGGACGATTTCCGCCACTATTTTCATTTCCAGCCAAGTTATCTCCTACTTAGTAAATTGTGTTTTTGTGTGAACTGTTCCGCCACACCAAATATTGTATTGAATTGCTATGTTTACTGCTTTCTTAGCAGCACCTGTTGCTTTGGCGTGTGTCTTTATTTCTATTTCCATCATTGCTAGAGCGCCAAGGGCTAATCCGCCACCTGTGCCTATTCCGTATAAACCTCTATCATCTCGCATATATCCATAGTCATCACTAACTTGATATAAGTTTCCATTAAAACAGACTAAAGCATCCCATCCAGCATCATCATCATTCTTTCCTTTAGGTGCTGGGTCATACCCTGAACTTGTTAATGCCTGTCTAATTGATGGTAAAACTTTAGTCATCATAAATTTATCTGGGTCTTGCGTTTTAATTACTTTAGGTGGTTGCCATAGGTTATTAAGAATATCTCCTGCTATAGCATCTCCTGCTACGGCAACTAGATACTCACCAACCTTAACTATCTTTTCGCATCCTTTGGCTACATATGGTCTATCAGTATATGTAGTCATTGAGTCTGCTGCTAAAACAGCCCAACCTTTACCCTGTACACCAACGATTGCGGTCATAGTCCCCTACTTAGTTGTTAAGCCCTTGTTACTACTCGTCCACCTGCTTTACCGCCTGAAGTTAAACTTGAAAGTATTGTTTGAAGGTCTGGTGGTTGTTCTGGTGGTAATATACCTTCTGTAGGACCTTGAGGAGAGCCTCCTACTGGGGCACCAGAGGGAGCAGGGGACATTTGCTCAACCATAGGATTAGAAGCACCAGCAGGAGGGACCTGTTGTTGCGGTGCAAAGGTAGCCTCAATAGCATCTTCTAATGCTTGTCCCTTTTGGCGAGCCTTGATTACCGCAGCAATTTTTCTAACTACTTCAGATGCATCTTGTCCTTGTGTAGCCATTTGTGGTATTGC
>Ga0209356_1001050_pt1 | contig 10896 bp, 10 predicted proteins | sample LauGreFaBDMM15SN_2_FD_188213 | JGI IMG/M metagenome (GOLD analysis project Ga0209356, IMG submission 188213) | Freshwater lake microbial communities from Lake Michigan, USA - Fa13.BD.MM15.SN (SPAdes) (version 2) | ecosystem: Environmental > Aquatic > Freshwater > Lake | place: Lake Michigan, USA...
CTGTCAACCGTGAAGTCAAATTGATGTTAGGCCAAGCCGTATCGGGCGAAGCTACACCGACCTCTTTGCGTTTTGGGGCCAAGGACGTTATGGATTTGAATTGGAAAAATCTTTTAGATGCCTATAGTTGTACTGAATGTGGCCGCTGCACGGATCAATGTCCGGCCAATCAAACCGGTAAATCATTATCTCCTCGGAAAATAATGATGGACACAAGAGATCGATTAGAGGAAGTGGGCGTGATTTTGTCCAAAAACAAAGGCCAATTTGTCGATGACGGAAAATCATTACTGGATAAAATCAGTGGGGAGGAATTACGTGCTTGTACGACTTGCCAAGCATGTGTGGAGGCCTGCCCGATGGAATTGTCGCCCCTAAACATAATTTTGGAATTGAGAAGGTACCAAATCATGGAAATGTCGGATGCTCCTGCAGCATGGAATTCCATGTTTTCAAATATTGAAACAAATCAAGCTCCTTGGAAATTCAATCCTTCGGATCGAATGAATTGGGCAAAATCATAAGCAATGAAAAAAATATTAATTGGTCTCTTAGCCCTGATAGTGATTTATTTTATTGGTCCTCAGCCAAATGCACCGGAGTTGAAGGCGAGTCCAACTTGGACCATCATCCCGGATTCGATGACGCAAATATCCGAGTTTATCCAACAGAAGGAATTGGAAAATAAGGAGTTAAAACCTGGCAATGAAGCAAAAATTATTTGGGCTGATTCCTTACATCCTCAAAAAACTAAATATGCTTTTTTATATGTGCATGGATTTTCAGCCTCACAGATGGAGGGAGATCCGGTACACCGACAAGTTGCCGCGGCGTTTAATGGAAATTTAGTATTAGCTAGAGTCGCAGGACATGGAGAAAAGACCTCTGATCGTACTTTGGGAAATGTGACGGCTGATGATTATTATGCGAGTGTTGAAAATTATTTGGCCATAGCGAAAAAACTAGGCCAAGAGGTAATTGTGATGGGAACATCCTTCGGGGGAGCGATGACGATTTATTTAGCCTCAAAACACCCAGAAATTAAGGCAATCATTTTATATGGACCTTGTATTGAGGTGGCTGATCCGAGCGCGGCTTTGTTAGACAATCCTTGGGGGCTACAATTAGCCCGACTTATTAAAGGGGGAGAATACAATGAAATACCAAGCACAAATAAGGCGCATGATGCCTATTGGAATTTGCATTATCGGTTTGAGGCTGTGGTAGAAATGCAAAATTTCTTGACACACACAATGAACAAAGAAGTTTTTAGCCAGGTAAAAATACCTGTTTTATTGACCTATTATTATAAAGATGAGACTCATCAAGATCAGGTCGTTTCGGTCAAAGCGATGCAAAAAATGTTTCCGGAATTAGGAACGGATTCATCGTTAAAGCGTGAAATAGCATTTCCTGAGTCAGGCAATCACGTCATTACCTCACCTATTTTGGGAAAGAAAACAGAATTGCCGATGCAGGCCTCCGTCAAATTTTTAAATGAAGTCGTACAACTAAAGAAGTAATATGTCAGAGATGGTGTTACATATTCGAACAATGGCTGATTATTTAGCTAAGGGTGAAATGCCGGAATATTTATTTTGGGTGGGTTGTGCAGGTTCTTTTGATGACCGACAAAAAAAAGTGACGCGCGCTTTTTGTGAAATTTTACAAAAGGCTGAAATTTCATATGCCGTTTTAGGAACAGAGGAATCATGTACGGGAGATCCCGCAAGAAGAACAGGCAATGAGTTTTTGTTTCAAATGCAGGCGATGACTAATATTGAGGTGCTGAATATGTACCAAGTGAAAAAGATTGTGACGGCCTGTCCTCATTGTTTTAATACGTTGAAAAACGAATATCCAAGTCTTGGGGGAACCTATGAGGTCATTCACCACACGGAGTTATTGGCTCAATTATTGAAAGAGGGTAAAATAGAAATCGCGGAGGAAAGGGAGGAAATCGCATTTCATGATTCTTGTTATTTAGGTCGTGGAAATGGGATTTATGAAGCGCCTCGAGAAATTATTTCGGAACTTCAAAAAGATTTAAAAGAACTAAAAAGTTGCCGCACCAAAGGACTTTGTTGCGGTGCCGGTGGGGCCCAAGTGTTTAAAGAACCGGAGCCAGGTGCCATGGATGTCCAAGTAAAACGTACCGAAGAGATTATTGAATCCGGAGTCAAAAAAGTCGCCATCGCCTGTCCTTTTTGTATGGTAATGATTCAAGATGGTTTAAATAAAACAGGCCATGACAAAGATATCCAAGTAGTGGATTTAGCTGAGTTGGTCCAAAAAGCAATGAAATAAGATGTATATACCATTCGAACAATTACCCGATCAGTCCCGTGTATGGGTGTATCAAGCAAATCGTCCCTTATTGGCCGATGAAATGGAACAAATAAGTTCTTTTTTGACACATGAGATGAATGCTTGGGCTGCCCATGGAGCTCCGTTGAATGCTTCTTTTGAGATTCGTTTTGACCAAGTTGTTATTGTCGCGGTCAACGAAGATATCAATGAGGCCTCAGGTTGTTCCATTGATGCGTCGACACGCTGGTTTAAATCTTTGGGAGAGACGTTTCAAATCGATTTTTTTGATCGGCAAATTGCTAAAATTCAAGGGGAACAAATTTCGCTTATACCGATAACTTCGATTAAAGATTTTATATTGAGTGCTCATTTATTGGAAGAAGATTTTATCATCCCACCACAAACATCAGACTTGAGTCAATACAGAAATCAATGGCTTCAACCGGTTCGTGAATCCTGGTTGAAAAAATATTTAGCTAAATCAAGCGTTTAACATGGCGGAAGATTTAATCAAAATTAACGGAACAAGAGCGGATCAGTATGCGAATTTGTATCCTCAGATTCAATCTTTGTTGGCCGGAGAAACAGATCTATATGCTAACCTTGGCAACATAACAGCGGCTATTCATGATATTTTCGGATTTTTTTGGGTAGGTTTTTATTTGGTGAAAGGAGATGAATTAGTCTTAGGCCCATTTCAAGGCCCCGTGGCTTGTACTCGAATTCCTTTTCATAAAGGAGTTTGTGGATACGCCTACACGGAAAGAAAAACAGTTGTCGTTCCTAATGTAGATGAATTCCCGGGACATATTGCTTGTGCCTCTGCCTCAAAATCCGAAATTGTTATCCCGGTATTTCATGAAAACCAAGTGATTTTAGTCCTCGACGTGGACTCGGATTCTTTAAATGATTTTTCGGAGCAAGACCAAATAGGCCTTGAGAAAATCATGACTATAATTGAAGAAAATTGGGTGAGCTGGAATTAACGTAATTTTGCAATAACCGTTTCTCCGCCGACAGGCTTATCGCCTAAATTGACGCAGATTTCAGCGTCTAAGGGCAAGAAAATATCAATTCTACTTCCAAATTTGATAAACCCAAATTCTGAACCTTGGGTGACTGAGTCGTTTTCTTTGGCATACCAACAAATTCTTTTGGCTAGGGCGCCGGCAATTTGGCGGAACAATATTTCAGTACCATTTTCATGTTTGACTACATAAGTAGTTCGCTCATTTTCGGTGCTTGACTTCGGATGCCAAGCAACCAAAAATTTCCCCGGGTGGTATTTAAAATAAGAAACAATGCCTGAAATGGGATTGAAATTAATATGCACATTTAGTGGCGACATAAAGATGGAAATCTGTCTGCGTGTGCCCTTGAAATATTCTGATTCTACGGTCTCTTCGATCACAACTACTTTTCCATCAGCGGGTGCAATAATATGCTGAGGATTAATTTCAGTATGACGTTTCGGTACTCTGAAAAATTGTAAAATGATTAAATAAAATAGTGAAGTAATGACAACAATGAATTCCCTTAGGTATTCTCGGTCTGGAAAAAGATAGGCAAAAAACGCATTGATGCCAAGGACAATGATAAGTGATGTGATTAATAAAGTCCTTCCTTCGCGGTGTAAGGTCATAATTTAATTATTTCTATGAGTAGCTTATTGTTTTAAGCTTAGATTTATAAGTCAAAATTAGCCATTTTCGTTTAAATTATGTCAAGATTTCTCATTCATACGATAAGAATTATTTAAATTTTATATAAATAAATTGCATTTTTGGATAGAATTAAATTCCTATGAGGTATTTCCAATTATTTTTTTCCATCCTTTTTCTTTTGTTGGCTAGACCCGTTTTAGCCCAAACAGCTAAATGGATTCATCCAAAATCTGGAAATATTTACCAGATTAATTTTGAAACAAAAGAGTTTTTTGAAAATAAAGATGGGGCCCAATGGAATAAAATAGCTGACCTAAGTTTTCAAGATATTAAAAGCTATGATCTGATTTCGGGGAACAGGCATTACCAAGAAATCCCTATTCCAGGCTCAAGCGTATCTTATCTAATGGTTAGTTGCACGGGCCAAGTATATCAATTAGATCGCAAAAATTGGATTTTAAAACGCATCGATCAAACTTTTTATCGAGGGGCAAATTGCCAATCGGTTAAATTTCTGCGAAATGGCGTATTGTATTCCTTTGGAGGATACGGATTTTGGCAATCATCCAATGTGCTAACGAAATACGATCCTATTAATAAAGAATGGATAAGTATAGGAGTTAAGGGTGATGTGCCTGCGGCAATTAATGATGGAATTTCAGCATATATTCCGTCAAGGGATGTTTTCATTACCATGGCTAACCTAAAAGTGAATGATTCTAAAATGTATGAAAGTGCAGTTATTGATTGGAATATATATGAATACGGATTCAAGGATCATAATTTTATAAAAATTGGCGAGATACATTTAGAAGAATTAAAGAAATACGTGGAAAAGGATCTCTATAGGAATTACCTGTTCAACGGCAGGTATTTTATTTTGATCGATAAGTCCATTCAGGTGTATCGCTATGATACGATGATCATTGTAGATCTTTTAGATAATTTTAAAACTTACCATTGGCTTAATTCAGGCAGATTGCCCGTGACAGGAAATAATGATAACTTTAGTGATCAGGAAATACATTATAAAGGGAAAGACTCATTGACTTGGTCATCTAATTTTTCTACTAAAAATTCAACTATTAAAAAAGCTACTCAATACACCATTTCTATTAATGATGTGATAGCTGATTCGGAATATTTAGGGAAAATAACAGACGAACCTTGGTATATTGAATTCTTTAAGGTTATTATGTTAAGCTTGGGAGTTTTAACGAGCCTATTTTTAATATTTATTTTTGGCAACCTGAAAAAAAAGCAGGCTTAGGCGAAAGCTAAAAAATATTTTGGGCGAAAATGAGCAAAAGTTCCTTGATTTCCTTTTGTTAAATTATAATCAAGGCTATGTCAATGGGCATCAATTGATTGTTTTTTTTGGTCGGCATAAAAGTGCTCCTGAATCTCAAAGACAATTTAGATCTAAGCTGATTGACAATTTTACGAAGTCATTATCTTTAATTTTTCAAGACAAAAATATTTTGGATATTCAGCAAGACGAGAAGGATCAAAGGATGTTGAATTATCGATTGAATAGTAAGATTTATAAAATTCTGTCTAAGCTCTAATTACTTCTGAAAGATGATGACTGGCTCAGTCTCAATCGTGTTACTTTGTTGGAATGCCTTGTCTTTAATGTAAATCTGAAACTTTAATGTATCATTAAATTCAGTAAAAAGAGGCGAATAGCCTTTATAGAAGGCATAGACAAACTGGGTTGAATAGGAAATAGATCCCTCTATTGGACCCGGTTTTTGGTCGGGACGCAATTGGAAATTTATTAATCCACCGATTTTAGGGCTAAATAAGACAGGCACATATTTGCCATTTTTTTTCAATAATACATCTACTTCGAAATTTCTAAAGTCCTTGTATTTAGCATTTTCTTTCATTTCTGCGGCTGTAATTCCAAGGTCCCCATCGCCATCTTCAAAGCGAATACTCATGATAATTGAGTCGATTTTCGTTTTCCCACCAAAGCCATCATTACTTGTTTTGGTGATTTTTTGGATAGATGAGAACGAGATGGACGGTGTGGTGCTAAATTCAGGTTCCTTCACGCAGCTCCATATGAATAGCGCAATCGAAATAGTTAAACTGAATAAAAAACTTTTATTAGACATCCAATGCTAAAATTAAGAATCGTAAAGTTAATGATTTGGTTTAATTTTGTATGAAATTCGAAATAAAAGGTATGCAAGAAAATCCTGAGGCTGTGGAGTTGCAAATTGAACTACTGAAACGTAAAGTTTTACAGGTGAATTCTGCTGGTTTTGAGGATTTGGCCATCGAAATATTTAATTTCCAAGCGCTGCATAATCCCATATATCAGTCTTTTCTTAGGATGCTAGATTGTTCGGTGGATTCCATTCAAACCATCGATCAAATTCCTTTTTTACCCATTGAACTTTTTAAAACATACCAAGTTCAAACGGGTTTCTCCCGGGTGCTTTTCGACTTTGAAAGTTCCGGAACTACAGGCCAAGTACCTTCCAAACACGCTGTTTGCGATCCCGAATTTTATAAAAAAAATTCACTAAATGCGTTTAATCGTCTTTTTGGCTCAGCAACGGATTATCACATTTTTGCCTTATTGCCCTCTTATTTGGAAAGAAATACGTCCAGTTTAGTTTTTATGATGGACCATTTCATTCAAGAATCAAAATCTGAATTTTCAGGATTTTTTTTAAATCAATACGCTGAATTAGTCGATCAAATTAAAGAAGCGTTAAAAACTCATCGGAAAATTTGGCTGATGGGGGTGACTTTTGGACTATTAGATTGGATCGATTCGGGTCAAGATTTTTCATTTTGGAATGAGGCGATTAAAGAAGGTAGAATCATCGTGATGGAAACAGGAGGGATGAAGGGGCGAAGGGAAGAGTGGATTCGTGATCGGATTCATACCTACATGATGGGGCACATGGGATGTAAACAAGTGGCTTCTGAATATGGAATGACCGAATTGTTTTCTCAAGCCTATTCATTTTCAGACGGAATTTTTGTCCCGGCTAAAACCATGCGCGTGCTTCTGCGTGAGGTGAATGATCCATTTTCACTGGTAAAAACACCAGGAAAAGTTGGCGGAATTAAAGTGATTGATTTAGCTAATATTGAATCCTGCTCCTTTGTTGAGACGAAGGATTTAGGTTCACTGGAGGAGGATGGCATTCAATTTAAGGTACTAGGTCGTTTTGATAATTCAGAAATGAGGGGCTGCAGCATGATGGTATCAGCACCCTAGATAATTCTATTAGGGATGTGGGACTAACCACGATGACCCATCCGTATAAAATTCATTTTTCCAGATGGGAACTTCTTTTTTTAAGGTGTCAATTAACCATTGGCATGCCGCAAAAGCCTCAGCTCGATGCACACAAGTAACCCCAATAATCACTGCAATATCGCCTATTTCCAATGGTCCGGTTCGATGACAAACCACGGTTTTGATGATGGGCCATTGATCCCCTGCTGCCGTAACTAATCTCTCTATTTGTTTTACCGCCATGGGCGAATAAGCCTCCATGGTTAGCGCATTAACTTCTTTTCCTTGATTTTTATTTCGGATGGTTCCTATGAACAAGCAAATTCCTCCGGCCTCATCAGCTTGTAAAAATTTGAATTGTGGATCGATTAAAAGTGGGGAATCGATTAGATCAATTTTCTGTTCCATGTTTATTTTTTTTGATACGTCAAAAAGCTATACTGGAACTTATTTTTTTCATCGGTGATACCTCTTTCACGGGCTACCACTTCCCAGGTATCTGCAGGAATCTCCGGGAAATAAGTATCCCCATCAAAAATATCATGTAATTGGGTGACTAATATCTGATCCGCGACGGCAAGACTCATTTGGTATATTTCAGCGCCGCCCACAATATAAATATCTTCCCTTGAGATCGATTTAGCCTTTAAAAGGGCCTCCTCTAGTGAATTTGCGGTAACAATGCCCTCTGGGTTGAATTCGGTCTGACGCGTGATGGCAATCGTAGTCCGATTAGGTAAGGGACGGCCGATGGACTCGTACGTTTTTCGCCCCATGATGATGACATGTCCCGTAGTGAGCGCTTTAAATCGCTGAAGGTCAGCAGGTAAATGCCAGATCAATGCATTGTTTTTGCCAATGACTCTATTTTCATCAAATGCGACTAATATCTTTATCAATTGTTCTAATTTTTTATCAAAAATAAGAGATTTTTCGGGATCTATTTAGCCCTATGCGGATATAAATGGATTTATGAGAAATTGATAAATTTATTTTCAATTATGCTTCCCAATTTGAGCTCAAACCACTAATTTTGTACAATTTTTGAGCCATACTGAAAGGCCCATCATTTTTGAAATTATAACGCTTTAAATTTAAACCACCCTGTGCCTAAAGATTCGTCAATTAAATCAGTCCTAATTATTGGTTCCGGTCCCATTGTTATCGGTCAAGCCTGCGAGTTTGATTATGCAGGTTCTCAAGCAGCACGTTCATTACGAGAGGAGGGAATCGAGGTCATTTTAATTAATTCTAATCCAGCGACTATTATGACGGATCAGATGAATGCGGATCACGTATATTTGAAACCATTAGAAAAGGCGTCCATCATTCATATTTTAGAGCGTCATCAAATCGATGCGGTTTTACCTACGATGGGAGGACAAACAGCATTAAATTTGGCGATCGATTGTGATGCGGCAGGTATTTGGGAAAAGTATGGTGTTCGGATTATTGGCGTAGATATAGCGGCGATTGAAACGACGGAGGATCGCGAGAAGTTCCGATTGAAAATGATTGAGATTGGCGTTGGGGTTTGTAAGGGTCGTACGGCTCGTTCATTTCTGGAAGGAAAGGAGATCGCACAAGAAACGGGATTCCCTTTGGTCATTCGTCCATCTTTTACCTTAGGGGGTACAGGGGGTGGTTTTGTTCATGAAGCCAAGGACTTTGACGCAGCATTAAATAAAGGTTTACACGCTTCCCCTACGCATGAGGTGTTGGTGGAACAATCCATCATGGGTTGGAAAGAATATGAATTAGAATTGCTTCGGGATCACATCGGTAATGTCGTCATTATTTGCACGATTGAGAATTTTGATCCGATGGGAATTCATACGGGAGATTCTATTACGGTGGCTCCTGCGATGACTTTGCCAGATACCATTTACCAACGAATGAGAGACACGGCTATCAAGATGATGAATGCCATAGGTACTTTCGCGGGGGGATGTAATGTCCAGTTTTCTTTAAATCCTGATACGGATGAAATTATAGCGATCGAAGTAAACCCAAGGGTTTCTAGATCTTCTGCTTTGGCCTCTAAAGCTACGGGCTATCCGATAGCCAAAATTGCGGCCAAAATGGCCATTGGGTATAATTTGGATGAGTTGACCAATGCGATTACAGGAACGACCTCAGCGTATTTTGAGCCTGCCTTGGATTATGTGATTGTCAAAGTGCCAAGATGGAATTTTGATAAGTTTAAAGGAGCAGATCGCACGCTTGGTTTGCAAATGAAATCGGTGGGTGAAACCATGGGTATTGGGCGTAATTTCCAGGAGGCGCTTCAGAAAGCATGTCAATCCTTAGAGATTAAGCGAAATGGGATGGGAGCGGATGGAAAGGAATTGCGCGATCAGGATGCGATTATGCATTCATTAGCCAATCCTTCTTGGAATCGCTTGTTCCATATTTATGATGCCTTCAAAATGGGCATTTCATTTAAGACGATTCAGCAATTAACTAAAATCGACAAGTGGTTTTTGAATCAAATTGAGGATTTAGTTCGTGTGGAAAAAGAAATAGAGAAGTACTCGGTGCATAATATCCCCAAGATTTTACTCGAGGAAGCGAAGCATAAAGGTTTTGCGGATCGCCAAATTGCACACACATTACGTTGTTTAGAATCAGAGGTTTATGATAAGCGAAATAGCTTAGGCATTAAGCGTATCTACAAATGTGTGGATACCTGTGCCGCTGAATTTGAAGCAAAGACCCCTTACTATTATTCTACTTTTGGACAGGAAGGTGCGGAGGTTTTGGATAATGAATCCGTTGTGTCAACGAAGAAAAAGGTGGTTGTTTTGGGTTCGGGTCCCAACCGGATTGGTCAAGGAATCGAATTTGACTATTCTTGTGTGCATGGGGTATTAGCAGCCAAAGAAGCTGGTTATGAGACCATTATGATAAATTCAAATCCTGAGACGGTGTCAACGGACTTTGATATAGCTGATAAATTGTATTTTGAACCCGTATTTTGGGAGCATGTGTATGACATCATTCAGCATGAAAAACCTGAGGGTGTTATTGTCCAATTAGGGGGTCAAACGGCCCTGAAATTAGCCGAGAAGCTATCAAAATATGGCATTAAAATTTTAGGTACTTCTTTTGAGGCTTTGGATTTAGCGGAAGACCGAGGAGCTTTCTCCAGTCTATTGAAAGATTTAAATATTCCTTATCCAAGGTTTGGCGTTTGTGAAGATGCGGATAATGCAGCCGCACTTGGCCGCGAATTAGGCTACCCTTTATTGGTCCGCCCATCCTATGTTTTGGGTGGTCAGTCCATGAAAATTGTGATTAATGAGCAGGAATTGGAGCAACATGTCGTTGATATTTTACGCGATATTCCGGGCAACAAAATCTTGTTGGATCATTTCTTAGAAAACGCGATTGAGGCGGAGGCGGATGCCATTTGTGATGGGGAAGATGTCTACATCATCGGTTTAATGGAGCACATTGAGCCTGCAGGAATACATTCAGGAGATTCTCATTCAGTGTTACCTCCTTTTGATTTGTCGGATCATGTGATTAAGCAAATTGAAGATCACACGCGCAAGATTGCGGTGGCACTGAAGACTAAAGGTTTATTGAATATTCAATTTGCCGTTAAAGATGAAGTGGTCTATATCATCGAAGCGAACCCACGTGCCTCTAGGA
>Ga0209356_1001053_pt1 | contig 10890 bp, 12 predicted proteins | sample LauGreFaBDMM15SN_2_FD_188213 | JGI IMG/M metagenome (GOLD analysis project Ga0209356, IMG submission 188213) | Freshwater lake microbial communities from Lake Michigan, USA - Fa13.BD.MM15.SN (SPAdes) (version 2) | ecosystem: Environmental > Aquatic > Freshwater > Lake | place: Lake Michigan, USA...
GAGTAGTCTTGCCCGAACACTGAGGACCTGTGAAACTGAACATCATTTGCTTATGATTGTAGTATAATTGATTTCAATGTCATGTACAAGCCTTTTTAGTGAACTTATTTCCCTCAGCAGCAAATCATTTTCTCTCTTGGCCAATTCAAGCTTGCTTTGAAGCTCCACAATTTCATTGCTATTTATTTTGCTTAACCACTTCATTATAAACATACTATTTGCCCCATTTGCAGTTGTACACAATTTCTGCAATAATGCAGTATACTGCCGAATCCTTGAATGCATCCATGACTGGCTCATTTGCAGTTTGAAAGGTTTGTTTCTTAAGCACTAGATTTATAAGGCGCTGTATTTTGTCATTGAGTCTCACAACTGTGGCAGAAATTGCAGCAAAGCGATCTTCTTTTTTATTTAAATCTGATCCAAGAGATATATTGCCCGGGCCGTAGTCAAACTGCTTTTTGCAGAACATTTCATAATGCTCATTCTGTATTCTTTTGAACTCTTTAACAGTTTCAGGAAAATTCGTTTCCACATATTCAATAACATCTTCTTTATTCATAATCGTACCCCATAATGAACTGTATTTAAATTCAACGCACCAAGATTGCAACCCCCTGCATAACTAATGGCACTCTGCAAGTCTTGTTTAATTTCTTCAAGTTTTTCAACATATGTAATAGTATCAGTCTCCATTAATTTCATAGTACCTTCAATATTTTTCTTTTCAATTTTATTATGCACACTGGCTGAGCCAAAGTATTGCTTAAACCTTCTGCCATTTGCATCCTTAACTAATGGTGCAGGGCTGTCTGCACATGCAGCGAATATAGAACCACACATCACCATGGTTGCTCCTGCCACAAGAGCTTTTACAATGTCTCCATTGCAGCGTACACCTCCATCAGCAATGATAGGTATTGCTCTGTCCTTGGCACACTCCACAATGCAACTGAACATGGGATAAGTGAAGCCAGTCTTATCTTTTGTTGTGCAAGCATAACCACCACCAATGCCTACTTTTACAGCATCTGCACCAGCACTATGTAGGTATTCAACTCCCTGAAAGGTTGCAACATTCCCAGCAATAACTTTTGTGTGTGGTAATTTGTTTTTGATATGAATAATTTGATCTGCTACTTTGGAGTGATGGCCATGGGCCACATCTATGGTTATAAAATCAACACGCAGCTGACGAGCTGCTAATTCTGTAATTATGTTTGCATCTTTGGGTTGTATGCCTACGCTGATAGAAATTGTCTTGAATTCACCCATCCAGGCTTTGTTGTTTGCTTCTTCAACAAATTGCATTATATCAATGCCAAACCGGTGCATTATGTAGAAGTAATTTTCAAAATCCAACATCTTGCAAACATCATAATCAATGCAGCATTTCATGTTGGCAGGCACAACAGGCAATGCAAAAGCTTTACCGCAAAACATTACGTCTGTATCTATCTCAGATCTTGTTCGAACAGAGTTAAAGTTTGGCTTGAGAAAGATATTCTCATAATGTAGAGATGTGTCCATATTACTGTTCGAGGATTTTAAATGCAGTAAAGAAGCTCTTCCAGAGGTCTAGTGCAGTCACACGCAAAGCACCATACACTTCATTTAATGTTTTGTTTCTTATATCTGTACCCTGGCTCATTAATATTTCACCTTCATCCACCCCTGGTGTAACTCTGTGAATAACACAACCAGCTATATCATATCCTTCAGTAAAGGCTCTCTGTTGTGGATTGAACCCCTTCAATGAGGGAAATTTATCAATGAGCCCTGGATGCAAATTGTAGATTTCATATTTTTCACATATTTTTTGAGGAATAATTCTCAGGTACCCATGCAACGTAACAATTGGATTGTCATACCGGGATAGAATATTCTCATAGTTCGTCACATCAGGCTTGGGTGGCAGATGCTGCCAGCAATGCATCATGTTGAGCTTGGTTGCTCTGAAAGTGGTCAACTCAACAAGCTTCTGATTAACACCATCATTGTTGTGCTTGTTGTGTACAACACAGTCAGGATACACACCCAATGCATTGCTGAGATCATATATCTCAGTGCCAGTTTGAGAAAAAAAAGTTATCCAGGGTCTCATCTGCGAATGATCTTCTTGAACATTGTAGTATTATATTTTACTAGTTCAAGCTGATCGTCTGTAACATTATGAGCAATAAGATCAGCCAATTTAGTTGACGGCTTATTGTCTAACCCATAATCTGCATCATACTTCAATCCATGAATGGCTGCAACAACAGGGTTGCTGGTGTCACAACTGACGATATTGTAAATGTTTTTATCCACATAGAATCTAAACTCCTTGGCCAAGGAGCAACCAAGCAGGTGATGAGGCATGTTCCAATTCCATGTGCCTGTATTTATTAAATCTGCAATGAACCGCTTTCTTCCAGAGCACCATCTCTCCAGGGGATTGTGACCCTCACCTGTGATCTGATAATAACTAAAGTCAAAACTGATGGCAATCATGTCTGCATTATCAGACATGAATTTGTAACACTCCTTGAGCTCGTGCCAGTTCTTGCCCTGCACAGCGCCTATAGCCTTTGTAGTGCAAACATCTTTAACAGCATTAATTCTATCTTTTTGCCACGACTTAAAGCTGCCTACTGTAGCCATACTGTCCTCAAGTACATCTGGAACAATGAACATATTTGGCTGAAGATCAACAGCAGCCATTAAGAATTTATCTGAATCAAATGCTTTACCGAGCTCAAAAATAGAATTATCAAGAAGTACTTCTCTATCGTAAGCAGATCTAGCAGTTTTAAAGAAATCTCTATATTCTGTATGTTGGTCCAACAGATGCACTAGGCAGTAGTCAAAATCATTATATTCTCTAGAATAATCAAGTATAGATACAGGCGACTCATGAGATACTTTCATTAGCATACATTAATACTAAATGTAAATACTAATATATCAAGATGAAAACCCCTTTATATCAAGGAAATTATTTGGGCATTGTGGTGCAGAATAATGACCCCTTAAAAAGAGGCAGAGTTAAAGTATTTGTTCCACATGTGTCTCCTACTGTGTATAAAGGCTGGAATGATGCAGTTAGAGATAAAAAATTTAAATTTGTTGGAGTCAATACATACAGTGATTTGACTAATGTTGTTGAAGATCTGAAAAAAATCTTGCCTTGGGCAGAATGTGCAGCTCCATTGGCAGGAGAAAGTTCATCTGGTAGATATAGCATTTACAAAAACACCGGAACCATAAGTGATAGCAACAGACTTGATACAGCAGTATCAAATGTTTCTTCTTGTGAGATAAATCCTAAAATACTCACAAAGTATACACAAAACCTAGATAAAATTGGTGAGAAGCCTGCTAACCTGTATGATACATATGCATATAAAATTAATGATGCTTTTACTGTCCCTGAAGAAACAAATGTCAACAATGTAAACAAGTACAGCTATAACTACACCCCTGAAGCTTACAGTAATAGTGCCAAGGGAGTTTTTGCTGTTCCCTCTGTTGGTTCCCACCTTTGGGTCTTCTTTGCAGGTGGTGAGGCCCTGAAGCCTGTTTACTTTGCCACATCATTTGGTGTTGAGGACTGGAATAGCATATATCAACAAAGCCCAGATACAGAAAATTCTGACCCTGGTACTGATTATCCCGGTGAATATGAAAACAAGAGGCTCAAGAATGAGGATAATTATTCACCAAATATTGAAACATACAGAAACAAGTATGTGATAAACCAAAAAGGTGGTACGCTTTCTTTCGTCAATACAGACAACAGAGAGACATTGAAGCTTACACACTTCTCTGGATCGTTCAAAGAATTTAATAATTTTACAAACATTGAATTGGCATCCAAGAACGATCAAAAGCTTGTTCTTGAAGACTCTTTTTTAACTATTAGAGGGGATAGAAATGAATTCACACAGAGGGATTATGATAATGTCATCAAGGGCAATTTGTACAAAAAAATTGGCAACTTGAAGCAAGACCTTGCTCAACAATGGAAAGACATAGTAAACGAGCTTTCCAACATTAAACAGCTTTTTGAAATAAAAAGAGCAAGAAAAATTACAAATGCTGTATTAAGATATACATCCACAAAACAAACACTGGAAGGCAATTATGCACCATGCCCTGTGTGCAGTTCAGATAAAGATACATATTACACATACAATAATTCTTATGCAAATGCTGCAATAGGGTTTTTAAATTCTGTATTTCCTTCAACAGCAGATCAGTCTGGTGATTATACTTTCTCTAAAACAATCTCTATTCAAGGCATTTTAAATACTATTTCCTTTCCAGGTATCATGGGAAGCCCCATTGTCACAACTGCCATTGGTTCTCTTGGTGGTGGTGTTTTGGGTGGTGGTACCCGCAATGCTAGTGGGCAGATTTTCGGTGATACTTGCCCTGCTTGTGGTGGATCTGGCATATCACCTTCCTCACAAGATGGTGTATGGAACAAAGAGGACAAAAAAGAACAAATGCAAAGCTTCTTTGATAGAAATTTAAAAAAGCTTGCTGACATTGAAGAGCAGCTTGGCACAGGTGGCAGTGAGATAATAGAAATTACCAAGCACAAAATTGAAACAATTGGCACTGTGATGAACGATTTTGCTTCCATTAGATTGGACGACGTAGGTAAAATGGACTTATCAGAAGTAAGAATAGCAAAATATGGAACATTTTACAACAGAACACCTTCACCAGTCATTGAATATGTGAATGTAGATGATCTGCCAGGTGGCAATTACACCTTAAATGTAAGCAACAGGTACAACATTCTAGTAGGTGCTGGTGGGTTGAATCTGAAATCTTTTGGACCTGTTAACATGTCTGGCACCATTACCAATGTCACAGGTGATCAATTGAATCTCGCCAGTGGCAATGAAGTCAACATTGATGGTGGCAAGAGGTTGTCTGTTATTGCAGATATCATTTCCATAAGACAGAGAAACAAGCAGCAAGTGTTAATTGACAGTTCTCTGGGTGTTTCTAGAAATCTAATAGTGGCAGGTGGGGCTTACATAGATGGTGAATTGTTTGTTAACCATGTGACTGCTCCTGTGGAATACCAACAGACAGAAGGCAAAGTCATTTGGGGTGCAGCTGCAACAGACCCAACAAACAGCTTGGGCAAGATCATAGGATTTGGTGTGCCCATGTCAAATTTTGCAGTAAGCAAAGGCACTAGTTTTGTGCCCCTTCCAACTTTGCTTCCCATTGGACCGCCATACTTAGGGTTTACCGACACAACACAAATTGTGGGATTCATTCTACCTGGAGAATGTATTGTTACAGGTGCAGATCCTCAAGGTGGAACAGTTACTTGTACAAATCCAAATCCTATATCTGTCTATGGATCTGGCCCAGCAAACCTTTGTGTCAAGGGATCAGATCAAGGTGCAGGGGGACTAAATGCTGCCACTATGCCTATTGTAGTGTATGGCACAGGTCGGGATAATGATTCAATCTTCATACCTGAACATAGTCACATGTTCAAGAATTTACCGCTCAATCTGGTTGATACAAATGCTGATGTCAGAGAAGCAGCAAAAGTTGTGCACAGTGGACCAGCCATACCACCTGCACCAATTAATAACAGTAAAAAGTAATTAAGCTTTGGGTTTTTTGTTAAAAACCCAGTCTACCAAAGCTCTCTCAAACCCCACATCCTTTCCTTCTTTTTCACTCATGTACCATTTATTTCTGAGGATATGCTCTCTTTCTTCTCGAAATCTCTTGTAAAGACTAGACTGCTCAACAAATGTCCCGGACAATGTACTCATATTCTATCTATTAATATTTAATAAATTCAAAATAGATTTCATCCTGTTATCATGCATATTCTTCTTTACTAACCAGGGATGATCTGCAGATGGAGCGACCATAAAAGATTTCATGTCTTTCCTATAATATTGAACCAGATCTCCTGTGTCAATATCCAGATGCACAATAATGTCTGATATTTTTTTCTTTGCCCAAAGCCAACCTGAAGCTTTGTTATCAATATAAAAGTCTCCTGACTTTAAATTAGCTTTGACATCAACGGTATAAGCTTTAGGCCATTTATTATTTTTGATACTAAAATCTGCACCAGCTGCTTGATCTGCTTTGTTTGATTGATTCCAAGACACACTGTCATATCTTCTCACAGCAAAGTCATAATAGAGACGTTCACCTTGATCGCCTTTAATACCAGCAGCCCCATACTTCTCACCTGCAGTATCAAACCACATAACCATAATATAAAGGAACAATAAAAATATGGCAAGCTTTTTTATATCAGTAGCAGACGTTATCTGCTCCCACCACCCACCCCTGATATAAATACTCCTTCAGAATTTATTTATATTGGAGCAAGTAACTTTTTTTGTAAATTTTCTAGAACAACTGCACCTTCATCCGTGAGGTTTGCTTTGAGTTTTTCTAGCTTTCTTGCAGCAACATCACGCCGTATAGTTTTGAGTATAGGGTAGGAAACTTCAAATGTTAATTCATTTTGAGTAACAATAGCTAGCAAACCTAATTCTTCTTCAGAAAGTTCCTTCAAAACATAATCAAAAATCATAGTTTGATATCTTCAAAAACATCTTCTGTTATATTGGTATCTCGGGCGCCAATCTTATAAGCACCAATTTCAGTTTCCTGAGGAGCTACCTGTACCTTGCTGCTATCCAAGTAAGTATCCAACCAGCCAGAAATTGGATTTAACTTCTCATTAAAAATCTTCTTATATCCCAAAGAGCGCAACCGATTATCACAAAGCCACTTGGCATAACCACCAAGAACCTCAGCATTCAACCCCAACAAAGAGCCCTTGCTAAACAAGTATTGAGCCCATTCAATTTCGTTCTTGGCTGCCTGTTCATAGAAGGCATAAATCTTATCTTCATTCTTCTTCACTACACCTGTGAACCCCTCCCTATCTTCATCTCTCAAAATTTTAATTAAATTCTGTGTGATTGCAAAGTGTTGCGATTCATCACGCTGAATAAACTTAATAATTTTAGCGTTACCCTCCATCTTGCCTCTGTAGCCAAAATAGAATGAACAAGCAAATGAAACATAAAACACTAGCCCTTCCATGCAATTGATTGCAAGAATACAGTCAAATATCTTTTCTTTCAAGTCTTTCTTATCGCTGCTACCCAGAATCTTATCATAATTATTGCGAATTAGTTCTGCTCTGCTTACAATTTCTTTATCCTCCATGATGCTATCAAAAAATGCTGATGCATCAGGATGCACATTGTTAAGAAGATAGCTGTAGCTATAACTATGAATACCCTCAAAACGTTGCCACGTATTCATGCATATCTCAAGCTCAGGATTGCTAACATAATCTTTGAGTGAATGGATGGAGCGAGATAGCATGCTGTCACCCAATGTCTGAAATTTTAAATTTGTATCAAAAACAAATCGTTCTTCTTTGGTAAGCTCTCTATAATCACTCCGATCTTTTTGCAAAGATATTTCATGAGGCCACCAGAAAAACTCTTCTTGCTTTTTAAACAGTTCAAAGAAGGCAGGATACTTGAAGCGATCATATCTCTGCAGATTTAGATCTTCGCCAAAAAACAAAGGCTGCTTTGTATAGTCTACATTCTTGAGATTGAGTACAGATTTCATAGGGAATATGCTATTATATATTTATAGTTTGCAGGCTCCACTGGAACAATCTGTGTCTTTATTCATGGATTGTTCTCTGTCACCATCATCTGTGTTGTTGTAATATAAACTAATAAGACCCAGGCTATAAGCACCCATTATCTCTTTCATTACCTTGCTATCTGGCAACACATGATTTTCATAATGGCCATAGTTGTAATAGATGTTTGTTGATATGGCCATATCAAGGTATTTCTGAATAACAGCATTAACGTTAATAACACCAGTATTATCTTTAAGATTGTATGCTAGATCATAATGCTCATCGTATTTACCTATACCAGGAACCAATACCGGTAGTTTACCCATCTTGGACATCTTGTATGTGATGAGTGATCTTACTGGTTCAACACCATTGGTAGAACATTGAATAACAGAGCTTGATTCACAAGGCATGCAGCTGGACAGTGTGGAATGACGCAGACCATGCTTCTTAATGTCTTCGCGCAAAGCTGACCAATCGTGAGTAAGTTTTCTCTTCACAATATCATCAACTTTTCTCTTGTAGGTATCAACAGGCAGAATACCTTTGGCATATTTTGTGTGTTCAAACTTCTCACATTTGCCTCTTTCTTTTGCCAGCTCCACACTGGCTTTCAGCAAATAATATTGAAAATGTTCCATCCACTCATCAACAAGCACAAGTGCGTGTCTGGAGCTATATGCAACTCCATTTCTAGCTAAGAATGCTGCAAGATTGGTGATCCCAATTCCTAGACTTCTGCGCTTCTTTGCAAAGTTTTCTGCAGCTTTGTTGAAATAATCTTGTACGTCAATAATTTCATCCAAGAATCTTACCACCAAGTTGCATGTCTTCTCCAGGTCTTTCCAATCTTTAATCTCTAACATGTTGATAGCAGACAGAATGCACATGCCAATTTCTGCATCAGGATCATTAAAGTCTTTAAGGGGTATAGTGGGATGTATGACTTCTGTGCAAAGATTGCTCATGGTTACTTTGTCAAGCCATGCACCATGTTCATTAGCAGTATCAACATTGAGAATGTAAATCCTGCCAGTTTCTACTCTTTCCTTTACAATCAAAGAAAATAAATTGCGGGCAGATACTTTCTTTTTCATCTTTATCTTCCGGTCTGCTTCACACTCTTCATACACTTTGTTGAACCTCGAAGTACCCCAAGACTCAAAGAGATGAGGCACCTCATGGGGGCTAAAGAGGGTTACATCCTCATTCTTAATGACACGATCATAAAACATCTTGGACATGCCAACTGTGTAGTCAAGCTTTCTGACCCTATTATCATCTGTGCCTGCATTATTTTTGAGCACAACAATATCTTCTATCTCATAATGCCACCATTGAATATTAGCAGTAGCAGAACCACCTCTCAAGCCATTCTGTTGCCAGGCCTTGACTGATGCTTCAAATATTTTGAGAAAAGGAATTACACCTGTGTGTACAACTTCACCATTCCTAACTGGAGCTCCAAGTGCTCTAATTCTGGAAATGTCTATACCAATGCCACATTTGTTTGCTGTGGCAATGGATACAGCTGTACTGGATGAGGTAATGGATTCTTTATTATCATCCACCCCAATCAAACAGCAACTGGCATAGCTTCTTGAATTGGTGCGCACACCTGCCATGATTGGTGTGGGCAAATTAATTTTATGCCTGGACACTGCGTTATAGAATTTTCTTACATACTCCAAACGCGTCTCTTTGCTGTAATTAATAAAAGCATAAGCTGAGATTAAAATGTAAGCAAATTGAGGTGTCTCATGAATTATGTCAGTGATTCTGTTTTTAATAAGATATTTGTCACACAGTTGCTTTAAACCTGCGTAGGTGAAGAGAAAATCTCTTTCATGGTCAATAAACTCTCCCATTTTGTTTATTTCATCTTCAGAATACTTCTCAAGAATTACAGGATCATAAATCTTCTTCTTGAGACCATTGTGAATAACATCCAGCAGCCTGGGTGAATGCTTGCCACCCCAAACATCTTTGCGGAGTTGGTAGTTGAGAAGCCGGCTGGCGACAAATTGATAATTTGGAGTTTCAAGGGTGATTAGGTTTGCAGCTGACTCAATGAGCACTTGATGTATTTCTTTTGAAGTGATATTGTCAATCATATTGAGCTTTGCGTTGATCTCAATATTGGACAAGCTTACATCTGATATGCCTTCAATGGCCCAATTTATAACTTTGTGAATTTTCTCAATATTAAATTTCTCTGCTTCACCATCACGTTTTTTTACAGAAATTTGAGAACCCATAACCATTAAATAATTTATTCACCACTCCAAGAGAATTGGAAGAAAGTTATGAAATAATTCATACATGAGTATAAATTATTTTTCCGCTAAATCAATGCACTCTTTTCAGTATTTCTGCAACTATTACAACACAGATGGATGTAAAGGAAGCTAAAGTACCTGCCGCTAAAGCTGTCTTGAAATCCCATTTTTTACTTGTAGCAGCTTGCTCTTTGTTGAATTCAGTCTTGATTTGTGAACTCAAATTATTGAATCTTTCCATAACAACATCTGTAACATTTTTAAATTTTAAAGTTATCTCAGTATCAAGAGATTTAATTTTTTCATTCATATGGTTTGACACATCCACTATTCTTAATTTTATTTCTTCATCTATTGAGTTAATTCCTTCTTGAACTGCTTTTACTTGTGTTTCAAGGTTTGCCAATTGTGTCATGACAGAAGGTTTGCCATTGCCTTGATATACAGTCTTGTACAAGAGTTCTACGTTTTTCTTTAAAGCTGTAATATGACTAGGGTTAGATGACTTTTTCATGTTTTTATCTTACACTGAAAGTATATTTAATGGTGCCTCTGCTTAATGTGTACACTTTGCCTTTTAATCTGCCACTAGGGTCTTTCACAACCAGGCTCAACACATCTCCTGTGACAACAGGCCCATTGACCAGTGTATCCACTCCAAGACTAATGGTATATTCCCTTGTGCCTTTTTCAGTATTGAAAACTTTGATAACATTGTTATCCGCAACAGCAGAATACCCTTTGTACATATATAACATTATTTAATGTTGTACATAAATACTTTAATAAATAATTATAATTCATATGGCTGACCAGATTACCAAAATAATAATACGCAGGGGAACAGATATACAGAGAAGAACAGCAAATGTTACAGGCATAACATTTGATCAAGGAGAGCCTGCTTATTGTACAGATACAAAAAGACTGTTCATAGGTGATGGAGCCGCA
>Ga0209356_1001054_pt1 | contig 10890 bp, 9 predicted proteins | sample LauGreFaBDMM15SN_2_FD_188213 | JGI IMG/M metagenome (GOLD analysis project Ga0209356, IMG submission 188213) | Freshwater lake microbial communities from Lake Michigan, USA - Fa13.BD.MM15.SN (SPAdes) (version 2) | ecosystem: Environmental > Aquatic > Freshwater > Lake | place: Lake Michigan, USA...
GCACTCAATGGTTTATGCCTTCAACGATCGTAAAGATAAGAAGGGTGATTTCCGTCAGCTCTGGATTCAGCGTATTAACGCTGCAGCTCGTGAGAACGGCATGACATACAACCGCTTTATCCAGGGTCTTAAGGCTTCCGGGTTAGAGGTAGACCGTCGCGTTCTTTCAGATATCGCAACTAATGATCCAGCAGTGTTTAAAGTTCTGGTCGATGTTTCTCGCAAGAATCTTCCAGCCGCTTAAGTTCATCTAGAAACAAGAGTTAGAACCAATGATTGAGAGCCTTCACTCCCCACATATCGGGCGAGTGAAGGCTCTAATTGGTGCTAAGGGAGCGAAGGAGAGACGCGAGCAAGGACTCTTCGTTGCCGAGGGTGTGCAATGCGCGCGAGAAGCACTTACTGGAGTTAGCGGGCCAGAAATCAAAATTCTCTACGCCACCGAAAATGGCCTCTCCAAGATTGCAGAACTTAATCTAGGCTCGATTGAAATAGTTGAGGTCTCTGAGCCAGTTCTGAAAGCGATGTCAGATACCGTCTCACCACAAGGTCTCATCTCACTCTGTTATACCCCTGAGAGCAATATTTCTGATCTCACACTTACAGGTCACTCCATCCTGATCTATCTCCATGAGATGCGAGATCCCGGAAATGCGGGAACGATTCTTCGCACGGCTGATGCAATGGGGATTACTGCCGTGATTACTTCACCTGATTCGGTAGATATGTACTCGCCTAAAGTAGTTCGCTCAACGGCAGGTTCACTATGGAATATCCCGGTCTATGAGGGCGTGACTTTCCAGACGCTAGCGTCCATCTTTCCTGGCACCCAAAAAATTCTCTTCTCATCTCATGCATCGACATCGATTCTGGATCTTAAGATTGCCGGGGATTGCATTGCAGTCTTTGGCAATGAAGCCAGGGGAGTAGATGCTGCTGCTCTTGGCGCAGCCGTGACTGAAGTGACTATTCCTATGGCAGGAAATGCCGAAAGCCTTAATTTATCAGCAGCGGCATCAATCGTTATGTTCACCCTTTCGGCAAAGGTCGCAGGATAGAATCACGCCCATGAATCCGGCAGATGTAGCATCGTGGATAAGCGATGCGCAGGGCGCATTTGCCGCCGCCGCAGATTTAGATCAACTTAAATCAGCGCGCCTGGCCCACGCTGGCGATAAATCACCGATAGCACTTGCCAGCAGAGCACTCGGCACGCTCTCAGCTGATCAGAAGGCTTCGGTTGGAAAGATTATTGGCGAAGCAAAGGCAGAGATTGCAAAAGCTTTAGCGCAGCAGACTGCAAAACTTGAACAAGAGCGTGATTCCAAGGTATTACTGGAAGAGGTTGTCGATATCACCTTGCCGGTCCGACGCGCACATCGAGGCGGACTGCACCCGATCTCAATTATCAAAAATGAAATTTCAGATTTTTTTATCGAGCAAGGATTCTCAGTTGAAGAAGGGCCAGAACTTGAATCGGGTTGGCTTAACTTCGACGCGCTAAATATTCCGGCCGACCATCCTGCGCGCACTATGCAAGACACATTCTTTATCGAGCCAATCGAATCAGGGTTGGTCCTTCGCACGCACACTTCACCAGTGCAGATTCGTACTATGTTGGCGCAGGAACCGCCGATCTATGTCATCTGTCCAGGGCGAACATTTCGCGCTGATGAACTCGATGCTACGCATAGCCCAGTTTTTCATCAGGTTGAGGGTCTGGTAGTCGATAAGGGAATCACGATGGCCCACCTGAAGGGAACACTCGATAACTTCGCCCGACATATGTTTGGTCCCGATGTCACAACCCGTTTGCGTCCTTCATTCTTCCCATTTACGGAGCCGAGCGCTGAAGTCGATATTTTCTTCAATAATCGATGGATCGAATGGGGCGGATGCGGAATGGTCAACCCTAAAGTTCTTGCAACGTGTGGCATTGATACAGATATCTATACCGGTTTCGCATTTGGAATGGGACTAGAGCGCACCCTGATGGTTCGCCATGGAATTACCGACATGCACGACATTGTTGAAGGCGACTTGAGATTCACCCGCCAGTTTGGAGTCGGACTCTAAATGCGCGCACCACTATCGTGGATCAAGGAGTTTGTAGAGATTCCGGCATCCATTACCGCAGAACAAATCTCTGATTCCCTCATCCGTGTGGGTTTTGAAGTAGAAGAAATTATTCATCAAGGCGCTGACCTCACTGGGCCCTTGGTATTTGCCAAGGTATTAAGCATTGAAGAAATTACTGAGTATAAGAAGCCGATTCGATATGTGGGCCTTGATTGTGGTGAGAAAGAGACCCGTTACGTTATATGTGGTGCCACGAATTTTGCTGTGGGAGATCTAGTAGTTGCAGCTCTTCCGGGAGCAGTGCTGCCGGGAGATTTCGCCATCGGTGCTCGTGAGACATACGGCAAGGTTTCCAACGGAATGATCTGTTCGGCCCGCGAACTTGGGATTGGAGATGACCACTCCGGAATCATGACATTTGCAGAGGGTTCAGTTGCAATCGGAGCCGATGCCATTGCAGCCTTATTAATCAATGATGTCATCTTCGATATTGCCGTGAATCCAGATCGTGGTTATGCCTTAAGTATTCGCGGCATCGCGCGTGAGGTCGCTGGCTCACTAGGGCTTTCATATACCGATCCAGTTGATGCACTACGTAATCTTAAATTTAGTGACACCGGTAAGGGTGTGAGTGCAAAGATTGCTGATCCGGAAACTGCTTCGATATTTTACTTAAGAACCCTTTCACACTTTGCTCCCAAGGCCACAACTCCAATCTGGATGCGCAGACGTATTGAAAAGATGGGGATGCGCTCTATCTCTTTGGTTGTAGATGTCACTAACTATGTGATGCTCGAACTGGGCCAGCCACTTCACGCCTTCGATAAATCAAAGATTAAAGGCGGCCTCACCATTAAGCGCGCTGGTAAGGCGCAACCATTTACCACTCTCGATGGTCAGGTGCGGCAATTAGATCCTGATGACCTTATGGTCTGCGATGACGAGCAACCACTTGCACTGGCGGGAACAATGGGTGGAGCGTTTTCAGAGATATCAGAGACAACGACTGAGATAGCACTTGAAGCAGTACGATTTGATCCAACCTGTGTTGCTAAGAATTCACGACGCCATAAGCTTTCATCCGAGGCCTCTCGTCGTTTGGAACGAAGTGTTGATCCCTCACTTGCTCAATATGCTTCGGCTCGATTTGTTCAGTTATTGACTGAAAATAGTCCAGCGCAGCACGTCGCTACTGTGGTTGCAGGAGAGCCGCGATTTAGCCCGAAGGTAAAAGTCGATCCGGCATATATCTCACGCATTATGGGTGTCGATGTGACCCCTGCTGAAATAGTTAAGATTCTTCGCACCATTGGATGTGAAGTAAATGAGAAGACTTTTGAAGTAAATCCTCCATCTTGGCGCGCTGATTTACTCGGCCAAGCAGATTTCACTGAAGAAGTTGCTCGCATGGTTGGCTTTGACAAGATTCCATCGATTCTTCCACCACGACCTAAGCATGCATCGCTAACGCATTCCCAGAAGCGTCGTCGCGCAGTTTCGATGATGCTCGCTAGTCGGGGCTTAGCTGAGGTTCAAACTTTTCCCTTCACCAACCAAGAAACAATTGATGCCTTGGGCTTCCTGGGTGAGCGAGCATCCACATATCGAATTGCAAATCCGATGTCGGAAGAGTTTCCATTGCTGCGCGTGCACATGGTTCCAGGGTTGCTGGAAGTCGCACAGCGTAATATCAGCAGAGGGGCGAAGGACTTTGCAATCTTTGAGATGGGTTCTATTTTCCGAGGCGTCCAAAAGCTGGTACCGATGATCTCGCCAGCGCTTGGTCACAAACCAAGTCTGGAAGGGATTGCATCTATTTATGCCAGTTTGCCACCACAGGCTTTCCATGTTGCTGGTCTGCTCGTTGGAAAAGTAGAGAACGAGGACTGGCAGGGTAAGCCGCGTTCTTACACCTGGCAGGATGCGATTGCATTTGCGCAAGAAGTCCTACAGCTGTGCAATCATTCTTGGACGATAAAGCGATCGGATATTGCGCCATGGCATCCGGGCCGTTGTGCCGAGTTACTCATTGACGGGAAACCTGTTGCCCATGCGGGCGAGCTTCATCCGCGAATCGTTGAAATGTATGGTCTTCCTGAGCGCTCCTGCGCTTTTGCAGTTGCACTCAATGCGCTGCCAGATTCGCCTTTGGTCCGTCCTTCCACCGTTGGCACTATGCCGGCAGCGCTCCAAGATGTGGCTCTCATAGTTGATGCATCGGTCTCAGCAATTGAGGTTGAGCAAGCGCTACGGGCAGGTGCGGGCGAGCTCCTAGAATCGATCTCCCTCTTTGACCGCTACGACAAGATAGGTGAGGGCAAAATTTCGTTGGCCTTCTCCTTAGTTTTCCGAGCAGCAGATCGCACCCTCACGGGGGCTGAAGTCAGCGCGCTGCGAGATTCAGCGGTGAAGTCAGCGGAGAAAGCTACCGGCGCAGCTCTGCGTACTGCATAAATATGCATGATAATGCATAAATATGCTATAGTGAGATTATGAAAACCGGGATCATCGGCGGCAGCGGATATGCAGGAGGCGAACTCCTGCGACTGCTTGCTGGGCACCCATATTTTCAGGTAGTGGCGATTGCAGCTCATTCCAATGCGGGGGAATCGATCACTTCTATTCATCCACAACTGAGAAGTTATGGCAATCAGAAGTTCATCGCCTTCTCAGCCGAAGCGTTTACCGATTGTCAGCTGATCTTTCTTGCGCTGCCTCACGGAGAATCGGCCAAGATAATTTTGCAACTACCTGCTCAGGCAAAGATTGTTGATTTAGGCGCCGATTACAGATTGAGCGATGCCAAGCAGTGGGAGAAATATTACGGCGGCACACATGCCGGAACCTGGAGTTATGGGCTAGCTGATATTGCGCAGTACAAGAGCGCAATTGCACAAGCACAATATGTCGCTAATCCAGGCTGTTACGCGACAGCGATAGCTCTAGGAGCTGCGCCAGCTGCAGGAATCGCTGATCTCTCAGATTGCGTTGTAGTGGCAGCCTCAGGAACTACCGGTGCGGGCAGAAATGCAAAGGTGAATCTACTTGCCAGTGAAGTTTCAGGATCACTTAGCTCCTATAAATTCGGTGGAACACATCAGCACACCCCTGAAATTGAAGAGACCTTAAGCAAAATATCGGGGCAAGAGGTGAAGATTTCATTTACGCCAATCCTGGCGCCCATGCCTCGGGGAATCCTGGCAACGATCACCGCCAAGCTCACCAAGCAGATAACTTCTGAGCAAGCGCATAAGGTTTATAGCGATTACTACGCGGATTCAGTATTTGTTTCTGTACTTGAATTTGGAGTCATGCCAAAGACATCAGCTGTTTTGGGATCAAATAACGTGCAGATGCAGGTTGCAGTTGATACTCACACCTCAAGACTTGTTGTTTCAGTAGCGATAGACAATCTAGGTAAGGGCGCTGCCGGGCAGGCGATTCAGAACGCCAACATCATGTGTGGTTTTGCTGAGACTGCCGGACTTGATTTCGATGGAATCGGCGCATGATTGTCGTGAAGTTCGGCGGCCATGCAATGTCTGACTCGCATGGGGAATTTGCACTGGCAATTGCAGATGCCATCTCTCAAGGCGTCGAGATCGTGATTGTTCATGGTGGCGGGCCGCAAATAGGGGCAGCACTTGAATCAGCCGGCATCACAACAGAATTTATTGGTGGCTTTCGCGTCACCACCCCTGAGGTCTTTGAGATCGTCGAGAGAGTTTTGGCTAAAGAGATTGGTCCTGCCGTCGCACAGTCTTTATGCAGTCACGGAATCAAAGCAGTGTCTATCTCTGGCCGGGATTCTAAGACCCTGATTGCTGAAAAACTGAACACCCTAGTTGATGGATCAAGTGCTGATTTAGGTCTGGTTGGAAATGTTATTGAAGTAAACCCGCAAGAGATTCAGAGGCTAGTGACACAAGGAAGCGTGCCAGTAATTTCACCGGTAGCAACGGATGCCCTTGGTAAACATGGCTTTAACGTCAATGCTGATATCGCGGCTGCTGCAATCGCAGGTGCGCTAGAGGCACAATGGCTGATCATCATGACCGATGTCGAGGGAATCTATCGAAACTGGCCGGATAAGGGTTCACTGATCTCTGAGATATCGGTGGCAGAGTTGCAAGGGATTAAATCAACCTTTGCAGATGGCATGGCCCCCAAGGTGCAGTCTTGTTTAGATGCAATTGGCGCCGGTGCTCATGCGGTGAGAATCATTGATGGTAGAAATCCGCAGGCGTTGAAGAGCGCCCTGCTAGGCGTTGGCGGAACGTTGGTCTTCGCATGAAACGTTGGACTAATTCACTTCAAGATAATTACGGTACTCCTTCAATTGAGCTGGTCTCTGGAAAAGGCTCGTATGTGAATGATGCCCAAGGCAATCTGTACTTAGATTTCTTGGCCGGCATCGCCACTAACGTATTGGGCCATGGGCATCCTGCGATCGTGAAAGCTGTAACAAAACAGGTATCTACATTGGGGCATGTGAGTAATTTCTATGCCCACCCTAATGTGCTGCAATTGGCTGAAAAGTTGCAGCAGCTAACCGGGGATAAATCAGCACGTGTCTTTTTCTGCAATTCTGGCGCTGAAGCAAACGAGGCAGCTCTGAAGTTAAGTCGTCGCACGGGCAGAACTGGCGTTGTTGCCACCAAGGAATCTTTCCACGGTAGAACCATGGGCGCGCTATCACTGACGGGTCAGCCGTCAAAGCGAGATCCATTTAAGCCACTGATTCGCGGTATTTCTCATGTTCCCTTCGGTGATTCGCGTGCCATGAAGAAAAAGATTAATAAGAGAACTGCGATGGTAATTATTGAACCGATCATGGGCGAAGCGGGCGTGATAGTTCCACCTGCCGATTATTTGCGAGATGTTCGGAGATACTGCGATGAGAATGGGGCGCTACTAGTTCTTGACTGTGTGCAAACAGGAGTGGGTCGTACCGGTGATTGGTTTGGATATGAATACTCAGGTATTAAGCCCGATGTGATTACTTTAGCTAAAGGGCTAGGGGGAGGGCTTCCACTTGGAGCCATGATTGCGCTAGGCCCTGCTTCGCATTTATTTAAGACTGGCGATCACGGGACCACATTTGGCGGAAATCCGATTGCAACGGCAGCAGCACTTGCCGTGATTGGCGCAATCGAGAAAGAGAAGATTCTGCTCCATGTTAATGAAGTGAGTTCCTATCTTTTCGCCGAACTCGCTCTTGTTCCGGGTGTTACCGAAGTGCGAGGAGCAGGTCTGCTGATTGGACTCTCCTTAGATGTGAATTGTGCTAAGGATCTTGTGAAGAAGAGCCAGGAGCTGGGGCTCCTGATCAATGCCCCAAGTGAAACTATTATTCGTATTGCGCCAGCCCTTAATATTTCACTGCGTGATGCAAAGAAATTTGTAACGATATTCACCGCAGCCTTGGCACAGGTGCGTCATGTCTAACGTGAGTGCACGTAGAGCAAAGGCGATTTCGCTGATTAAGGGCGGAGTCATTCATTCTCAGTCTGATCTGGTGAAAGAGCTTAAAAAAGCTGGCTTCCCAGTTACCCAAGCCACCGCCAGCCGCGACCTGGAAGAGATCGGTGCAGTTCGTGGCAGATCTGCGACGGGCGAATCGGTCTACACAATCTCGGCTTCAGGTGAAGCATCGCTCTCGCGTTCTATGCCGCTGCCTTCTGAACTCATTCTTTCTGTTGAATCCAGTGGAAACTTAGCTGTGATTCACACGCCACCCGGGGGAGCGCAGTTGCTAGCAAGTTCGCTAGATCACTCTGGCATATCTTCGATTATCGGAACAATTGCAGGTGACGACACGGTCTTAGTCATCTCCAGAAAAGCCACCGGTGGGGCGCAACTAGCGAAAGAATTACTCTCATACAGGCAAGTTAAGAAAGTACGAGGGAGAAAATAATGGCGCTGTGGGGTGGAAGGTTTTCGCAATCTCCAACGGAGGCTGTCTTTGCCCTCTCACAAAGTGTGCAATTTGATTGGCGTTTGGCTCCCTATGACCTGCGTTCCTCAATAGCTCATCTTGCGGTCCTAGAAAGTAGCAGCCTGCTTGAGCCGAAAGTTGCTGCAGCAATACGAAAGGCCTTGCAAGAGCTGGTCGAAGAAGTTGCTTCAGGGAAATTCACGTATCTGCTGAGTGATGAAGATGTCCATAGCGCTTTAGAACGTGGTCTCACCGAAAAACTCGGGGAAATAGGTGGCGCACTTCGGGCCGGTAGATCACGCAACGACCAAGTTGCTACAGATCTGCGACTGTATGCAATCGATGCGATGATTTCGATTGCTTTATCAATAGCCGAACTGCAAGCTGCGCTGATAGCAAAAGCAAGCGAATACTCAGATGCTCCGGCTCCTGGCTTTACTCACCTGCAACATGCACAGCCCGTTCTCTTTGGACACGAGCTGGCAAAGCATGTACACGCATTTGCGCGAGATTTAGATCGTATTCAGGATTGGCTTACCCGAACATCTGTCAGCCCGCTTGGCTCAGGTGCGCTAGCTGGTTCATCTTTGCCTTTAGCACCTGAGGTAACTGCGAAGGCACTTGGTTTTAGATCAAGTGCGGCCAACTCAATCGATGCCGTATCTGATCGTGATTTCGTGGCAGAAGCACTCTTTATTCTCTCGATGGTGGGAGTTCATCTCTCACGAATCGGTGAAGAATGGTGCATCTGGTCGACAACTGAATTCGGTTGGGCGCGAGTATCAGATGCCTACTCCACTGGTTCTTCCATTATGCCGCAAAAGAAGAACCCGGACATGGCAGAATTAGCACGTGGTAAGTCCGGTCGACTGATTGGAAATCTCACTGGTGTGCTGGCAATGCTTAAGGGTCTTCCCTTTGCATATAACCGCGATCTGCAAGAAGATAAAGAGCCACTCTTTGATTCCGTTGATACCGTCTTGCTCGTCCTTCCGGCAGTGACCGGAATGGTGGCAACAACTGAATTCGATCGCGAGAAGATGGCACTTGCCGCACCACTTGGATTTTCACTTGCAACCGAGATTGCTGATTACTTGGTCAGAGCACACATTCCATTTGCGCAAGCACATGAAGCTGCAGGTAAATGTGTCGCTCTATGCGAAGCATCTGGTCGCCAACTTAATCAGCTCAGCGATGATGAGTTTGCGAGTGTTCATCCAGAACTAAAGAGCGATATTCGAGGTGTTCTAAATGTGCAAGGGGCACTGGCATCACGTACGACCCGGGGTGGCACGGCTCCAGCTGCACTGGCTGAGCAATTGAGCGAGGCAAAAAGTTCACTAGAAAAGACTCGCAGCGAATTCACTGCTGCAGCCAAAGCGTTTTCGACCATGATGGGTGCGTGAGAATAGTGACTTACGATTTGTTAGACGACCTGAAATGGCGTGGGCTTCTTGCGCAGACAACAGATGAAGTCGAGCTACGTAAGGCGTTAGCCAAGCCAATCACGCTCTATGTGGGCTTTGATCCAACTGCGCCGAGTATTCACGTGGGAAACCTCGTTGTTCTCTTCGTTTTACGCCGCTTTCAATTAGCTGGCCACAACCCGCTACCACTCGTTGGGGGAGCCACCGGATTGGTGGGAGATCCCAGTGGTAAAAATGAAGAGCGCACGCTGAATACAACTGAAGTAGTGGGGCAGTGGGTAGATCGCATCAAGGGTCAACTCTCGAAGTTTATGGACTTTGAAACAAGTAAGAATCCGGCAGTGATGGTCAATAACCTCGACTGGACTGCGCCAATGTCTGCCATCGAATTCCTTCGCGATATTGGCAAGCACTTTAGTGTGAATCAAATGCTTAATAAGGATGCAGTCTCAGCACGATTAGAAAAAGATGGAATTTCTTACACGGAATTTTCTTATCAGGTGCTGCAATCCATGGATTACCTCGAACTCTTCCGCCGATATAACTGCACATTGCAAATAGGTGGATCAGACCAGTGGGGAAATATCACAGCTGGTCTTGATCTCATTCGTCGAGTAGAGAGTGCAAGTGCGCACGCTCTTACTGTGCCGCTACTGACAAAAGCTGATGGAACTAAATTTGGTAAGACAGCCGGTGGTAGCGTGTGGCTAGATCCGGAGATGACATCGCCTTATGCTTTCTTCCAGTATTGGCTAAACTCTGATGATAAAGATGTCATCAACTTCCTTAAGGTATTTTCATTTAAATCACGCGCTGAGATAGCAGCACTTGAATCAACACACAGCGCCAACCCTGGTGCACGTGAAGCTCATCGCGAACTTGCTAGAGAACTTACTTCACTTGTTCATAGCCCCGATATTGCAGTGCGTGTGGAAGAGGCAGCTCGTGCACTCTTTGGTCAAGGTGATTTAGCAACACTGGATGAAGCAACGCTTGCTTCAGCACTTGCCGAACTTCCACGTACTCGTATTGAAAGTGGGGCCGAAATCCCTACTTGGGTTGATTTACTGGCCGCTACCGGTGTCGTGGATTCAAAATCTGCAGCTCGTCGGATCGTTAAAGAAGGTGGCGCATATCTCAATAATGAGAAGGTAGTTGGCGAAGATTTCCGACTTAAAAAAACGGACTTTTTATGCGGAAAATATGCAGTTTTACGGAAAGGCAAGCGAGACCTGGCGGCGGTAGAGCTGGACTAGCCGTTTCGGCTAATTCTCAAAAACGCTACTTTTTACGCATAAAAACCGCGCTTTTCACTATTTTTAACTTAGCCATTGTGTGCCTTTTCGACCGATTACCCGGATTTGACCCTGGGCCAGCGCCCCCCTATAGTTACGCTCCTTGCTGTGGAACGGACTCAATCGAGGTCGTACAGCATTTCCCCCGATC
>Ga0209356_1001070_pt1 | contig 10821 bp, 8 predicted proteins | sample LauGreFaBDMM15SN_2_FD_188213 | JGI IMG/M metagenome (GOLD analysis project Ga0209356, IMG submission 188213) | Freshwater lake microbial communities from Lake Michigan, USA - Fa13.BD.MM15.SN (SPAdes) (version 2) | ecosystem: Environmental > Aquatic > Freshwater > Lake | place: Lake Michigan, USA...
CCACGCTGCGCTGGTTAAAGATCGTCACCTGCACGCCTTGGCGGATCAGGGTGGATGCGATATCGGCCTGCAAGTCCGAAAAACCCAGCACGCAATCGGGCTGCAAGGCCAGTATTTTGTCGATCTTCGCGCTGGTAAACGCGCTGATGCGTGGCTTCTCTTGCCTTGCACGCGCGGGTCGCACGGTGTAGCCGGAAATGCCCACAATGCGATGTTCCTGACCGAGCAGGTACAACCACTCGGTGGTCTCTTCGGTCATACAAATAATGCGCTGGGGGCCGATAGGAAAGTCAAAGCCAGTGGTCATAGTTCTAGGCTCCTTGGCCGATAAACAGCGCTGCGGTAGCTACCAGGTTGGAGGGAAACCAGGCATGGAAATAACTGGCCTGCACCGAACCACTGTGATACAAGGCTTCGCCCGTATCGGGCTTAGGCTCCTGGCCGGGGCGTGCGGTGCGCTGACGCACCGCCGCAGTGCTCTGGCAGGTGGAGTAATGAAACGTATGGCCGCGCAAAAGTCCGGCGGGCGTAAGCAATTGATGCGGGCCTAAGGCGGCCAGGCGTTTTTGCATGCGCACTGTACCTGGCAACAATCCCCACTGCGCGTGGCTTTGGCCGTCGGCATCGATCAGCGTTTCAAACAAAACCATCATGCCGCCACATTCTGCCCAGACCGGTTTGTTCTGGGCGATATGTTGCGCCAGGCTATCGCGCAGCGCATAGTTGGCACCCAGCACGTGCGCATACAACTCCGGGTAACCGCCGGGCAGCCACACAGCATCACAGATCGGCAAAGCGCTGTCTTGCAAGGGCGAGAAGAACACCAGCTCTGCGCCCAACTCCTGCAAGCAATCCAGATTGGCACGGTAAATAAAGCAAAACGCGGCGTCGCGCGCCACGGCAATGGTGCGACCTTGCAAAAGTTTGCCTGGGCTTGAGGCGGGCTGTAGCCCGACGGGTAAGCGCAAAGCCCAGTGGGCCATGTCTTGCGGCGACATGCTTCCCAAGGGCGTCGTTGCCAGCGCGTCAGCAGCGGCGTCTAAGCGCGCCATGGCATCGCCTACTTCACCCGGCACCGTCAAGCCCAGATGACGCTCGGGCAACGTAAAGTTGTCATCGCGCATCAAAGCACCCAGCCAGTCGGCCGGTGCACGCACACTGTTTTTCAGCATAGCGGCATGGCCTTCGCTGGCCACGCGGTTGGCCACTACACCGGCCCAGGGCATGGCCGGGCGATAGTGTTGCAATCCCCATGCGAGCGCGCCAAAGGTGCAGGCCATGGCGCCTGCATCAATGACCGCCAGCACATGCAGGCCAAAGCGCTCGGCCAGATCAGCCGCGCTGGGTTCGCCGTCAAACAGCCCCATGACGCCTTCGACGATGATCAGGTCTGCCTCAGACGCCGCATGCGCCAAGCGTGCGCGGCAGTCCTCGACGCCAGTCATCCACAAATCCAATTGGTAGACCGGCTGGCCACTGGCCAGCGCATGCCAGTAAGGGTCCAGAAAATCCGGCCCGCACTTAAATACCCGCACCTTTCGCCCCTGGCGCGCATGCAATCGCGCCAAGGCCGACACGACCGTCGTCTTGCCCTGGCCGGAGGCCGGGGCGGCAATGAGGATAGCCGGGCAGGATCTAGCGCTCATAAGTTCTCAGGCAAGCAATTTGGTTTCACACCGGCTGGGGCTACAAAGCCCACTTTAGGCCCGTGTACCAACTACGGCCCGCAGTCGCATATCCGTTGGCGAGTTGGTATTGGGCATCGTTGGCATTGTCCAGGCGCAGCAGCATGGTCAGGTCTTTACCGATTTTGGTTTGCGCGTAAAGGTTCAAGAGACCATAGCCGGCCAGTTCTATCGTGTTGGCTGCATTCCCATAGCGCATGGAAGATAACTGCAGCTCCGTTCCCACAACCCACCCGCTCCAAGGTGCCTCGATCGCAAGCACTGCGTGTTGACGAGCGCGACGCGCCAATAAATTGCCAGTAGAAAGATCCCGGGGATTTTGCAAGTCGAACGAAGCACGGGTGCTGACGCTGCCAAATTTACGTGCAGCGCTGATCGTTACTCCCTCATGGCGAGCTTTTGCGATGTTGCCATAGCATCCTCCACTTAGCACGCCCTTGGCGTTTTTTTTCCTTGCTGCGCAGGATTTTTCGGGGACGCTGACGTCATAGACGATGAGGTTGCTGACCTCGTTGCTGTAAACCGTTATGCCCCAATTGCCTTCGTCGCTTGAATAACGCAACCCAGCCTCCACGTTTTGACTGGTTTCGGCTTGCAAATTGGAAGACCCGTAGATGCTGAAGCGCTGAAACAATGTAGGTGCTCGAAATGCGTTGCCTAGGGTACCCGTCAACCGCCATTGGGGTGATACGGCATAGCCATAACCCAGAGACTCGGTGTTTTGACTGCCAAAAGCACTGTCCACGTCGCGGCGCGCATTTAGTTGCAGACTCTGCGCGCCCTCCACCCAGTTGTATCCAAGGGCTAAGGCATTTTGAAAATGGCTCGTATCTTTAGGCGTCGTGTCGGCGTTACTCAAGCTGTCGTCGCGACGCTCCAGCGCAGCACTCAACAGCGATGTTCCCAAGCGGTACTCGTTTTGCCAGTAAAAGCTGTTTAGATTTGTATCAGTGAGGTACACACTAGGCGTGGTTTCGTAGCGATCCTGCGATGCTCCTACGCTGACGGTGCTACGGTACTGCGGAGTCCATTGGGCTTGCCAACGGAGCGAAGCAGTCTGTAGTTTGTAAATACTCAGGTCGTCCAAAACGGGCGATGAGTCGTATTGCCCACGTTGATGGTTGTTCATAAAACTTGCATCCAAGCGATGTTCTGCATTGACTATAAAACCTAGGCGTGCGCTAGCAGACTCTGCGGTAAAACCGTCTTTATCAGGGTTACCGGTTGTCGTAGCGTTAAAACCTTTGCTACTATCGCGGGCGATTCCGATTGCATAGTTCCAGCTTGCATCCGCACCACTGACGCCCGCCTCTATTTTGTAGGTCGAATAGGTGCCGACCCCAATCCCGACATAGGGATGCATACCGATCTCACCTTTGCGCGTGAAAATTTGAATCGCGCCTGCAATGGCATCCGATCCGTAAACCGCGCCTACCGCACCGCGCACCACCTCAATACGATCAATCTGCGACAAAGGTATAGCCTGCCAGGTAGCCCCCCCTGTCGATTGCGAATCGACCCGCACGCCATCTATGTACACGGCGGTAAAGCGCGTTTCCGCACCGCGAAGAAACACGCCAGTAGTGCTGGCAGGACCGCCATTGCGGCTAATTTCAAAACCTGGCACTAGGGCCAGGACATCTGCTACGCCAGTCGCCCCGCTGCGTTGGATGGTTGCACGATCAATGATGGTGATATCGGCCACCAAGTCGGTCAAAGGCTGCGGCATGCGGGCCGCCGTAATCACAATTTCGCTTAGGGGGGGAGCGTCTGCAGGCGTTGACTGCGCATAGACGACCGAAACCGACAGGGCAGTCTGAATTAGCGAAGCAAAGAGCTTCTTTAAAGAGATAGATTTCATGATGATTGATAACAGCAAAGTGCCCTCACCGCCTTCCCCGACAGTGCATGGACGTTAAGAAGTCACAAACAAACGCGACTTCACCTTGTTGGCCGGTATCCGGGCTAGCGAAAACAACCCTGTCCGCCTTCCCAGTTGCTTGTTCAAGGCAACCAGTGGCTGTGTGGGACAGGATGGAAATACCCGAAGGCATTTCGTTCGCTTGACCGTTGCGGGGGCAGCGCAGGCTGGTTTGAAGCCAAGCTATGTACAAAAAAGAAGTACTAAGTAGGCCAAAAAACTTCTGCTTCCCGTTGAACTGCGGTATGTGAACCACACCGCGAGCACCAACTGAACCATTCTAGCCACAATCCTATTTAGCCCCCTAAAATGCGTCCATGTCGGAAAATTCATCCCTAGACCCCGTTCTGGAGCGCGTTGAACGTTTGCTGTTGCGTTACGAAGAACTGCGCCGCACCAACGACCTGCTCATCGCCCAAGTTGAAACACTTGCCCAAGAACGCGATTCACTCAAATCACGTTTACAAGCCGCACGAAGCCGCATTGATGGTTTGCTCGATCGCTTGCCCCTTGAAGTCAAGGACAGCGCATGAACCAGCTAGAGGTTCAACTCATGGGACAAAGCTATATCTTGGGCTGCCCTGTGGGCGCTGAAGAACGTTTCCATGCAGCGGTCAAGCGGGTCGATGACGCGATGTGCAAGATTCGCGATGCTGGAAAAATCAAAGCACGTGACCGCATTGCCGTGTTGGCAGCGCTGAACTTGGCATTCGAGTTGTCCGACTTCTCTGGTGCGCCCAGCGAACCCAGTTCCTCCAACCACAATCTCAATAACTTACTTTACCGCCTGGACACCGCTTTGGGCCACGATGGTCACTTGCTCTAAGCCTTCTACAATAAGCTGGTCTGCAAGTCTGCTGGGTTTTATATTTCTTGAACCAATGCTCTCTGGAGCCCCGGGCTTGGAAATTGGCTGGTGAGCGTGAACATCTCGCGTTAGATGAACCCAACACCTTTCTGACCTCGCCCACCTGAACCTTTCGTTCAGGATGACGATCCAGCGGCCCTTGCAGACACTTTTACTTTTACACATCTCTCTTATGTCGACTTCTCTTATCTTTTCGTCATGTCTTTGCGCATAGCCATTGTTGGTGCAGGCGCCATTGGCGGCTACCTCGCAGTCAAACTTAGCTTGGCAGGTCACAACGTCACCTGCATTGCCCGTGGCGACAATCTTCGTGCCATCCAAAGCCACGGTATGAAGTTGGTGACAGAGGACGGCACCGAGTTGGTTGCCCCTGTGAAAGCTTGCAGCGTCGACGGTGCTGAAACTTACGACTATGTGTTTTTAACCCTGAAATCGCATCAAGTAGCAGCAGTTGCAAAAGACATTGACCACTTGTGCCACGACACCACCGCCGTGGTGACCATGCAAAACGGTTTGCCTTGGTGGTACTTCCACCAACTTGTCGGCGCTTACCAAGGCACTCAACTCAAGACACTCGACCCCGTTGGAATGCTTTGGCAGCACCTCAAACCCGAACGCGTCATCGGTGCGGTGGTCTACCCTGCGGCAGAGTTGATTGCCCCTGGTGTGGTCAAGCTGATTGAAGGCAACCGTTTCAGCTTGGGTGAGCCCAGTGGAGAGAAATCTGAGCGGGTCACTTTGTTGGCGCAAGCCATGATTGGCGCTGGTTTCAAAGTGCCGGTGTCGGCAGATATTCGCAGTGAGTTGTGGGTGAAATTGTGGGGAAACCTGTGCTTTAACCCCATCTCGGCTTTAACACACGCCACGCTGGAACAAATTGCCTTGCATCCGCTAAGCCACTCACTGGCCAGCCAAATGATGCAAGAGGCACAAGCTGTTGGCGAAAAAACTGGCGCGCAGTTCAAGATCAGTATTGAAAAGCGCATTGCAGGCGCACAAGCTGTGGGTGCACACAAAACCTCTATGTTGCAAGACATCGAACAAGGCAAAGCCTTAGAGCTGGATGCGATTTTGGGTAGTGTGATTGAACTGGGTCGCGTGGTTGGTATACCTACACCCACGCTGGAAACCGTCTACAGCTTGACACGCTTACTAGAGCAAAGCGTGTTGCAAAGTCAGCACGGATTGAAGTTAAATACTTAAAGGACAGTGATGCAAACCCTTCAAGAATGGATGGCCCAAGGCCAAGCGAATGCTGTGTGTTTGAGTGCGCCCAACGCCGCACCTTTCAGCTACCAAGGTTTACGCAACTTAAGCACGCATGTGCAAGAGGCACTCAACGCAGTCGGCATTGGCCGCAACGACCGCGTAGCCATTGTGTTGCCCAATGGCGCAGAGATGGCGGCGGCATTTGTGGCGGTGGCCGCTTGCAGCACGTCTGCCCCCCTGAACCCCTCGTACCGCGCTGATGAGTTCGAGTTTTACCTGAACGATTTGAATGCCAAGGCGCTGATGGTTGAAAAGGGCTCCACATCCCCAGCAGTAGGCGTGGCGGAAAAATTGGGCGTATCGATTGTGTATGTCTTACCTACGCCAGCTCTTGGTGCGGGTTCGTTCACACTGGACACCTCATCTCGGCAAGCTGCAAATGCGGCCTCACATGGCATGGCCCACGCCGACGATGTCGCTTTGGTGCTGCATACCTCTGGCACCACCTCACGCCCCAAAATTGTTCCACTGACGCATCGCAATGTGTGTGCCTCTGCACAGCACATTGCGCGCAGCACGGCCTTCACTGCCAGCGACCGAGGCTTGAACGTCATGCCCTTGTTCCATATCCACGGATTGATTGCAGGCATCTTGGCTCCGCTTTCTCAAGGCGGCGAAGTTCATTGCACCAGTGGCTTTAATGCCTTGAAATTCTTCTCTCAAATGGAAGAGGTCAAACCCACTTGGTACACCGCTGTGCCCACCATGCACCAAGCCATTTTGTCCAGAGCGGCCAATAACCGCGAAGTGATTACAAAGGTGCCTTTGCGTTTCATTCGCTCGTCTTCCTCCTCATTGCCACCTCAAGTATTAGCTGAACTTGAAGCCACCTTTCATGCGCCTGTGATTGAAGCCTATGGCATGACCGAAGCGGCGCACCAAATGGCTTGCAACCCTTTGCCCCCCGGCAAGCGCAAGCCTGGCACGGTGGGTTTGGCGGCCGGCCCCGAAGTGGCCATCATGGACACCGAAGGCCAGCTGCTGGCGACTGGCAGTACCGGTGAAATTGTGATTCGCGGCCCCAACGTCACCCCTGGCTATGAAAACAACGACAAGGCCAATGCGGAAAACTTCACCCAGGGCTGGTTTCGCACCGGCGACCAAGGTGTGATGGACAGTGAGGGCTACATCAGCATCACTGGCAGGTTGAAAGAAATCATCAACCGTGGTGGCGAAAAAATCAGTCCGCGTGAAATCGATGAAATATTGATGGACCATCCCGCTGTGGGTCAGGTGGTGTGCTTTGGCATACCCCATGACAAATTGGGCGAAGAAGTGGGTGCTGCTGTGGTGCTGCGCGAAGGGCAAACAGCCACAGAAAAAGAACTGCGCGACTATGTCGCCACCCGCGTGGCTGACTTCAAGGTGCCGCGCAAAATATTGTTGCTCGATGAAATTCCCAAAGGCGCCACCGGCAAACTTCAACGCATAGGCATGGCCCAAAAGCTCGGACTCGCCTGATGTCTCTGTCCTTTGCGGATGTGATTGTGGCCTTGGTTCTTTTGGGCACAGTGGCAGGATTTTTGGCGGGTATGTTGGGTGTTGGTGGCGCACTCATGATGATTCCTTTCATCACTTTTTTGCTCAGCACCCAAGGTGTAGACCCAGACTCTGCGGTGAAGATGGCGATTGCCACAGGCATGTCCACCATTGTGGTGACCTCACTGGCAAGTACCCGTGCTCACCACAAACTGGGCGCAGTGCGTTGGGACTTGGTGAAAGGTTTGGTCCCCGGCATATTGCTTGGCAGTGCGCTGTCAAGCCTGTGGTTGTTTGTGGTTTTGAAAGGCTCGGCCTTGGCCTTGTTCTTTGCGGGCTTTACGGCGTTTTCAGCCACCCAAATGATCTTGGACAAAAAACCCAAGCCCTCTAGGCAAATGCCAGGCCTCTTGGGGCAAACAGGCGTGGGCACACTCATTGGCACCTTGTCAGGTTTGGTGGGTGCGGGTGGTGCATTTGTCAGCATTCCATTTATGACGTGGTGCAACATCCCCATACGTCAAGCCGTCGCCACCAGCGCCGCCATCGGTTTTCCCGTGGCCTTGGCCAATGCACTGGGCTATGTAGTGAGCGGCTGGAATGCGCCGCACAACCTTGACTGGAGCTTTGGCTACATCTGGCTACCTGGCTTGGTGGTCATTGGTCTGTGCACCATGGTCACCGCGCCCATGGGCGCTCGATTGGCGCACAAAATGCCGGTGCATAAACTCAAACGCGGTTTTGCTTTGCTGCTGTTTCTTTTAGCCAGCTACATGCTGTACCGCGGCTTGCACAGTTAACGCAGCACCAGCACGGGAACAGTGGAGTGCGTCAACACATTTTGTGTTTCGCTGCCCAACAATACGCGTTTGATGCCTTTGCGGCCGTGGGAAGCCATCACGCCAAAGAACTGAAGGTTGCCCAGCGTTTGGGGTCGTCTAGTAAGCCATAAACTGCATTCATAGCCCCGAGGCTAAAGCGGTCTGCGTGCAAGCCACTTGACTTAAATCAAAACCCAGTCAAAAAGCCCTCGTAACTTACGGCTTACTGACTATCCGTCATTGCGAGCGGAGCGAAGCAATCCCTCGGCACGATTGCTTCGCTCCGCTCTCAATGACGTGGTTCAGCGATCACGAAAGCGCCCAAACGATGTGCTCCCGCACCACCTCACTGGGATGGTCCTGCCAACGCTGCAAGGCTTGGCGCAAAGCATTTGCGTCAGTGTCAGACAAGGTTTGACGCAAAGCATTGCCTGCAGCCACAGCCAAATTGCGCAGCCACCGTGCGTGGCCAATACGTCGTATGGCACTGCCTTCTGTCAGTCGCAAGAATCTGTCTTCATCCCATTGCAGCAATTGCCAAAGTGAAGATGCACCCAAGCCATGGCGCTCGTCAAAGTCGGGCAAGGGCGAGCGCTTGGCGAATTTGTTCCAAGGGCACACCAACTGACAATCATCACAACCATAAATGCGGTTGCCCATCATGGGGCGAAGCTCTAAAGGAATACTGCCCTCGTGCTCAATGGTCAGGTAAGAGATGCAGCGCCTTGCGTCCAATCGGTAAGGCGCAACAATGGCCTGGGTGGGGCACACGCTGATACAGGCGCTGCAAGTGCCGCAATGCTCGGTTTGCATGGTGGTTGGCTCGAGGGCAATGTCGACAAAAATTTCACCCAAGAAGAAAAACGAACCCGCATCGCGTTGCAACACCAAGGTGTGCTTTCCCCGCCAGCCAAGGCCGCTGCGCACCGCCAACTCGGCTTCCAACACCGGCGCGGAATCGGTGAACACCCGAAAGCCCAAAGCGCCTGCTTGGGCTTGCAGTTTGTCGGCCAATTGCTGCAAGCGTTGGCGCATCACCTTGTGGTAGTCCCGCCCTCGGGCATACACCGACACCACTGCTTGCGTGGGTTGCTGCAAGCGCTGCATTTCGTGGTCTACCCAATCCACAGCGGAAACATTGCTCTTTTGAGGAAGGTAATCCATGCGGGCCGTGATGACGCTCAAGGTGCCTGGAACCAACTCGGCGGGTCTGGCGCGGGTGAGGCCGTGACGGGCCATATAAGCCATATCGCCATGGTGTCCAAGTGCCAGCCAAGCGAGCAATCCAGGCTCGGCGTCGTGCAAGTCCACAGGGGCCACGCCAATTTGGGAGAATCCCAGTTGCGAACCCCATTCTTGCAGTTGAGCGAGCAATGCCGATGGATTGATGGACACGAAAACCTTTTGAACGAAATGCCGATTGTAAAAACCCTGCACTGGCCCGACGAGCAAGCCTGCGCGGCCTTTGCCCAGCGCTTGGCTTTGTGCCCCGCCTTGGCGCAAGCCTTGGTGTGTCTGCAGGGCGACTTGGGGGCAGGCAAAACCACCTTCACGCGTTATTTGCTTCAAGCCTTGGGCGTGAAGGATCGCATCAAAAGCCCCACTTATGCGGTGGTGGAGCCGTATGAAGTGACAACCAACGGTCAAAACCTCAGCATCTGGCATTTCGACTTTTACCGCTTCAACGATCCGCGTGAATGGGAAGACGCGGGTTTCAGAGATATTTTTGCAAGCGTTGGCTTGAAGATTTGTGAGTGGCCCGACAAAGCCCAAGGCTTTTTGCCAACCGCCGACTTGGACATCCATTTCACCGTCAACCTTGACAGCAGTCGCGATGTACGCTTGTGCGCCCACAGCGAATTGGGTGAAGATTTAACAGCATGAAAAACCACAACCGCCAACGCCGACAACTGCTGCAAGCCAGTGGCGTGGTTTTGCTGTTGGGGCGGGCGCAGCTGGCGTGGGGTGCCAGCATTTTGGCGGTACGGGTGTGGCCTGCGGTGGAATACACCCGCGTGACCATCGAGTCGGACAGCTTGCTGAAAGTAACCCACACCTTTGTAGCCAACCCACCGCGCTTGGCGGTAGACATCGAGGGTATTGAGTTGAATGCCGCTTTGCGCGACTTGGTGGGCAAGGTACGCAACGACGATCCCTTCATCACCGGTGTACGCATCGGCCAATTCACCCCCACCACGGTGCGACTGGTGCTGGAGTTGCGCCAACCCGCCAAACCACAGGTGTTCACCTTGGCGCCTGTTCAAGCCGGGCAATCGAGTTTTCAGCACCGCTTGGTGTTGGACCTTTACCCCAGCCAAGAAGCGGACCCCTTGGAGGCTTTGATCGCAGAGCGCTTGATGGGTGACAAACCAACGCTTGGCAAAGACGCTTTGGGCGAGATGATTGCCAGCCACCAAAAACCGCCAACAGGGTTTTCGCCAACACCACCTTCTGTTCAACCCACCCCTTCAGTGCCAACGGTTGTTGTGCCATCCGTTGTTGCACCATCGGCAAATGAAAAACCTGCAGACAAAATCGATAGATTTGCAGTGGTGGCGATCGACCCAGGGCATGGCGGCGAAGACCCCGGCGCGATTGGTCCCAACGGAACACGCGAAAAAGATGTGGTGCTAAAAATTGCCCAACTTTTGCAAGAGCGCATCAACAAAACCGTGCTAAAAACCAAACGTGGAGAGTTGCCCTTGCGGGCTTTTTTAACCCGCGACGCCGACTTCTTTTTGCCATTGCATGTACGGGTGCAAAAAGCGCAAAAAGTGC
>Ga0209356_1001072_pt1 | contig 10809 bp, 11 predicted proteins | sample LauGreFaBDMM15SN_2_FD_188213 | JGI IMG/M metagenome (GOLD analysis project Ga0209356, IMG submission 188213) | Freshwater lake microbial communities from Lake Michigan, USA - Fa13.BD.MM15.SN (SPAdes) (version 2) | ecosystem: Environmental > Aquatic > Freshwater > Lake | place: Lake Michigan, USA...
TCATTGAGTTGATTCAAAAGAACCGGCACATTCAATTGGCTGGCAACGACAAGCTGCGCATTGAACGTGAGCTGCCCGACCCCAAAGCGCGAGCGCAAATGGTGCGCGATATTTTGCGCTCACTGGGTCAACCCAAAGTTGAGAAAGTGGAAGGATAAGAATGAGCCATCCAACATCATTTCAAGGCATGACCGTGAAGGGCTTCACGCCGCCACTGCGCATGAGCAACTTCAAGCTCATTGCCTTTGACATGGACTCCACGCTCATTAACATTGAATGCGTGGACGAAATAGCCGATGCTGCTGGCCGCAAAGCCGAAGTAGCCGCCATCACAGAAGCAGCCATGCGCGGCGAAATTACCGACTACAAAGACAGCTTGCGCAGGCGCGTGGCCTTGCTCAAGGGCGTCACGGTGGCACACATGGAAGAGGTCTTGAACCAAAGACTGCAACTCAACCCTGGGGCAGAGAAGTTGGTCAAAGCCTGTCAAGCCGCAGGCATGAAGGTCTTGTTGGTTTCTGGTGGTTTTACCTTCTTCACCGACCAGGTGCGCGACCGCTTGGGCATCAACTGGACGCGCTCCAATGTGCTGGAAGTGGTCAATGGCGAACTAACGGGCCGCATGGTAGACCAAGAGTGGGGCGACATTTGCGACGGCGAAGAAAAACGCAAAATGCTTTTGCAAACTTGCGCCCTGATGGGCATTGAAGCATCTCAAGCGATTGCCATGGGTGATGGCGCCAACGATTTGCCCATGATGGGTGTGGCCGGTTTGTCTGTGGCCTATCACGCCAAGCCCAAGGTGCGTGAACAAGCCATGGTGGCCATTGAAGAAGGTGGGCTAGACCGTTTGTTGGAAGTTTTTTAAGCTTTGCGGTGCACTTGCGGCACCCCTGCTTCCACTTCAAACTTGGCCAGCGTCTCAATTTTTGTTTCTGGCTGACGCACATCGTCTACCACGCGCAGTTCGGTTTGAATTTGCCTGGCTGTAAATTCCACCACACCATAACCTTTGCGCTCACTGTCGGCAAAAATAAAATGCGGATTTTCGGCCAAGCGCGCTGCCAATTTTGCGTTGCCAGCCGATCGCGCCGTGATGCCTGCACCACAAAACTCCACGCCCACCTTGGCGCTGTCGTCTTTGTAGGCATCGGCCATGACATGACCCACCCAGTTTTCGTGCACATCACCACCAATGAGAACTGGGTTTTTGAGGGCGTTGTTTTGCATGGATTGCGTCATTTGCTGACGCGCAGCCGAATAACCATCCCAGCCGTCATTCCACAAATTGAGGCCCGCACCAATTCGAAAATCGCGACGCCCAAAAATGGTTTGCTGCGCCACCACGTTCCAAGGCCGCGCATCTGTTTGGGCCTTGGCAAAGGCTTGGTCTAGCCACTGCGATTGCTGTGCGCCCAACAAACTTCGTTTGGGGTTGAACCAATCTTCACACTGATCTGGATTGACAAAACCTGAGCCATAGCCCTCAGCTCTGTTGCAAACTTGCCTGTCTCGGTATTGCCTGTCGTCCAGCAAATAAATGTTGGCCAATTTGCCGAAAGCAACCTGGCCGTAAATTCGCAATTCAGCGCCTTGTGCCAAGCCCTGTATCGATTGGGTTAGTGCACTGGCCCGCAGAGGCATGTGCTCGTAAAAGGCTTGGTAGGCCCGGGCTCGCTGCGCTGCAAAGTTGAAGCTGATATTGCCACTTTGGCCGCGCTCTAGTCCAGCGTAGTCGTTTGACACTTCGTGATCGTCCCAAGTGATCAGCCATGGGCACTGCGCGTGCATGGCTTGCAAGCCCTTCTCGCTTTTGTGCAGGGCGTATCTTTCGCGGTAATCGACAAGGCTGCGCACCCATCCACCTGTGGGCAAACGCACGGGATTGGCGGCATTGATGTACTCGTAAATGTAATCACCTAAAAACAAAACCAAGTCGAGGTTTTCTTGACACATGTGATGGTAAGCACTGAAGTAACCATGCTCCCAGCGCTGGCACGAGGCATAGGCTACGCGCAATTTTTGCACCATGGCTTCAGGGTGCGGCAAGGTGCGCGTGCGCCCTGTTGTGCTTTGTTCATCGCCAAATTGAAAGCGGTAGTAATACCATCGGTCGCTTTGCAATCCATCTAGCTCCAAGTGCACCGAATGTGCCAAAGATGCCAGCGCCACCACTTGGCCCACGCGGCGATTGACTTTGAAGCCTTCATCGTCTGCCACCTCCCATTTGACAGACACATTGCCTTGTGAAAATTCGAGGTTGCCGCTGCCCGCATCGGGCATGAGCCTCGTCCACAGCACCACCGAATGGTGGTTGGGTGAGCCACTGGCCACGCCCAATGAAAAAGGATTGTGCTTGAGGGGCGTTTGGGCTGAAGACAAGGAATAAGTGATGGGCGCTACGGCTGCCGTAACCCATTTCAAAATGTCACGTCTAGAAGCAACGCCAGAGCTTGGCTGTTGATGCATGTCTGGCATTTTCAATTTGAAGCCAACCAGGTTTTGAGCAAGGCGTTGAATTGTTCTGGCTTTGAACTCATGACCCAGTGACCAGTGTCAAACCCTTCAACTTGGGAGCCTGGATAAGAATTGATTTTTTCAAGCCATTTCTCAGAGTGAAACATGAAGGGCTTTCGTTTGCCATAGATGTAAAGCATGGGCCGTGCGGTGGGCAATATCTTCAGTGCATTGCACGCAGAGGCCATGCCATCCAAGGCCCCCATCCACTTCATGGCGTAAGGCGCATTCATGCCTACGTGCATTTCTTCAATAGGGCTGGGGCAGCGCAAAGCTTTGGCCATAGAGCGGGTCATTCGGTTGGCCAAAGGACGGCCCCAAGAACCCAATACATGGGCCACTTGCCACGCAATGGCCAGCCAAATTTGGTAGCTGAACACAGCCCATTTGGCTTTGGCACTCAATGAAGCCGTGAGCGCTCTGGAATTGTGATCGCCCACATCGACAGCCACCATGCGACTCACGCGCTCAGGATGCGTGGCCGCATACTCGTAACCAAATACACAGCCCCAATCGTGCAACACCAAGCTAACTGGTTTGTCTGGGCTAACTTGCTCAAGTACCTCATGAATTAAGGCCACCATTGCGGTCAACGACTTGGGTGGGAGTGGCGCTTTTGAGTCAAACGCTGGCAATGTGAAGCGCACGCATTGGTGGCTTTCCTTCAGTGAGTTGACTGTGTCGTTCCAGAGCGCAAGCGTGTCTGGCCAACCATGCAACATGAGCAGCGTTTCCGGGCCCTTGCCTTCAATGAGAATGTCAACGCCCTGAATGTTCATGGGGTAGTTCAAGCCATTGCCTGCTTGAGCCGATCGACACCTTCCAAAATTTTGTCTTCACCCACCGTGGCAAAACTGAATCGCAAAGTGCTGTGATCTGGATTTTGGCAATAGAACGGAGCGCCGGGTACAAAAGCTACACCTTTGTCGATGGCCAATTTGGCAAAGGCATTCCCGTCTTTCACTTTGCCGCCTGCGCCAGTGAGGCTGGCCCAGACAAACAAGCCACCCTGCGGTTGCACAAATGAAATGGCATCGCCTAAATTTTGGCGAAGTGCATCGCACATGGTTTGGGCCCGCACCGCATAAACCTTGCGCACATTGTCTAAGGTGGCTGGCATGCGGCCTGCCTTCAAGTATTGGGCTGCAGTGGCTTGTGCAAAGGTACTGGTGTGGGCATCGCTAAATTGTTTGCACATAACTGCGCGGCTTAAGAGTTCGGAAGGGGCAATCATCCAACCCACTCGCAGGCCGGGGCTGAGCACCTTCGACAAAGAGCCACAGTGAACCAGCCACTCGCGGCTGCCTGGCACTTGCGCGCTCAAGGCCAACAAACTGAGCGGTGGCGCATCCTTAAAATACAAATCGCCGTAGGGATCGTCTTCGACCATCAAGGTTTGGTATTTGACCGCCAATTCAAGCAACTTTTTACGGCGCTCTAAACTGAGCAATGCGCCAGTCGGGTTGCCAAATGTGGGAATGACATAAACAAATTTGGGCTTGTGTTCTGCAATGAGTTTTTCAAGCGCCTCCGTATCGACACCGTTGCCATCGACCGGTGCAGAAATAAGTTGCGCGCCATACAACCTGAAGCACTGAATGGTGGCCAAGAATGTGGGGCCTTCCACAATCACTTTGTCGCCCGGGCTGATCATGGTTTTGCCAATGAGGTCGAGCGCTTGCTGGCTGCCCGTAGTCACAATAAGCTGTTCGGGCGTGATGCCCTGCACACCCTTGTGCTGCATGAAATGCGAAAGCTGCTCACGGAGCGGGCCATAGCCTTCAGTCGCACCATATTGAAGTGCGGCACCGGGTTCTTGCGACAAGGCCAATGAAGAAGCCTCGCGAATGCCTTCCACATCAAACATGGCGCTGTCGGGAAAACCTCCGGCAAAGCTGATGATGCCGGGCTTGCCCAGAAGTTTGAACAACTCCCGAATGGCTGAAGTCTCGACATTGTTCAAACGATCGGCAAATTGCAAGGACATGGTGTATCTTCCACAAAACTCAATTGTTATTCGAAGTCTATTCTGACTTCAATTGACTCGGCTATTTCGCCATTTTGCTGATATTTTCACTCATGAACGCTCACAACATCGAACTCTTTTTTCAGACCCTGAAGGAAGCCAACCCAACACCCACCACCGAGCTGGCCTATACCTCGGTGTTTGAACTCCTCACGGCCGTGTTGTTGTCGGCGCAGGCCACCGATGTGAGCGTGAACAAGGCCACCCGAAAGCTTTTTCCGGTGGCCAACACACCCGCTGCCATTTTGGCCTTGGGGCAAGATGGCCTCGAGAGCTATATCAAGACCATCGGCTTGTACCGAAACAAAGCCAGCAACCTGCTCAAAACATGCCAAATACTCGTTGAACAACATGGTGGTCAGGTACCCCGCTCCCGCGAAGCATTGGAAGCTTTGCCAGGTGTGGGCCGCAAAACTGCCAACGTGGTGTTGAACGTGGCCTTTGGTGAGCCCACCATGGCAGTCGACACGCACATCTTCAGGTTGGGCAACAGAACAGGTTTAGCACCGGGCAAAAACCCACTGCAAGTAGAGCTCAAACTTTTAAAAAGAATCCCTGCTCAGTATTTAGAGGATGCACACAATTGGCTCATTTTGCATGGCCGCTATGTGTGTCAAGCGCGCCAGCCTTTGTGTGCTCAGTGTGCTGTTTCGGCCTATTGTAGCTTCAAGCAAAAAACGGCTTAAATACCACTGATGCACCACTGATACACCAAAGAAAAATCTATTTGGGCAAGGCCACCCAGCGCGTTTGGTCACCATCTTGCCACTCCCGCCATTGCAGTCGATTTTGAAAAACTGCCGACAAGGCTTGATGGGTGTCGCTTGAGTTTGGCAAGCCATCATGCACCAAGCTGCCCGCAGACATCACCCACACTCTGTCTGCCTGCAATGCCAAGTTCAGTTCATGCAGCACGCTGACCACGGCAGCGCCTTGCTCAGTTAGGCATCTCACCCACTCCAACCAATCGGCTTGGTGCGGCAGGTCCACACCCGCCAAAGGTTCGTCCATCAAATACACATCGGCTTGTACCGCCAATGCGCGCGCCAGCAACACACGCTGACGCTCTCCGCCCGAGAGTTGTCCCAAACTGCGCGAGCGCCAATCCCAAGCCTGCACTGTTTTGAGTGCCACTTCCACCACCGCGCGGTCTTGTGCGCTGGGTGATGCCAACCAGGCTTGGTGCGGTAAGCGACCCAGCATGGTAACGTCGTATACCGTGAGGTCGTCTTGCCCGGCTTCTGCTTGTCCCAACCAGGCCAAAGTTTTGGCTCGCTCTCGGCGCTGCCAAAGTCCCCAAGGCTTGCCCATCAATTCAACCTGGCCATCAGCGGGTATCAAGCCTGCCAAGGCCTTGAGCAAGCTCGACTTGCCAGCCCCATTCGGCCCTACCAGTGCCACCCACTCACCTGAATGCAATTCAAGTGACACTTGATTGACGGCTTTGAATTCGCCATGCAAGACCGAAATGTTGCTGGCTTTCAATGCCGTTTTAGATGAGGCGTTCATGAGCGACCTCCGGCTTGTCCAACAGATTTTGTGCTCATGCCGCGCATGAGAAACAACATGTAGCCGCCGCCCAAAATGGCCGTTAGAACGCCCACTGGCAATTCCAACGGTGCCATGAGGCCACGCGCCAACAAGTCAGCACCGCCCAACAACACAGCACCCATGAGGCAAGACAAACTCAAGGTCTTGCCATGCACCGCTTTCACTCTGCCACGCACCAAATGCGGCGCCGCCAAACCCACAAAAGCAATCAATCCTGTTTGGGCCACAGCCGCCGCCGTGCACAAAGCCAACACCGCCAACATCAGCCAGCGCAAAGACTTCACGGGCAAACCCAAACTCAGGGCAGTGGACTCCCCCAGAGCCAAACCATCGAGCAAGGGGCTGGCCGCCACAGACACCAGCCATGACACCACCAACACAGCCAACATCAAACCACAGGCTGACCAACCCACATACGCCGTAGAGCCCAACATGAAAGATTGCACCGAGCCCTGAATTTGCGGAAACATGATCAAGAGCAGTGAAGCCATTGCACCAAACACCACGCCCACCACCACACCGGCCAACAACAAGCGCAGCGTGTGCTGTACACCCCACGACAAAACCAAAGACAAAGCCACAGCCAACCAAGCGCCCATGAAAGCCATGCCCGTGATGCCCATGCGCATAAACCAAGGCGACATGTTGAGTTGGCTCAGCAACACCATGCCAATGGCCACCCCCAAACTGGCACCCGATGCACTGCCCAACAAATACGGATCGGCCAATGGATTTCGAAACAAGCCTTGCGCCAATGCACCAGCCAATCCCAACAAGGCACCTGCCAAACAAGCCCCCAGGGTTCTGGGTAAACGAATGTCGGTAATCAAACTGAAATCGGCTTGAATTTGCAAACCCGCAAAGCCTTCACTGCCCACCAATGCCCCCAAGCCAACAAGCAGCAACAGCAACAAAAACAGCTGCAGTGCCAAGCCTCCGGCCGATTGATTTTTGCGCGCGTTCATTCTGGGAACATTCTTTTCAAACAAGCCACCATCAAGTCAGCGGCTTCTGGAATGCGCGGGCCCGAGCGCACAATGATGTCGGATTGAGCCGGCGTGAAGGCGCAAATTCTTTGTTGCGAAATAGCTTCAATGCGTTGCCAACCAGGCCGATTTTTGAGATCGGTGGCGGTGCGTTGGCCCATGAAAATAATTTGCGGATTGGCCTTCACCACAGATTCTGGATTGACCTGCGGAAAAGCCCCCATGGACGGCGTAACCACATTCACCAAGCCCAAGCGTTTGAGCGTTTCACCAATGTAGGAAGCCTCTCCCGCCGCAAAATAACCACTGCCCGCTTCAAAATAAATGCGCATGCCCTTGGCCTTGGCAGGCACACGCAAAGCCGCCGCATCCAATTTTTGTTGAATGCTTTGCCACAAAGTCAGCGCACGATCTTGCGGCTGTGGCAAATGCAAAGCGCCAGCAATGAGTTGAATCACGCGCCGCATGTCTTCTTGATTTTGCGGCTCCAGCGCCACCACCGTGATGCCCATCGATTCCAAGCGCTGCGTGACGCGCGATGAGCGCGCCAGCAATACCAAGTCGGGCTTGAGTTTGACCAAGGCTTCCAGATGCGTGTCATCGATGCCGCCCAATTGGGGCAATGTCTTGACGCGTTCTGGCCAGTTGCTATAACGATCGACGCCCACCAGGCGCTCGCAAGCTTGCAGCTCGCACACAATCTCACCCAAGGACGGCAACAAGGTGATGATGCGCTGCGGTGCTTTGTCAATCACCACCACGCGGCCACGGTCATCAGTCAAGCTAAAGGGAGAAGAAGCTTGTGGCGTCAAAGCGTTTTGTGCCATCAATGTCAGCGGCAACAAGCTGGCCCAAAAGACCCACACTCCCCCCATCCATTTGCAAGCAAGACGCAAAGCGCAACGCATCTCAACTGACCTCAGCGCGCAGGCGCCCAACGCAACCCAACAAACACACCCCGCTTGGGCATGTTGTAGCCATAAATGCTTTGGTAGTTTTGGTTGGTGGCATTTTCAAGCCGCAGATTCAAGCGCAAATCTGGCGTGAGCGCGCGCGTTGCCGTCAAGTCGAGCAAGGTATAGGCGGCCAACACATTGGCATCGTCTGCACGCGCAGCGCTGTAGCGAATTTGAATGCCTGTATCCCAGTAGCCCCAACTTTGTGTGAGGCCGGCCTGCGCCAGCGTTTTGGCTCGCCGCGCCAATGCTTGCTGGGTGATTTCGTTGCGCGGATCCTGTGACGTCATGCTCAAGCGCCACTGCTGCGCCCCCCAACCAGACATCTGCCACTGACCCGCCAGCGCCACTTCCACACCTTGGTTTTTGGCCTTGGCAATGTTGGTGCGCGTCCAAAATTGATCGTTGTCAATCAAATCGGTGTATCGATTTTCAAAGGCCGTGAGTCGGGCATTCCACTTTGCCTGAATGTATTGCAGACCCACTTCGTTGGACCTGGCTTTTTCGGGCTTGAGCAATGGGTTGCCGCCCCATGGGTAGTAAAGGTCATTGAAGGTGGGCGCCATGAAACCTGTAGAGGCACTGGCTTTGACACGCAAGGCTGGCGTTAGAAAATACCCGTAGCCTGCGTACCATGTATTGGCTTCACCAAAATCTGAATACTGATCTCGGCGCATATTCAATTGCCATTGCTGATTTTTCAATTGCGCTTGATAACCCAAACGCCAAGAATCCAAAGAACGCTCTGTGGGGTTGTAGGCTGTGTCGCTGGCTATTTTTTGGCGCGTGCTTTCATAACCCGAGGTAAGAGAGTGTTGGGGCCACAAGGTCCAGACGGCACCCACCGAGGATGTTTTGGATTCGGAATTGACGAAGTAAGGATAGGCCGTGACCGCTGCGTTCAACTTGTCCTCTTGCTGGCCTAAAGAAAAGTTCCACTGCAATTGAGGAGATGCTTTGTAGCTTGCATTTAGCAAGGCATTGCGCAACACACTTTTGGATTCATCGGCTTGATTGGCAGGACCAAACTGGCTGTCGTATTGCACATCGGCATGGGTTTCTCTTAGCATCAACCCAATGCGGCCTGCCTCAAAGACTTGAGAGAAATTGATGGCATTGGACAGCCGCTTGTAGCCATCCAGGTCGGTGTTGGTATTGGGCCTTTGTAAGGGGTTAATGGCATTGAATCCTTGGGTTTGAATCTTTTCACTTGAAGCATTCACACCAAAACCAGACGCCCATGATTGACCTGCACTCACTTGGCCGCTTCTGAAATTGTTGGAACCCAACTGGCCATTGGTTTCAAGCCAAGGTCCTTTGCCAACATCGCTTGAATTTTGGCGGGTGAAAATTTGAATCACGCCGCCCAAAGCTGCACTTCCGTACAAGCTCGACACATTGCCCCGAACCACCTCAATGCGCTCAATGCCGTTCAAAGGCAAATGCTCGAAAGCCGCCAAGTTGAAGTTTAAATTGTTCATGGGCAGGCCGTCCACCAGCACCAAAGCGTGGCGCGATTCAGCACCGCGCATGAACAAAGAAGCCACGCCCCCCATGCCGCCCGATTGAGTGAGCTCCATGCCTGCCAAATTTTGCAAGAGTGTGGGAAGGTCTCGGGCTTGAGATCGCTCGATGTCAGTCCGCGTGATGAGGGACACGTCGGGCAACGCATCTTGGGCCCGTTGCAGCACCCGGCTGGCGGTGATGACGGTGTCGGGCAACATGGTTTGAGAAAATGCCAAGGGCTGAAACGCCAAGCTGGCAAGCATGACTTTGCAAGAAAATTTCATGATGACTTCAACAAAAGTGTTCTCACCGCCTTCCCCGACAGTGCACGAACGTTCGGCCCTTCTTTCGAGGGGCCACCTTGTTGGCCGGTATCCGGGCTAAGCAGAGCAACCTTCACCGCCTTCCCAAGCACCTGTTTCAGGGCGCTCAGTGGCAATTGATGAAAGCGGGGCAAAAAAAGCCCGTCTGCTGACCGTTGCGGGGGCAGCGCAGGTCAAGTTTGCCCCGTGAGGGCTAGCTCTCCTGCTTCCCGTTGAACTGAGGCTTGTGAACCAAGCCTCGAGCACCAACAAGCGACATTGTAAGATGTTAACTTGCATCAAGCCTACAATGTGTGACATTACAATTCATGTGACATGACGAATCCCACCACCGTCGACCAGATTGCAGACCGCGTCGAGCACCTTTTGCTCAGGCACGAAGAACTGCAAAAGACCAATGCACTGCTGCAACAGCAAGTGCTGGCCCTGTCTCACGAGCGCGACCTGCTCAAGTCCAAATTGGCGGCTGCACGCTCCCGTGTCGACGCCCTGATTGAGCGTTTGCCCCAAAACTCCCCCTCTGACGCCGACTCATGAGCAACAAACAACTCGAAGTGCAAATCATGGGCCAAAGCTACCTGTTGGGATGCCCTGAAGGGGGCGATGCCCGGCTTTTGGCTGCTGTCGATAAGGTTGACCAAGCCATGTGCAAGGTGCGCGATGCCGGCAAAATCAAAGCCCGCGACCGCATTGCAGTGCTGGCCGCCCTGAACCTGGCTTTTGAACACACTGAATCAACCGCCATCCCAGAATCCACCCCTGGCCCAGCCACCTCTCAAGCTGACTCTTTAAGTGAATCAGACAACGAGCGCCTTGGCCAGTTGCTCAAAAAACTTGATCAGGCCCTTCACAAAGACGGCCAGTTGATCTGAGCCTACAATCGCCCTGTCTGCAGTGCATGCTGGGCTTTATATTTCCTTGAACCAATGCTCTTAGAGCCCGGG
>Ga0209356_1001078_pt1 | contig 10751 bp, 8 predicted proteins | sample LauGreFaBDMM15SN_2_FD_188213 | JGI IMG/M metagenome (GOLD analysis project Ga0209356, IMG submission 188213) | Freshwater lake microbial communities from Lake Michigan, USA - Fa13.BD.MM15.SN (SPAdes) (version 2) | ecosystem: Environmental > Aquatic > Freshwater > Lake | place: Lake Michigan, USA...
CTTTTTAAATAACTAGCTTATTTCCAAGTTGTCCAACCTTTCCACCAAGTTTGGTTAACGCCAGATGTAGCAACTGCACCTCTAAATGTTACCTTTTCAAAGAAAGCATTTTGTAATTTAGCATCTGTGAAAGCACCATTCTTGCTATAGTCTAAATGTAAACCGATTCCTAAAGTACCCAAAGTAGAAGCAATATTAGCTGTACTTGTATTAGCATTTGCAAATGGAGTAAAGTCAGGATTCAAATAATTAAATGGTTGAATTAATTTTAAAACGTCTGCAGAAGCAGAAGTTAAAATTGTATTACCATAGAATGGATTTGAAAACCAAGTAGTTAAGCCTGCAACACCATCAGCGTTAGAAGCATATGTTGCAGCTGTTCCTGTTGAACGAACGTAATCAATATTTACTGTGTTGCCTGCTAAAGTAGTATTCTTGATTCTAATTGTACTGTCTACAATATTTTTATCAACCGGAACACCTGATGAAGCATCAAATTGAATTCCTCTAGGCCATCCTGCGATAATTGAATTCATGATTGAAATACCAGTATTTCTTCTGATATGTGCACCAGCTCTATATAAACTATTTCCTTTAGCAGAAACCGGATCAATTCTTGGCCCAATTGCAGTGATATTTGAAAATACTGCAGTTGTTTGAGGAGTTACAGTAGTACCACCACTATTATTATCTGATTCAAATGCTTCTGAAGTAGAGATATCAGCAATTACTGAATCTCTTAAAATGATACCAAATTGAACGTTACCGTTAAACCCATTGTCAGTATCAAAATCATCATCCTGTGTTTTGTAAGCAATCAAATACTTACAGTTTACAGTACCACCAAACCACTCAAATGCATCATCCTTTGCATAGGTAACTTGAATATGACTAATGGTTGTTCCACGACCAACGCCAGACATTGTTAAACTATTCAATTCATTGTCTGGTTGGTATGCATAACCTGCATATTCAATTCTCACATATTGTAAAATACCTGAATTATCGTCATCATTTCCTGTAGGGAAAGCTGCATCACCAGATCCTGCTAAACCATAACCTACTTCTGTATCGTTCACACCACCCTCTACTGAAGTTAAACCTACAATAGAAGTTCCTTTCCAAGGAAGCGTTGTGTTAACTTTAGCTATACCTAACAAAACCACCCCACCCCAGTCACCTGATTGTGGGTTTGCTGAAGCAGAAGTAAATACGATAGGTTTATCTACAGTACCTTTTGCGATTATTTTTGCACCACGGCAAATAACCAATGCAGCTACATCGGCACCTGATGATTTACCCATAACTTTTGCACCTTCTTGAATTGTCAAGGTAACTCCTTTAGTTATATAAACTAAACCAGAAAGGTAGTTTACATCTTTAGCATACAAGGTTGTGTCTTTGGTGATTTTTCCAGACAAAGTGATTATGTTGCTTACAGCACCCACTGGAGTTACCTCCTTAGTCACTACGAAGATTTCTTTTTCGCCGTCCATTTCGATCTTTCTACAACCAGTGATGGCTAAAAAAGCGAGAGATAAAATAAATAATTGTTTCATTGTTGTTGTATTTAAAAAAAGTGTTTGATTGTGTATTATAATGAGTAATTAAGTGTTACGCCAAATGTGGTACCAAATTTTCTTGAGAATCTAGTTGCATCATTATTCTTGTCATAGTCAGTATTATTATTATTATTTTGATAGAAAATCTGTCTTTGATTTAAGATATCTGAAATAGTAAATTTGAACTCAGCCTTATTTTCTGCAAACTTTTTACTGATTTGGAAATCCACTAAAGCTCTTGGATTCTCAAAAACATCTGGAGTACTTGCACCTGCTTGAAGATCACCAACTAGATAAATTCTTTTACCCACTTGATTAAATAAGACAGTCATATTGAATCCTTTCTCAACCACGTCGTATAACAATCCAGTATTGATCAAATAAGGAGACTGCCCTTGCAAAGCTCTGCTTAAATTTAAAGAAGCGTCATCAATTTTTGAATTGATATAAGAACCATTTGCTTGTAATGTAAAATACTTATTCAATTTTTTACGTCCTTCTATTTCAAAACCAAAAGCTGTTGCCTGAGAAACATTTTGGAATGAAAATAAGCTAGATCCACCTGCTCCTTCATTATAAATACTCTCTATTGGATTTTCAAAATTCTTATAGAATACACCAAAAGTAAACATCTCACCAGCAGCTGGATATAATTCATACCTTAAATCAGTGTTGGTAATTTTAGTACGTTTTAATGATGGGTTACCAGATACAGATGCGTTTAGTTCAAAATCATAAATACTCAAGGCAGCTAATTCTCTTAATTCAGGACGAATCACCGTTTGTGAAACTGTTGCTCTTAAATTTGATTTTTGACCTAATTTAATGGTAGCATTCACACCAGGTAAATAGTCAGTTACTTTTGAATAGGTATGTCTTGGGTCCCATTTCTTAACTGATCCAACTAATTGATCAAAATTTTCAACTCTCAATCCCCAAACTACTCTTATTCCATCCGATAATTTATTATCAAATTGTAAGAATCCAGCATTCAATATGGTATTAGCGATATATCTGAAGTTTCTATTTTGAATCGAATTGAAAGCAAATTTATTGTCTGAACCATTACCGAAATTTTGAGGCACAAAAGCTGAAGCAGCGTCTAATTGTCTTAAAGAAGCATTATCTCTTGGTAAGTAGACAGCAAATAATTGTGCATCATACAAACGATCTTTAACTTGAATCATGTATCCAGCCTTAATAGTTTGTTGTTTAACTTTCAAAGTCAAATCACCTCCACCAGTATAGATATAATCAGATAAAGTTTGGAAAATACGGCTACCAGATTGTTGTGATAAAGAATTAGAAATATTTAATACGTATGGATTTGAAGTCCCCACACCTTTTGTATATAAAATTCTTCTTTGATCAGGCGTATAAGCATCTAATATATTAAATGCACCATACCAATTGAATTTTAATTTTTGAGATAAACTATGTTCTCCGTTTAATTGATTTGTAAAAAAAGTATTTTGTCCAAATACAAATTCATTCCCTTTTATCGAATCTTGCCTTGTGTAATCAACACCTAATCTTGAATTATAGGTATTTGCAGTCTTAACGCTTACAATAGCTTTATAACTGATTTTATTTAATGGATTCAAAAACATTGTCAAACCAGCAATAGCGCCCATATTGATATCCTGAAAATACTTGCTATCTTTCAATGCAGAAATGGGGTTGAATTTTTGATCAATAATACCATTTTGATTATTCACATTATCTTGGAAACGGTATGCATTGGCATAGTTTATTCCTAAAATACCGCCTATTTTTTTACCCCATAAAGTACCAGCAAAACCGCCATTCATTTGTAAGCTAATATTTGGTTTAGCAGTAGTCATTACTGGGGCCCAATTATTTGACATTGTTTTTCCTAAGGCAGTTTTAGCTCCAATACTAGATGTATCAAAATTCGATTTTGTCATATAGCCATTAGGTAATGCCCTAGTGCCATCATCTAAACCCAACCAATCCGTTTTTCCCCCTTGGTCTTTAAAGAAATCCTTTCCTGTTACTAAAGTATTAGCGCTTGTACCCAATTGAATATTAAAGAAATTTTTTGAAGGAATATCTTTAGTATTAACTTGAATCAATCCTCCGGCCCACTCTCCTGGTAATTCAGGAACGAAAGCTTTATTGATGATGATGTTATCAATGATTTGAGAAGGGAATAAATCGAATGAGAATGTCTTACGATCAGGCTCTGTACTTGTTAATAATATGCCATTTAACATTGCTTGGTTATAACGATCTGCCAAACCTCTTACAATAATGTACTTACCTTCTTGAATGGAAGCACCTGGTGTTCTTTTTAAAATTTCAGCAGTATTACGATCTGGACTTCTTTTAATGGATTCAGCAGAAATAACTGAAGCTACCGTGTTGGTGTTTTTTTGAAATGCGATCAATGCATTGTCAGTAGCACCTTTATTAGCTGATCTGCTAGCAGAAACCACCACATCAGTTAATTTAGAATTTGCTTCTTCTAATAAAACATCTAAAACAATCTCTTCACCAACAACTGTCGCCTTTATATCATTAACCGTCTTATTTTTATAACCAACATAAGTCAAATCCAAGGTATATGCTTTTGCTACATCTATCGTAAAACTGTATCTACCTTCTATATCCGTTTTAGCAACCTGTGTTTTATCGGATTTTAAGGTTAACGAAACGCCAATTAAGGCTTCGTTTTTCACACTGGTAATTTTACCAGTGATTTTAGCTTTTTGAGCTTGAGTTATAATTGCAAATCCTACGAAACAAATTAAGAGTAATAACCTTTTCACGATGTAATTATTTATATCGCAAATATTAGACTCTAATGTTACCGGAATGTTACCTCAAAGTGAACTTAATATTAACTATAATGGAGTGAAGATGTTATAATTATATAAAACATTGATTTTCAATAATTAAAAAAATATATGGAAATAATATATACTTCTCCATGAATACTTAAGGGGGTTCTAGAACAAAAGTTCTTGAACCCCCTTATAAATAAATAATATATTATGATTAATCTAAGTGATACACCTTATGCAAATCCTTGGTGCTTGTAAAAGTGACATCTAGGTCTTTAATGATTCCATCATTAATATCATATACCCAGCCATGTATATGTAGAGGTTGCTTATTTTTCCATGCATTTTGCACAATAGATGTTTTTCCTAAATCATGTACTTGTTCCATCACGTTTACTTCCACAAAACGCCTCGCTCTTTGCTCCATATTTTCGATCGCATCTAATTCTTTGTGATGGTACCTATATACATCTTTGATATGTCTTAACCAGTTATCAATTAAGCCAATCTGTTTATTTCCCATCGCAGCCAATACACCTCCACAGCCATAATGTCCACAAACTATAATGTGTTTCACTTTTAATACTTCCACTGCATAGGACAAAACACTCAACATATTCATATCGCTATGTACCACCATATTGGCAATATTACGATGCACAAACATTTCTCCAGGATTCGTTCCGGTGATGGTATTGGCAGGCACCCTACTATCGGAACAACCTATCCATAAGTATTCAGGATTTTGACTGTTGGCTAATTTTTCAAAATAAACAGGATCTTGAGCCAATTGACTTGCTACCCATTGCTTATTATTTTCTAGGAGTTGCGCGTATGATTTATCCATTGTATATTAAAACTAGTCATTATTTTGGATTTTGTTTGAAGTTTAAAAAGCAGATATCACCCTTGATTAAGGCGAATTGACTTAATTTTATTACATGGGTATACTAATAGAAGTGTTGGGCTGGATTGCTTCGGTCCTAATTGTAGGCTCCTACGCACTAAATATTACAGGCAAATTGCCTGCCTCAAGCAAAATTTATGTTTTAGCCAATATTATAGGTGGGGTGTTTTTTGTAGTAAACACTTATTTTCACAAAGCTTACCCTTCCATGTTTGTAAATGTAGTATGGGTGATTATTGCCATTTATATGATCAGCAAGAAAAAAAGTAATTCCAAAATTGACTAAACCAATTTACGTTACGCCGTAAAATAAATTTGAAGGTCGATAAATTCAAATTGCTTAAAATTATCAACGAGAAATGTCCTTAAATAAATTCAATAGCACAATTGTAAGTGGGGTAAAATGGCTCGCTATTTATTTAATTGTGGGCGGTATGGTGGGATCGGCTACCGCATTTTTTTTACAATCACTTGATTATGTAACGCAATTGCGCACAAACCATATTTGGGTTGTATATTTTTTACCTATGGCAGGTTTGTTGATTGGCTTACTATATTACTATTATGGTGACGCAGCGAATAAAGGAAATAATTTATTAATTGAAACGCACCAGTCATTAGAAAATGGGGAAACCCCAAAACCGATTCCATTTAAAATGGCACCTTTAGTTTTTATGAGTACGCTGCTAACACATGTTGCTGGCGGATCGGCAGGCAGAGAAGGTACTGCGGTTCAAATGGGTGGTGCTATTGCAGATCAGTTTACTGGATTTTTTAAGTTAAATACAGCAGAACGAAAAACGATATTAATCATTGGTATTAGTAGTGGATTTGCTGCGGTATTTGGAACACCTTTGGCTGGCGCCATTTTTGCAATAGAAATATTAAGCATTAAAAAAATAAAAATCAATCAGGTATTTGCAAGTTTCTTCGTTGCTTATATCGCACATTATTCCTGTTTGGCTTGGCAAGTAAAACATACGCTGTACAGCATTCCTACTATTCCTGCAATTTCAGTAACTACTTCACTTTGGGCAATTGTTGCAGGTGTCATTTTTGGATTAACTGCATTTGCATTCACCTCCACTGGAAAATTATTTGAAAATATATTTAACAAAATAAAGTTTGCCCCCTTGCGCCCATTTATTGGTGGAATTATTATTGCCTTATTTATTGTTGTGTTTAATAGTACAAAGTTCATTGGATTGGGTATTCCATCTATCCAAGATGCATTTATAAATAATGCAGGTCAATTTGACTTCGCCATCAAATTAATTTTAACCAGCTTTACTTTAAGTGCTGGTTTTAAAGGTGGCGAGGTAACTCCCTTATTTTTTATAGGGGCCACTTTAGGCAATCTATTAATTTGGTTTATCCCTTTACCCATGGCACTATTAGCAGGTATGGGGTTTGTTGCTGTTTTTAGCGGTGCAACTAACTGTGCTATCGCATCCATTGTATTGGGGTTAGAATTATTCGGAATGCAAGCAGGTGTATATGTTGGACTGGCAAGTGTCGCCGCCTATTTTACTTCTGGCCCAAATGGTAGTTATAGCGCTCAATTAAAAATAGGTGCAAAATATGCGGCGTATAACTATTTTAAGAAAATTGCGAAATTATGACCTCATTACAGGACGTGTTAAACAAGTAGGACCTCCGCCGCCTTTCACACTAATTTCTGCACCTTCATATTCAATAACTTTACAGCCGGCCGCTTCTAAACGAGATTTAGTAATAGGATTACCCTTCACCATCAAACAAACACGTGGCGCTATTGCTAATACATTACAAGCCATGCTATCAAATTCTTGATCTGGCACTTCCACTAATTCAAAACCACGTGCTATTAATAAATTTCTAAATGCAATAGGCATTAAGGGAGAATATACCACTGCTAAATTTTTATCTACTGGACTTAATACTGACATTAAATGGAATACATCCGATGGTCCTTTATAATGTGGCATATCTGCGGTAATCACTTGAAGACCTAATGGTTGTAATAATTCCTTGAGTTGTTGAATACCGGCTTCATTAGTACGATAGGTATTACCAACTGCTAATGTTGTAGCATCCAACCAAGCCACATCGCCACCCTCAATAGTACCTGGCGCAATGATGGTACCTAAAACAGGTATGCCTTGTTCCGTATATGCACGCGCTTGAGCAGCAGGTTCATTTTTACGTCCTTCCTTTCCCATGTTACAAATAATCATACCATGACTAGTTGCAATAGCAGCATCTCTGCAATAAATGGAATCCATATTCACAGAAGCATCTTCCGAAAAATATAAAACTTCAGCGCCATGCTCCTTTAAAATATTTTCAAACGCATCATATTCACCAAGCGCTTGTGTCATGTCAGGTTTGCCTAAATAATTTAAAGATTCCCAATGCTGATTTATATGTTCCTCATTTATAAAAGCAACACTTGCTTTTTTTATAAATACGGTTTTTAATTTGCCAAATTCAGAATGCGCTAAATGACTCATATTAAATATTATAGTTTTGGAGAGGTTGAATTAATTTCCGATTTTTCTCTCTTCCAAACAGCAAAAACATATATGGGCACTGAAGACATGGTTAAGAAGAAACCCCAGAAAACCGTTTCTTGTCCTAACCCTATCATCAACCACAAACAAAAAATAAAAGTAAGTGCAGCCAATAAAATAGAAAGTGCTAAATATTTACTTGATTGGAAAGGTAATTTGAAACGCATAATTAAATAAGACGCTGTACAAAAAATATAAGGTATTAAAATAGTAGAAGTAGTCATCAGCATTAAAAATTTGAATTGGTCAACCAGCCCTTTGGTATAATTCATACACATTAACACCGAAACAAATACACTTGAAATAACCACGCCTAAAACCGGTATCCCTTTTGAATTAAGTTGCATAAAAATGGTGGGGAATAATTTGTCCTTAGCAATCGCAAATGGCAATTGCCCTTGAATTAATATATAGCCATTCAGGGCCCCAAATGCAGCAATAGCAACCCCTGCACTTACCCAATAGGCTGCACCATGACCCCATATTAATACAGCAGCATCTGCAAAAGGCGTAACACTTGTTTTTAATTGGGCCGCGGGAATCATACCCATAATACTCACTGTACTTAAAATGTATACCACGGTGGCAATCAAGGTTCCGAGTGTAGTCGCCTTGGCAACAGTAGCAGCCGAATTAGTTACACTGCCCGAAGGAATCGTAGCACATTCAATACCTAAAAAAGCAAAAAAAGTTAAAGTAGTAGTAGCTGTAATTGCTGCAATATTACTTGTGCCACTTGTATTAAAGGGTAAGAAATTTTCCCATTGAATATAAAATAATCCCACAACACCAATTAATATAATGGGTACGATTTTTAAGATGGTCGATATTAATTGTACGACCCCAGATGTAAATATTCCTAATGAATTTACCCAAGTTAAAAACCAAATGGTCGCTAACCCTGTGATAATGGCTAGTGTTGCATTGGTTGCTAATGCAGGGATGAAAGTACTTAATGCACTGACAAAAGAAACAGTTATAGCTGCATTGGTACACCATACCGAGACCAAATAACCCCATGCTACTAAAAAGCCAGCAAAATCACCAAGGCCTTTTTGAGAATAGGCATAAGGGCCTCCATCGGAAGCTGGTAACAACCTACTTAAATGCGCAAATACTTTTGAAAGTAAAAAAGCCCCAATGGCCGAACAAACCCATCCTACTAAACTAATGCTTCCAAAACTAGCTAATGTAGCGGGCATTAAAAAAACACCCGCACCAATCATATTGCCTACTACTAATGAAGTACTAGTCCATAGACCCAGTTTTTTGTCGGCTGTTTGCATTGCCTAAATATACCTATTAATAATATTCTCTATTAATTCTTGCTGTCCGCTTATTGCTGCAGGTTCCCCATTTTCAATAGCAAAGTTTCTTAAATCTTCTAGTGTTAATTTTCCTTGCTCAAATTCCTTACCCTTGCCTGAATCAAATGAAGCATATCTGTTTGCACGAATTTTTTTATACTCAGATTTTTGTAAAATGGCATCTGCTGTAATTAATGCGCGCGCAAAAGTATCAATACCGCCAATATGTGCATGGAATAAATCTGCAGCATCGGTTGAGTTTCTTCTGCGTTTTGCATCAAAATTAATACCACCCCCTTGGAAGCCACCCGCTTCAACAATAATCAACATGGATTCTACCAATTCATTAATATTGGTAGGGAACTGATCGGTATCCCATCCATTTTGATAATCACCGCGATTTGCATCCATACTACCTAACATGCCTGCATCTGCTGCAACTTGTAATTCATGTTGGAAAGTATGACCCGCTAATGTTGCATGGTTCACTTCTATATTCAATTTAAAATCATTCAGTAAATCATATTGTCTTAAAAAACCAATTACGGTTTCTGAATCATAATCATATTGATGCTTAGTAGGCTCACATGGTTTTGGCTCAATAAAGAAAGTGCCCTTGAAACCATTTTTACGCGCATAATCTTTTGCTGTGTGTAAAAATTTAGCCAAATGTTCTTTTTCTCTTTTCATGTTGGTATTTAACAAGGACATATAGCCTTCACGACCACCCCAGAAAACATAGTTTTCGCCACCCAATGCGATGGTTGCATCTAATGCACCTTTTACTTGTGTAGCAGCATGTGATAAAACATGAAAATCAGGATTGGTGGATGCGCCATTCATATAACGCTTATTGCTAAATACATTCGCAGTACCCCATAATAATTTCACACCACTTGCATCCTGCTTTTGTTTTAGATAAGCAGTTAAAGCAGCCAATCTTTTTTCATTGTCATGAATATCATTGGTAAAATCAACCACATCCACATCATGAAAACAATAATAAGGCAAACCTAATTTGGTAATAAATTCAAAAGCTGCGTCTGCTTTATCCTTTGCACGGCCCACCGCATCTGCATTATTATTCCATGGATATATTAAAGTGGGTTCACCAAAAGGGTCAGCACCATTACCAACAAAGCTATGCCAATAAGCAACTGCGAAACGCAACCATTCTTTCATTGGCTTGCCTGCAACCACTTTTGTTTCATCATACCAACGATATGCTAAAGGATTATCACTTCCTTGTCCTTCAAATTTTATTTTTTCAATTCCTTTGAAAAATTCTTTTTCACCTAATACAACTGACATAACTTGATGTTTAAAAATTAACTAATCTATTTTTTGTTTATAAATACTTTTCTAATGATTTGTGCCAATCCAAATATAATTCATTAAACCCTTTTGCATTGGTAGGTTCCACTACTTTAATGGGTTTAAAATTACTAAACGCTTCGGCAGCATTTTTATAAGTACCAGATCCAATTCCAGCACCAATCGCTGCACCTACACTACCATCCGTATGGTATAAGGCAACTGGAACATTGGTCGCATTTACAAAAGCGTCTGTAAATACATCACTTAAAAACATATTTGAATACCCTGCACGAATAATG
>Ga0209356_1001081_pt1 | contig 10735 bp, 10 predicted proteins | sample LauGreFaBDMM15SN_2_FD_188213 | JGI IMG/M metagenome (GOLD analysis project Ga0209356, IMG submission 188213) | Freshwater lake microbial communities from Lake Michigan, USA - Fa13.BD.MM15.SN (SPAdes) (version 2) | ecosystem: Environmental > Aquatic > Freshwater > Lake | place: Lake Michigan, USA...
TTCTCCCTGCGCTGAAAGAGGACGGGTTTTTGGATGTGCTCAAGGAAAACGCAGCCCGTCAAAGAGGGCTATGGAATCTGCGTTTGGATACTGAAGGGCAACTCAGTATTGGATTTTTGGTGCCGATCTATCCAGTCGACGCTGCCGACAATACCAAACCGATCGCCTATGTGGTGGGATTAAAGCAGGTGGCCAAGGAGCTATTTCCTTTAATGGGCCAACCGGGGGAGAACTTGAAATCGGCAGAGAACCTCATTGTGCAGGAAAAGCCGGGCTCCTCAGGTAGTATGATTCAGTATCTGACGCCTCGTAGAAATCCTTTGCCAAACGGGACCAAGCCGATGACGGCAGACTCCTCGAATGAGCCTGACAGCTCTGCGGCAGCTTTTGCTGTTTCCAAGCCAGGCGGTTTTGGGCTGCGATCCAGCTATAGCAATGTTCTGAGCTTGGTTTCGGGCAGAAAGATTTCAGGAACGCCGTGGGTGCTACTTCGCATTGCGGATGAGGAGGAGGCTTTAGGGCCTTCGCAGAAGCGCCAACAGGGGATGCTGATCGGTTTTACTTTAATCCTGGGACTAGCTTCGGTTTCGATGGCGACTGCATGGAAACATGGAGCGCAGTTACGCGCATCGGCAGAGGCTCAGAGATTGAAGATTGCGGCGGAACGTTTCACTGGATTTTCGAAGTTTCTGCGACTGATTACCGATAATCAGCCGACGGCGATCGCGGCAATGGATGCAGGCGGGAAGTATAACTTCGCCAATCGAACTCTAGCGGAGGCGGCGGGAATCAGCCCGGAAGAGGTCAATGGAAAGACGATGCCTGGGGTGATTGGTCCAGTTCGGGCTGCAGCCTATCAGAAGATCAATAAACAGGTGATTGATGAGCTTTACCCCGGTTGGCCGAGCGATCGGAAAGAAGGGAAGTGGGCCCCGCAGAAAGCGCGGCACGAGTTTGAGGAAAATGGAAAAAAGAAGTACACCAAGACCGACCACATCCCGCTTCGGGCTGATCGAGATCACCCGCCTGGAGTTCTACTGATCGAGCAAGATATTACCGAATTTATTACAGAGAGAGAACGTCGGGAGAGAATGTTCCGCGGATTGATTGAGGCGTTTGTCCAAGAGGTGGATAGTCGGCAGGCCAAAGGGGCTCACACGAACGGAAAGCTGATTGCCAAGCTGGCACGCGGAACGGCAGAGGAGATGGGTTTACCTCCCGTAGACGTGGAGACGGCTGAGCTGGCGGGGGAGTTGCTAAATCTGGGGACAGTTTCCCTTCCGCAGGAACTACTAACCAAGGGTGGCAGTAGAAATGAAGAGGAGAAAAAACGTCTTCGAGAAGCGATCGTACGAAGTGCGGATCTGTTAGCGGGATTAGAGTTTGAGGGTCCAGTGGCGGAGGTAATTCGGCAAGCGCAAGAGCGGGCAGATGGAACAGGTTTCCCAAAGCGACTGAGTGGAGATGCCATTTTGCCCCCCGCAAAAGTTGTAGGGGCGGCCAAAAGACTGATCGATTTAGTTCAAGGGCAGGAGGGAACGGTGCAGTCGCTGGATCAGGCACTCCGGATTGTCATGGCTGAGGCTGGTGCGTCCTTAGATCGCGGGGCGGTTGCGGCGATGGTGGACTTTTTGGATAACCGAGGTGGCAAAGGAAAGTTAGGAATCGGATAAGAATTTGCCTAGTCGGGGATCAGGCTCTGTTCCACTGTGTCATCGAAGCGTAAGTTCAGTAGCTTCCAGTCTGCGCTTACGGGTGAATAAAAAACGAACTGCCAGCGGAGCGGTTTTCTAGGGTGATAACTGAGGTAGGTGATGTAGAGAGTTCGTGTGCCGACAGAGCGAAGATCGTAAAGCTCATATCCCTGAAGTGGGCCGAAGACTTCGATTCCCTTTTGAATATTGGTTACAAACTCTGGAACGGAAGCGGGATCGGATAAGGTTGGATTGCTGGCCACGAGAGTCTTGAAGGAGTCGTCGATCTTTCCCCCCTGGACTCCAAGGAAGAAGGCTTCCAGCTGTTTTTGAACCGCTGCAGGGGGTGGTTTGGCATTTGGATTTCGGGGAAGGAGTTGGGGGATGAGAGTGGTGACCTTTGGGAGATTGGTCGGAGTGGTTTTATTTGTCGGAGCCGACCATGCGGTCAAGCTCGCCAAAAGAATGAATAAAAAGAGTTTCATGAAAGGAGGGTGCTGAGTTGGGATAGCCCACTATGGACGATTGGTGCTCCGTGGGCAAAAAAGATTCTTTCAATCGGGAGTTGGCTCAAACCCCGTACACTATAACGAAGCTGAACAGGATCCGTGCAGTACTTGTCGGGAAGAAGGGTCAGACCATGAGGGGGAAGGTTGATAAGGGCATCTCCAACCACAAGGGTTTTGGATTCTGCGTGAAAATAGGCCGTTTCCCCCTCTCCCGCTCCTAGAAGGGGGACATTTTCAAACCCAGCCACCTCTGTTTTAATCTTTCCCCGAACTAGTTCGGCCATTTCTTTGCAGAAACGGTCGTGGTTGGTATTGGTGCGAATAATGACGACGGGAGGGGTGGGCAAAGGGCAGTCCTTAGGCCAATCGATCGGGTCAAAAAGTACATCCCCGTCTGAATGGGTGAAAAGTGTCGACCAAAGCTCCGCCTTGCAAGAGGGATCGTAGGCGTGCCAAGTCGAGAAACCGTGACCGTAGGAGGTCAGTGAGGAGGGACTCAGGCTCAACGGGTGAGAGTTGCCGCGTAGTCGGTATTACTGAGAAGACCTGTCGGTTGGGGTTGTTCGGGTTGAATCCGAAAGAGCCAACCTTGGCCGTAGGGTTCGCGATTGATTAAGCCTGGATCGTTTGGAAGCACCGTGTTCACGGCAATAATTTCACCGGCAACAGGGGAGTAGATGTCCGAGGCCGCTTTCACGCTTTCGACCGTGGCCACAACCTCTCCTGCTTTTACTTTACGACCTGTTTTAGGTAGTTCGACGAAAACAACATCACTCAGTGCGGACTGAGCGTGATCGGTAATTCCTACAGTGGCTTGCTCTTTTTCAAGGCGAAGCCACTCATGGCTTTTTGCGTAGAGGAGATCGTTGGGTGTGTTCATTTTCTTTTCAGGAATTTACGATGGGAGACTTTGGCGGGAACTTTTCGTCCGCGCACTTCAAATTCAACTTCTTGTCCACAAGCGGGTGGAGGAGTTGTGATTAATGCCAAGGCAATTCCATGGCCGAGGGTAGGGGAAGGAACGCCACTGGTGATCACGCCGATCTGTTTGTTTCCTTGAAAGACTGGATATCCATGCCGAGGTGGGGGTTGTCCTGGTTGGCCCTCCAGACCTATGCAGATTCTAGGTGATCCGCTCGTTTTCTGTTTTTCCAAAACTGAACGACCCGGAAAGGGGCGGGGGCGGTTTAGATCCACGAATATTCCTAAGCCTGCCTCGAGCGGTGAAATCTCCGTGGAAAGGTCCTGCCCGTTGAGAGGAAGGCCGGCTTCCAGGCGAAGGCTGTCGCGTGAGCCCAACCCGCAGGGCAGGAGACCCAAGGGCTTGCCTGCCTCCAGGAGGGCGGTCCAGATCTTTGGGCCCGTCGGAATATCGGAAAAGATCTCGTAGCCATTTTCCCCCGTGTAGCCAGTCGTCGCGATCAGAATACTCGCTCCAAACAGGGTGAACTTGGCGATGTGATTTCTTGGAGGGAGAGAAGCGCCTTGAAGTATCTTGCTAAGAATGGCGGATGCTTGAGGACCTTGAAGAGCCATTCCAACTGCACTTCCTGGATTTCCGGAAAAGCGGACATCTGCGGTTTCCTGCTTTTTAAGGAGTTGTAAGATTTCAAGATGGCGGGAGGCGTTGATCACGAGAAAAAAATCATCACGGCTGAAGCGGTAAACCAGGAGATCATCGATCACGCCACCCTGCTCATTCGTAATAAAAGAGTAGTGCCCCTCCCCATCTTTTAGCTTGGCCGGGTCATTGGCTAAGATGGACTCGAGGCAGGAAAGGGTATCTTTTCCTTGGGCTCGAATCTGGCCCATATGGGAAATATCGAAAAGGCCAGCAGCTTGGCGTGTGGCTTTATGTTCTGCGATAAGACCGCTGTATTCCACGGGTAGGTTCCAACCGGCAAAGGGGATCATTCTGGCTCCGAGAGCCAGATGGCAGGAGGCGAGTGGGCTTTCGGAAACCGGATCGGGCATTGTTTTGGAAGGTAAGTCCGGGAGGGCAAGAGTCAACGTTCTCGCGAATCTTTTCCATCCGAGGTAGAACCTTTTATGGCCACGCCCCCAATTCGCCTATTGGATCTGATGCGTCAGACTGAAGACCCACATGTGATCAACTTGGCGGCGGGGATTCCTTCTTCTGACTTCCTGCCTTTGGATGCACTCAAAACAGCACTTGAGGGGGAAATTCAGTCCAGGGCGCGGGAGATGTTTAGTTATCATCGACCTGAAGGAGCCCAGATTCTTCGTGAGGCAATCTGCGACTATCTTGCAATCCGCGGAATCCGAACGACTTCTGGCGAAATTCTCGTCACGACCGGTTGTTCCGGAGCTTTATCTACGATGATGAGCACTCTTCTTAAAAAAGGGGATACCGTGGTATGTGAAGCCCCCGCCTATTATGGCCAGTTAGAGCTTTTACGTGGCATTGGGGTGAAATTTCGAACGGTGAATACAGCCGTCGGACAAGAACCGGATCCGGCCAAATGGGAAAAAGCGCTTCAGGCAAAGCCCAAGCCCAAACTCCTTGTCGTAACGTCCACTCTTTCCAATCCAAGTGGGGCTACATTGAAAGAGGAGTGGAGGCCGCGGATGGTCGAGATATGTCGCAAGATGGGTGTGCCGATTTTGGAAGATGATATTTACGGGGATTTGCTTGGGCGGGCCCGACCTAAGCCTCTGCGCGCTTATGATGACGGCAGCACAGTTCTTTATGTCACCAGTTTTTCTAAAACAGTTGCGCCGGGGCTGCGGATCGGCTTTGCCCTGCCCGGAAAATGGATGGATGCGGCGGCCGACCGCCAGTGCCGGCAAACGATTCATGGCGGAGTCCCTCCCGAATTTATTACTGCCTCTTTTCTTCGTTCAGGCCGTATGGAGGGACATTTGGAAATGCTGCGTACCGTGTACGCCAAAAGGCGTGAGCTGGCGGGGGGGATTTTATCGAGGGAGCTGCCTGAGGGAATCCGCGCAGATGATCCTTTGGGAGGCTACATGCTCTGGATCAGGGGTGGACGTCCGAGCCTCATGGAGGAGGTTTCGAAGCAGTGTCTGGCCAAAGGGGTTGCCGTAGTGGGGGGTGGCATCTTCTTTGCAAATCCACCCAAGGAAGCTTGCTTTCGATTGAACTGCGCGCGGGCGACTCCTGAAGATCTAGCGCGTGGAGTGGGGATTTTCTGTGAAGTTCTAAAATCGGCTTCCGCCCGAAAAAAATAGCCTGATCTTTTTTTAGGAAGGGATGGCAGCTTCAGTCTCTGAATCGAAGAAAACTGCGCGTGAGAGGTCGAGTCCTAGACTTAACTTTTTGTCCTCAAGATCCATGAGTTCGATCTGGGTAGTCCGGCAAATGCAGGCGTGTCCTCCGGTTCGTAGATAAACAAAAGTTTCTGCCCCCATCGGTTCCACTACTTCTACAGTGGCTTCGAGGCTAGCTCCTGAGGTCAGCGAATTCGGATGCAGATGCTCGGGTCGCAGTCCGAGTATGACTTCTTGGTCCTTTCGCGAGGAAAGGCGCCGGGAAGTTTCTGTAGACAAGGGGGCACGGAATGGTGACTGACCGGCAGGAACCCTTTCAACGAACTCCAGCGTCCCTTGGCGTGAGGCGGTTAGCATGCCTTTGAAAAAGTTCATCGGGGGACTACCGATAAATCCCGCGACAAAAAGATTTGCAGGTTGATGGTAGAGATCCAGAGGGGCGGCAATTTGTTGAATCTTTCCGTATCGCATGACGACAATCCGATCGGCCATCGTCATAGCTTCCGTCTGGTCGTGCGTCACATAAATCATCGTGCTGGCCAGTTGGCGGTGAAGTCTGGAGATCTCGGTCCGCGTCTCGACCCGCATCTTCGCATCCAGATTGGATAATGGTTCATCGAAAAGAAACGCCTTAGGCTCGCGGACAATCGCCCGGCCCAGAGCCACTCGTTGGCGTTGTCCACCCGAAAGGGCTTTTGGTTTTCGCTCGAGCAGATTGTCGGGTTCGAGAAGGCCGAGAGTTCGGGCGGCGGAATCAACCCTGCGCCGGATTTCCTCCTTAGGGACGCCGCGGAGTTCAAGTCCGAAAGCCATATTCCGATAAACCGACATATGGGGATAAAGGGCGTAGTTCTGAAACACCATGGCGATATCGCGGTCCTTGGGGGGGATTTCGTTGATCCTTTTCCCGTCGATATAGATCGCTCCGCGAGTGATTTCTTCCAGACCCGCCACCATCCTGAGGGTGGTGGTCTTGCCACAGCCCGATGGGCCGACCAGAACCATGAATTCCCGGTCTTGGATTTCAAAGTTGGCGTTGTCGACAGCCACTTTTTCGGGGCGACCCTTCTCCCCAGGATAGATTTTATAGAGATTCTCGATTAAGACCTTGGCCATAAGTTTTCCAGATTAGCGGTGGATGTTGTGCAGGCAAAGAGCGGGCTCATTTAAGTCCAGTCGTGGCGATGCCACGGATAAAGGTCCGTTGGGTCAGGAAAAAGAGAACGAGCACGGGTAGCAAAACGAGGGTGGAAGCAGCCATTAGATGATGCCAAGGGGTTCCACTGATCGTTCCCTGAAGAGCCTGAAGGCCTAAGGCTAGGGTGTACTGATCTTCTCGGGCGAGGAAGATGAGGGGGCCGAGGAAATCATTCCAAGTGGCCATAAATTGGAACAGAGCTACCGTGAGGAGGGCAGGTTTCGCGAGGGGAAGAATGATCTGCCAGAAGATCCTGAATTCACTGCATCCATCGATCCTAGCGGCTTCGGAAAGATCCCTGGGGATCGAAAGAAAGAACTGACGCAGGAGAAAAACATTAAAGGCACCGGCCAAAAAGGCGGGGACCCAAAGGGGCTGGAATGTGCCGATCCATCCCAGGGCCCGGAAAAGCCCGTAAATGGGGACCATCACGACGGGAAAAGGGATCATCATCGTCGCCAGAAGAACAAAGAAACAGCCATCCCTACCACGCCAATCCAGCCGAGAGAACCCATAGGCCACGAAGGCGCTGGAAAAGACCGTGCCTACCACATTCAGAAATGCGAGGAGCAGGCTGTTTCTTGCGTAAAGCCAGAATGGGCCCATCGCCTGCATTGCATCCGGATAGTTGTTCCACTGGGGGGAGGAGGGGAGCCACTGGGGTGGAAGCTTCATCGTTTCGTTGAGCGGTTTCAATGAGGTGGAGACCATCCAGAAAAAAGGCAGAAGGAAAAGCACCCCGAGAAGGATGAGCACCACACGGGAAAACCAGGGAACGGAGGAACGGGTTGGATTCATGGTTCAGCGCCCGGAGTAGTGAACTTTTTTCTCTCCGTAATGGACGGTTACCAAACTCAGTCCGATGATCAGGACAAAGAGGCAGAGGGCGAGAGCGGAGGCGTATCCCATGTTCCAGTAGTCAAAAGCGTTCTGATAAATGTAGGTGGCCAGAAAGAGAAGAGATCGTCCCGGTCCGTCGCCTCCTCCTGTGAGGATGTAGGGCACGGCGAAGGTCTGTAGCGCGCCGATGATACTCATCAGCACATTGAAGAAGATCACTGGGGAAAGCATCGGAAGGGTGATATGCAGAAATCTTTGCCAGGCATTTGTCCCGTCTAGTTCAGCCGCTTCATAAAGTTCCGCTGGAACCTCCTGTAGGCCCGCCAGATATATGACCACGGCCTGACCTGTTCCCCAGAGCCCTGTGAGGATGAGACCCCCAAGTGCGAAATTCGGATCATTCAACCAGTCTGGTGCCTGCAGATGCGAACCAACTACCGCATTGATGATATTCAAAAAAGGCCGGATCAGGTTGTTCACTAGCCCCATGGGACCGTTGAGCATCCATTGCCAGAGAATGGCAAGGGAGATCGCTGGCACCAGAGAGGGCAGGAAAAAGATCGTCCGATAGATGCCCTGTCCGGCGATGGGCTGATTGAGTAGGACAGCTAAGCCGATGGAGAGGGAGGTGCTCAAGGGAATGGCCACAGCTGCAAAGATAACCGTGTTGCGGAGGGCTTTCCAAAAAACAGGATCATTCCATAGATCGACATAGTTTTGGGCTCCGAGAAAGACAGGTTCGGAGAGAACACTGTAGTCGCAAAGGGAAAACCAGATCGATGCAATCAAGGGATAGAGATTGAAAGCAAGGAAGCCCAAAATCCATGGAGAGATGAAGAGTAGGCCCTTGGTGAGATTTCGGCGTTCCCCCAGCGTCATGGCTGAACCTCTTTTTCCCATCGGCTGACCCGGACGGGAGCTACCTGTTCCCACCGGGCGAGCTTAGCATCGAGGGCTTTCTGCTGGCGTCCCAGCATCTCACTCCGTGCCTGTTCCGCTGGCATTCGTCCGAGTAGAACAAGATTCACATAGGTCGTCAGGTCATTCGCGTATTCCTTGAAAGTGGGCAGGGCGAGGGTGGGCTGTGCCCGCGGGCTGTTGGCCAGTTCCAGGAAGGTTCGGAGATAAGGATGGGAATGGTTTTTTACAAACTCATCGCTGACCCGTCGTAGGGGGGAGATCTTCCGCTGGCCGAGGCAGAGGTTTTCCATATTTTTCTGTTTTTCGACAAAGGCGATGAATTCCATCGCTTCCTTGGGATGTTGGGCTCCAGCGGGGATGACGAGAATATCGGTTTCTGCCACCGTCATTGGTGCGCCGGGATGCTCAGTTTCTTCCGGAAAGGCAGCCACCCCGTATTCAAAACGAGCGGGGGCATAGTTCTTGATGAAATTGTTCATCCAAACCCCCTGCATGATCATGGCCACTTTTCCGTTGAAGAAGGGATTGTCTGGAGATGCGAAGTTTCCGAAAGCCCCGCGTAACTGGAACATAGCAGGTCCGCCAAAACGCTTGGGATAGCTTTCCAGCCATCCGAAAAAATGGCGATTGGGTGTCGCATCGAGCAGAAGGTGGGTTCCTCCATCCCAACTCGCCCCGCCAAACCAGGAGGGAAAATCATGCATCCACCATCCCGGTTCCTGAGGCATATGGCCGATCTGCGCGAGAGAGCCGTCCGCGTTTTTCCGGGTTAGCTTTTCGTTAAAGGATTCCAGTTCCGCGATCGTCCGCGGGGGCTGTTCGGGATCGAGACCTGCCTCCCGGAACATTTTCTTGTTCCAATGCAGGGCTGTCACCGATGGAGTGGAGGGGAGTGCCCACAGGAAATTTCTGTACCGGCACAGCTTCCAGAAGACCGGGAGATAATCCTCCTCGTGGATTCCTGCGTCATGAACTAATCGATCGAGTGGCATCAGGGCGTTATTTTCCGCATAGGAAGGCAGGTTAATCGCCCACAGACCCACCACATCAGGGGGCACGCCTCCAGCAGTCGCCAGCATCATCTTTTGATCGATCCGGCTGACGCTGAGGAAACGGACAAAAATCTTATCCTGCGAGTTATTGAAATCGTCGACCACCCGAGCCATCGCATCACGTTCGAATCCTGTCCACTTTTCCCAATATTCCAGAACTAAGCGTCCCGACATACGGGGGTCTTCTTTTGGGGCACAGGCAGCCAGGACGAAAAGACCTGCACATCCCAGAATCCGGAGGACAGAAGCGGGACTCAGAAGCGATTTCAAAAGAAGGCTTTTACTTTGCGGAATCAAAAGTGAGGGCGGTTAGGCGTTCCTTGGCGGCGACTGCAGGCTGCCAAAACCAACCCTGCTTGTCCCAGCACTGTGCCATAGGAAAGCTTTTGATCACTTCCTGATAGGTAGCGATCGCTTCTGCTTTTTTCCCCTCAGCTTCTTCGACTTTTCCTAAAATAAAAAGACAAGTCCCTACATCGTTTAATGCCCAGAACTCACGGGCTGTGTCCGGACCAGGAACGACCGAGAGGCTTTCCTGCATCTCGGTGGCTTTTTCGCCATATAGTTTTTTGCACCGCTCAATCCTTGCTCTGGCTGTGGTGAAATCTTTTGCTGCAAGGGCTTCCCATGCTTGGGACGTAAGAACGCCCGAGCTTGATTCATTTTCTGAAGGGGGAACTGGGAGCTTGGGATCCTCGGCACGGATCCAACCAGCAAGGGACAAAAGACACAAAATGAGCATCGACGCGAAGGGGGGTTTCATTCAAAAATATTGGATGTTCAAGCGGTTCAATGTCAAGCTGACGATTCCCATCCTTCTCGTATTCAGCATTTTATCGATCAAGAGTGAGGCAGAATCCTCTCAAGTTTCCATATCGAAAAATTCAGTTGGGGCGTGGGAGCTTTTGCGGAACGGAAAACCGTTTTTGATTCAAGGAGTGGGTGGGCCGGGATCGCTTCAACTGGCGAGGGATGCAGGGGTTAATTCGATTCGAACGTGGGGGATCGAGCAGTTGGAGGCCAAGGATATGGACGGCCATACCCTCCTGAATCGCGCGGAGGAGTTTGGGCTGACGATTTGCGTCGGTATTTGGGTCAAGCACGAACGACACGGCTTCAAATACGACGATGCCAAGTTTATCGAGAAACAGCGGGATGAGATACGAGCCGCCATCCGAAAATATAAGGATCATCCCTCTGTGCTGGTTTGGGGACTCGGGAATGAAATGGAGAGTTATGTCGGCACGGAAAACGCCGTTCGTGTTTGGA
>Ga0209356_1001082_pt1 | contig 10728 bp, 9 predicted proteins | sample LauGreFaBDMM15SN_2_FD_188213 | JGI IMG/M metagenome (GOLD analysis project Ga0209356, IMG submission 188213) | Freshwater lake microbial communities from Lake Michigan, USA - Fa13.BD.MM15.SN (SPAdes) (version 2) | ecosystem: Environmental > Aquatic > Freshwater > Lake | place: Lake Michigan, USA...
CCGAAGAATAAGCACTTAATGAAGAGGTTGTCAAGTCGTAGGAGTAGGATGCCTTGAGCGAGGGCATGATTTGGTAGCCCAGCATGATGCTCATTGCGTCTTGGTTGCGGTAGCCGATTCCTGCATATATCTTTTCCATAATCATCGCGTTGGCGTTCAAATCCAGGCTTAAGTTGGAATTTAAATCCGACTTGATGAGTAGGCTCGGAGTAATGCGAATCGGTACGGAGGTTGGCAAGTCAAAGGACGCACCGCCCGTTAAGAAGTAGTGCAGGCTGCTTTTAAAACGGGCAGAACTTCCAGAGAAGGGCGCGTCGCTTTGCAGCATTCTTGTGGTAGAAAGCCCCGCGAACCATACTTCGGATGAATAGTAGGCACCAAAGTTCAGTTCGGGCGTAAAAGAGGTGGCTCCACTGCCAACGACCGCCGGATCGCTGGGGTTATCTGGGTAAATCCATTGCGCGTTACGCACGTTTTTGTTTTTAAAGTCTACCGACATGCCGAGTCCCAAGCGGCCTGCGCCGAGATCCATTTGGTAGGCATAGCCCAAGGCTGCAGAAACGTCCTCAAAGAAGCCGATGCGGTCGTTTTGAACATTTACCATAATTCCACCGTGGAGCAACTCCACTGGAATGGACGCATTAATGTTTTGAGTAGTCGGGGCTCCTTCGAATCCCACCCATTGTAGGCGCTGCCCCATGTTGATGCAAATGCCGTCTCCGCTGCCGGCAACGCCAGGATTAAAGCTCAGCCTGTTGTGGTAGTACTGGGTAAACTGCACGTCCTGCTGAGCCCATAATGAGCTAGAAAGTAGTACAATTGCGCTTGCAAAAAAATATTTTAAGCGATTCATTCTGGTCTACAAGGTTATGCGAATAAGGGTTAAAAGTAACTAAAAATGCGGTAATTGCTATGTTTTGATTAAACGCCGCGGCGAACTACACGCCACCATACCGCGGGAATTTCACCATTTTGTGCTGTTGCGTAGTCTTCGGCTGAGCAGGGAATCAAGCTGTGGCGGGCATCTTGCCCAGGATTACTGGGAACCTCGATCCACCAGCGCTGGCTCCAGGGCGACTTATAAAAGAGCAATTCGCCCTCGTCATTGGGCAGAAGTACCGTGAACCGCACGTAGTCTTCCTTGGACCTCAGCGGAAAGTCCGAAACGCGGCCAGCCACCCCGTCGATAAAGTACCACAAGCCTTGAGCCCAGAGGTTCGCATTTTGGCCGTCCAGATCGCGGCTGCTTACAAAGTCGGTCATGCAAAGCGCGTGGAGCTTATCGCTGAAACCCGCATAGCGAAGCAGGGCACAGAAGGCCTCACCCGTGAGTCCGTTGGGGTTGGAATCGCGCTGGGCAGGCGCGTCGGATGCGCGGACTGCGGCGTTGTGAATCACGACCATATCGGCATCGCGCAACCAGGGTTCGGAGCGCTGAATGGGCTGAAGTTCGCCGATGCGGTGCACCTCTAGATGCATTTTCTCGGCTAAGTCGAGCAGGGACTGGGGCACCAAATAGCTCTGATGGGCCAGGTGGCTCACGTGAAAAAGACGAAAAGGCTTAAGCGTCAGCATCTGCGCCAGCAAATTGCTGTGGTCTGGCATTGTGCTGTCGTCGCCGAGCGAAATCCGGTTGTTGATCATGCAGGCACTGATGGTGCGTTCCAGCTTGACAAAGGCGCGGTAAACGCCCAGTGGCCAGTCGGATCCTGCGCCTAGAAATACCGGAATGCATCCGTATTGCAGGACTTCGGCAGCGAGTTCCTCGACGGCCACCAGGGTGTCCACCCGATCCCTTCCGGGTCTGAGGTTTCCTAGGTCGGCAACCTTCACCTCCCAAGGCCCCCAAAAAAGGGAAAAGAGGGACCTCCTAATGCTGTTTGCAACCTCGTGCGGTGATGCGTGCTGCCCGGGAACGCCAATAAGGGCGATTTGCATGCCGCGCAGGTCGGGCACGTCGCCATGGTTCATAGCAATGGAATTGCCCAATGTTTCATGGGGCCAAGCCTCTAGAAGCTCGGCAGGTAGCGGTTCAAGCCATTGGGTGCCCATGGGTTACTTCTTGGCTGTTGCGGCTTTTCTAGCCTTTGGTTTGGCTGCGGACTTCGCCTTAGGCTTCTTCGCCGCCTTAGTTTTGGCGCCCGGGCGACCACGGCCCTTGCCCTTGCCGGCTGAGGGCACATGCTTGGCAATAAGCTCGATAACCTCTTCGGTGGTGAGCTTCTCTGGTTCGGTTCCACGAGGAATTTTAACGTTCTCTTTGTCCCACTTTAGGTAGGGCCCGTAGCGGCCCTTGCGCAGTTCCACAGCCCCTTGAGGCGTAGAATAGGTATGCATCAGCGACGCCTCTGCGGCAATCACTCTAGCCCTGACAATTTCAATGGCCTCTGCCTCCGTAACGTTCAGCGGCGTCAGGGGTGCAGTCAAACTGGCGAAGGTCTTGTCCCACTGAACATAAGGGCCAAAACGGCCATAGTTCGCCTTGAGGGGTTTGCCTTCGAGCTCGCCAACCAGCCGGGGCAGGCGCAGCAACTCAAGGGCTTCAGGCAGCGTGATCTTGTCTAGTGAAAAGGGCTCAGGGATGCCGACAAACTTGGCGTCCAGCTCGTCGTCTTCTCCGCCCCCGAGCATGACCACGGGACCAAAGCGCGCAAGCCGGGCTGAAACCTGACGGCCATTCTCTGGATGCGTGCCGAGTAGGCGAATCGAGCGCACTCGGTCTCCTTCTTCAGCTTTACCAACCATGGCATGAAACGGCCCATAAAAGTCACCCAGCACCGACTTCCATTGGCTTCGGCCTTCGGCGACCTCGTCAAACTGGGCCTCCATCTTGGCCGTGAAGGAGAAGTCCATCACGGAATTGAAGTTGGCCACGAGGTAGTCGGTTACCACGTTCCCAATGTCGGTGGGCACAAGACGGCCCTTGTCTGAACCGAAACTCTCGTCGCGCTTATCCCAATTCCATTGGCTTCCGCCGGTCCATTCCGCGTAAACAATAGGTCGAATTTCGCCTTCCCGCACTCCTTTAGCCACATATCCGCGGTTCTGAACGGTCGATATAGTCGGCGCATAGGTTGACGGGCGGCCGATGCCCTCTTCTTCCAGAGCCTTAACCAAGGTCGCCTCGGTGAATCTACCGGGGGCACGGGTAAAGCGCTGGGTTGCTAGCGCAGAATGGAGCCGGACGGCATCGTTGTGCTTCAATGGGGGGAGCATTCCTGCCTCGTCTTCTTCTTCGTCAAGGCCCTCGCGGTAAACCTTTAGGAAGCCTTCAAAGGCAATCATTTCGCCTCGTGCCGTGAATTCGATCGCGGAATTTTGAAGCTGTGCCACGGTGCGGTCTATTTGTGCGTCGGCCATTTGGCTCGCAAGGGTGCGCTTCCAGATTAGCTCATAGAGTTTTTTCTCTGAAGGATCGCCGCCGGCGGACTTCATTAGCATGTTGGTGGGGCGAATGGCCTCGTGGGCTTCCTGGGCTCCAGCGCTTTTGGTTTGGTACTTGCGCGATTGGGCAAAACTGCTGCCGTACAGCTCCGTAACGGCGTCTCGCGCTCCTGAAATGGCCTCCTCAGATAGGTTTACCGAGTCGGTACGCATGTAGGTAATGTGCCCGTTTTCGTATAGTTTTTGCGCTAAACTCATGGTGCGACTCACCGATAATCCCAACTTGCGGGACGCCTCTTGCTGCAGGGTTGAGGTGGTGAATGGGGCAGCGGGCTTGCGGGCTGAAGTCTTCTGCTCGAGCTTGGCCACTACAAAACCGCCGAGTTCGAGGCCAGCAGCCAGGACGTTCACCGAGGCCTGATCCTTGAGGCTCCCTTGGTATTCGGCAATAAAACCTGCTCCGTTGGGCGCGGCAAAGCGACCTTCCATGCGAAAGTCGATGGCCGAAACGAAGTTCTCGATGGCGCGCTCTCGTTCAACAATCATGCGCACTGCGACAGACTGCACGCGGCCGGCGCTTAGGCCGCTTCGGACCTTTTTCCAAAGCAGGGGCGAGAGCTCAAAACCCACAAGCCGATCCATCACCCGGCGGGCCTGCTGGGCGTTGACCAAGTTCATGTCGATCTGGCGCGGATTGTCTACTGCCCTTAGAATAGCAGACTTGGTAATCTCATGAAATACAATTCGCTTGGTCTTATTCATATCGAGGTTTAGGGCCTCGGCCAGGTGCCATGAAATAGCTTCTCCCTCACGGTCCTCATCACTTGCAAGCCATACCGTATCTGCGGCCTTAGCCAGTTTGCGCAGTTGGGCTACAACTTCTTTTTTGTCTTCACTCACCTCGTACTCCGGAGCAAAATCCTTCTCGACGTCAATGCCGATTCCGCGCTCGGGAAGGTCCCGAATGTGCCCAAAACTGGAGCGCACCGTGAAGGCGCTCCCGAGGTATTTTTCAATGGTCTTGGCCTTGGCAGGGGATTCGACGATAACGAGATTTTGGGCCATGAGCAGAGTTTTACGCCTGCAAAGTAACGCTCGGAATTTGGCCCAAGCGTTTAAAATTAGCGACTGACATTTTGTCGCTCTACCTCGGACGTAGTCCGTATTTTTGCAGCATGTCCAAAATTTCAGAAACGGAACCCAGCCTTTTGGGCGAAGAGCGCCAGGGAGAAGTCCTGCTGCGCGAAGGCCTTGGTCAGGGAAAAAAACTATACCTCGAGTCCTACGGATGCCAGATGAATTTCTCTGACAGCGAAATCGTCGCCTCTATTTTGCAAAAAGGGGGTTACGAAACCACCGACAAGCTCGAAGATGCCGATTTGGTGCTCCTCAATACCTGCTCGATTCGGGAAAAGGCCGAACAGACCGTGCGAAAGCGACTGGACCAGTTTAATACGCTCAAGGCCAATAAGCCCGAGCTCAAAATTGGCGTGCTGGGATGCATGGCCGAACGCGTTCGCGAAAAGTTTTTTGAAGAAGAGAAACTCGTGGACTTGGTCGTAGGCCCCGATGCATACCGTGATTTGCCCAATTTACTCGAGGAGCTTGACGGCGGCCGCAAGGCGGTAAACGTACTTCTGAGCAAAGAAGAGACCTACCACGACATTGAGCCGGTGCGACTCGGCGGCAACGGAATCACTGCCTTTGTAAGCATAACCCGCGGCTGCGACAACATGTGCACCTTCTGCGTGGTGCCCTTCACCCGCGGTAGAGAGCGCAGTCGGGACCCTCAAACCATTCTCGAGGAGGTGATGCAGCTTTGGGCGGACGGCTACCAAGAGGTGACGCTGCTGGGCCAGAACGTCGATTCCTACCTATGGTACGGAGGCGGACTCAAAAAAGACTTCGACAAAGCAAGCTCCATGGCGCAGGCTAGTGCCCATCACTTTGCGGACCTACTTCATCTAGTGGCCAATGCGGTACCTGAGATGCGGATCCGCTTCTCTACAAGCAATCCGCAGGACATGAAGGACGAGGTGCTGCAGGCCATCGCGGCGCACCCCAACATTTGCAAGTACATTCACCTTCCGGTGCAGAGCGGTTCGTCGCGCATTCTTAAGGCCATGAATCGGGGCCACAACCGCGAGGAGTACCTCGCACTCATAGACCGCATTCGCCGAATTATTCCGGGCTGTGGAATTAGTCAAGACATGATTTCGGGCTTCCCGGGCGAGACCGAAGAAGACCACCAGGAGACCCTAAGCCTTATGGAGTATGTGAAGTACGATTTTGGCTACATGTTCGCTTATTCGGAGCGGCCCAACACCTTTGCGGCGCGCAAGCTCGAAGACAGCATTCCGTTGGAGGTTAAGAAACGCCGACTCAATGAGGTTATTGAGACGCAGCAAAGGCACAGTGCCGAGCGCAATTTCGCGCATATTGGCCAAACGGTCGAGGTGCTCGTGGAGGGGCGGTCCAAGCGGAGCGAAGCCGATTTATACGGCCGCACTTCTGAAAACAATGTCGTGGTTTTTGCCCGCGAGGACTACCAGGCAGGCCAATGGGTAATGGTTGAGATTGAACGCAGTACTGCCGCAACCCTTTTGGGCAGGGCCGTGGGTTACGCCCGAATTCCGCGCTAATGAAGACCCTACTAATCGCCTTTGCCCTGCTTTGCAGCCTTGGGGCAGGAGCCCAAACCAAGCTTGCTGACGGAACCTGGCAGGACCTCGGTCTGGAACTGGGCCTGCGTGCGGAGGCCATCAGAGAAACTGGGGTGCTCCGGCTCTGTGTGGCTAAGGAAGGCCAGTGCATTGAGAATTTAACCCTGGGTTTTATGGTTCGGGTCTACGACAAGTCCGGCAAAGAGATTTGGAATTCCCTTTGGACCGGGCGTACTTTGGATTTAAAGTTTAAAAGGCCCTTGCCCGAGGCCCAAAAAGTTTTGGTCGAGGCAACGAGTCCGAGCGTGGTCAACAAGCTCTCGGGCACCAGGATCAACACAGGTAAACCCTTAAAACTCGAATTTACTGTCGAATGAAGGTTCAAGAAGTCAAGCAACGATTTGGAATCATCGGGACCCAGCCCGCGCTGGACCGCGCTTTGTACAAGGCGGTGCAGGTCGCTGCAACCGATATTTCGGTGCTGGTAACGGGCGAAAGCGGCGTGGGCAAGGAGAACATCCCCAAGATTATTCACCACCTGTCGCACCGCAAGCACGCCCCCTTGGTAGCGGTCAACTGCGGGGCAATACCCGAGGGGACCATTGATTCGGAACTTTTTGGTCACGAGAAGGGAGCCTTTACGGGTGCAGCCGGGGCTCGAAAGGGCTATTTCGAAGAGGCCGACGGAGGAACTATCTTCTTGGATGAGGTCGGGGAGCTTCCCCTGGGAACTCAAGTACGCCTGCTGAGGGTCCTCGAGACGGGCGAATTCATCAAAGTGGGGTCTTCGAAGGCCCAGAAAATCGACGTGCGCGTGGTCGGGGCTACCAACGTAGACATGCTCGAGAAAATTGACAAGGGTCAGTTTCGCGAGGATTTGTTTTACCGTCTTAATACGGTCGAGATTTCGCTTCCGCCCCTGCGAGAGCGCAAGGACGACATACACCTGCTGTTTCGCAAGTTTGCCCAAGATTTCTCTCAGAAGTACCGAGTGCCGGCGGTTCGACTCTCTGAAGAGGCAGTGGGGGTGCTTGAATCCTACCGGTGGCCCGGAAACATTCGCCAGCTCCGCAACCTTGTCGAACAGCTTTGCGTGGTGGAGAGCGATCGCGAAATCAAGTCAGAGGTGCTGCGCCAGTATATTCCCGAGATTGACCGTCGGAGCGTTCCGGCCCGGCGCGACGACGTTTTGTCTCATTCCGAGTTCAATACGGAGCGTGAAATCCTATACAAGGTGCTTTTTGACATGCGCAACGACCTCAATAACCTCAAGCAGGCAGTTTCAGGCATGACGGGTACAGGCTTTGCGCAGTCTTCGGCGTCTGCCGAATCTTCTCTGCCGGCGCTTCGGTCGGAGCCTGCCGCCGCCCCAGAGGCACCTCGGTACATGAATTTGAAGGAGGAGGAGGGTGAAGAAACCCTAGACGTAGATTCGGCAGTGGAGTCTGCGGAGCACTTGTCGCTGCAGGATCTGGAGCTTGAAACCATACGTCGGGTGCTCGAGCGCCACAAGGGACGGCGCAAGAATGCCTCGGCCGAGTTGGGCATTAGCGAGCGCACGCTCTACCGCAAAATCAAGCAATACGGCCTCGATTGATGCGGACCCTACTTCTTACCCTCATGGTTTTGGTTACGGCCTGCAAGGGCATGTATTCCTTCACTGGCGGAGACGTGGGCAGCGCCAAATCCCTTAGCGTCCTTGCCTTCGACAACAGGGCCGACCTGATTAACCCCATGCTTGCACAGCGCTTTACCACAGAGCTTCAATCGGTCATGGTGCGACAAACTCCCCTGTCTCTAGTGGGTCGCGACGGGGACCTTCAGTTTAGCGGAGCCATCACCGAATACAGTGTTCGCTCGGAGGCTCCGGCGGCCAACGATCAAGTGGCGCAGAGCCGTTTGAGTATTTCGGTCAATGTGGAGTTTTTGAATGTTCTTAACGACGAAAAGTCTTTTACGCAGACCTTTTCTGCGTTTCGGAACTTTCCGGCATCCACCGACTTGCGCAGCGTCGAAGACGCCTTGGTCGAGGAGATGGTCAGCGAACTGAGCGATAAGATTTTTAACCGAGCCTTGGTACAGTGGTAGCCCAAGACGCCGCTCGAGTACAGGAGCTTTGGGCCAATCCCGATCGGGTGGCGGTCAGCGACTTGGTTTGGCTCGAGGAATTAGTAGCAGCCTATCCCGCCGCGGTGCCGCTATGGTGGCTCTACGTGAGGGCCGTTCAGCGTGCGGAATCGCCCAAGTTTGCTCAGGTGCTGCAGCGTTGTGCGGCAATTAGTCCCGATCGGTCCGCCCTGATGAGCTGGGTTGAGGAACCCCTTATGCCTCAAGCCAAGGTTGCGAAGCCGGAACGCAAGGTTGCGAAGCCGGAGCCCAAGGTTGCCCAGCCGGAGCCCAAGGCCGAGGTTGCCAAGTCGCTGCCCAAGGCCGAGGTTGCCAAGTCGCTTCCCAAGGCCGAGGTTCCCCAGTCTGCTCCTGCGCTGCCCAAAGAGATTGACCTTGATTCCTTGCCCGAAAAAGTCCGCGCTCAAATACTGCGTTCAAGGGCGATTATGGCCAAGATTAAAGGGGATCAGTCACCCACTGCAGCAGCCCCAACTCATGCGCCAGCGACCAATACCGCATCGGAGCCCCATGCAGCGGTGTTCGTAGAGTCCGATCCTAGAGAAATCCCCATTTTGGCTGAGCCCATTGCCAAGCAAGATGCTCCGCCCAAGCCGGCAGCCAAGGCAAAGCAAGAGGTAGTCCTTAAGCCGCCCCTAGCAAAAGAAGCGATTCCTTCAACGGCTGAGGGCCTTAGCCCCTTTGCGCAGTTTGTTGCGCGCCTCTCCAATGATGCTTCGGTAGGGCCCAATGCCGAGGATCTTATTGACGAGTTTTTGAGCACTAATCCGCGAATTTCGCCCCTCGACAAGCGGGATGAGGACGCCTCGGAACCCATAGTCCGCATCGAATCAAGCCCACTCGTAACGGGTTTGGTAACCGAGACTTTAGCCCGACTTTATGCCGATCAAGGCCATGCGGCAAAGGCAATTCAAGCCTACGAAATTTTAAAGCTGCGCGTTCCCGAGAAAAGTTTGATATTTGCCGCCCGTATCGAAGCACTGCGAAACCAATAATTTAGAAGAGTATGACCTCGTTGTTTGTTATTTTAATTGCCCTTGTAAGCCTGTTATTAATGCTTGTTGTTCTGGTTCAGAGCCCCAAAAGCTCCGGAATGGGAGGGGCATTGGGCGGAAGCGGTTCCAACATGCTTGGTGGCGTAAAGCGCACTTCAGACTTCTTAGAGCGTTCTACTTGGGTGCTCGCATTCACCCTTTTTGCCTTGGTTCTTTTGGTGAATATGTTCAACCCTGGGGTAGAGGGCAATGACGTCGAAGAATCAGCGATGCAGGAGCAAATGGACGAGGCGCCCGTAGAGGCACCCGTTCAGACTCCCAATCAGGCACCCGGGCAACCGGCACAGCCTATGGGGCTTCCGGAGTCCGCAGAATAGTTTTTACTGACAATTTTACCAATGCGCTGACAGATTGTCGCGACATTGGGCATTTGACGGGGTTCTAAGGGCCTTGGCACAACCTGTGCAGGTTGAGGCTCGGCTCTTCAAAGGAGGGGTCGATTTGCAAAACATTATAACACAACCAACAATTATGGCTAATTTGACCATTCGACCACTGGCTGACCGGGTAATCGTCGAGCCTGCAGCAGCGGAGACTAAAACGGCTTCGGGCATCATAATTCCCGATACTGCCCAAGAAAAGCCCCAACGTGGCATTGTCCGTGCTGTGGGTGGAGGCAAAAAAGACGAGCCAATGACCGTGAAGGTCGGCGACCAAATTTTGTACGCCAAGTACGCAGGGTCCGAGATTCGGTACGAAGGCACGGACTTCTTGATCATGCGCGAGTCCGACATTTTAGCAATTATTTAATTAACAGAACCATGAGTGCAAAAGATATTAAGTTTGACGTCGCAGCCCGGGACGGGATGCGCGCCGGAGTAGACGCCCTGGCCAATGCCGTGAAGGTCACGCTCGGACCTAAGGGTCGCAACGTAATCATTGAAAAGTCGTTTGGCCCACCGCAGGTGACCAAGGACGGAGTTACGGTAGCCAAGGAAATTACCCTAGAAGATAAAATTCAAAACCTTGGAGCCCAAATGGTCAAAGAGGTAGCGAGCAAAACAGCGGATATTGCCGGAGACGGCACCACTACGGCCACGGTTTTGGCCCAGGCCATCATCAGTCAGGGGCATAAGAACGTTGCTGCAGGAGCTAATCCAATGGACCTCAAGCGCGGAATCGACAAGGCTGTTGCCAAGGTTGTTGAAAGCTTGCGCGCCCAGTCTCAAGAAGTTGGCGACAACATTAAAAAAGTGGAGCAGGTTGCGACCATTTCGTCCAATAACGATCCCACTATTGGTTCGCTCATTGCCGAGGCCATGGCCAAGGTTAAGAAGGAGGGTGTAATTACCGTCGAAGAAGCGAAGGGAACCGAAACCTATGTAGATATCGTGGAGGGAATGCAGTTTGACCGCGGCTACCTGTCGGCCTATTTTGTGACCAATACCGAGAAAATGGTTGCTGACTTGGAGCGTCCATTCATTTTGATTTATGACAAGAAGGTGAGCACGATGAAGGAGCTTCTCCCGATTCTTGAGCCTGTTGCTCAGACCGGTAAG
>Ga0209356_1001087_pt1 | contig 10708 bp, 11 predicted proteins | sample LauGreFaBDMM15SN_2_FD_188213 | JGI IMG/M metagenome (GOLD analysis project Ga0209356, IMG submission 188213) | Freshwater lake microbial communities from Lake Michigan, USA - Fa13.BD.MM15.SN (SPAdes) (version 2) | ecosystem: Environmental > Aquatic > Freshwater > Lake | place: Lake Michigan, USA...
TTGGGAGGTTGATCGCAACCGCATTCTTCACCGCGCAAGAGCAGTGGTGGCAATGCTCGATCCCGATGCGCGCACTTGCCGGTTTGGTCAGCTACTGGAGTATTTCGGGGAATCACCCTCCGACTGCGGACGTTGCGACGTTTGCGAGTCAAAAAAAAGTCCGTCGGATGCGGCTGAGGCCCTGGTTATCATGCTGAGTGAGTCACCCGGCCAGAGGATTTTGGTGGCCAAGGCCTCTGAAGATTTAGGACTTCCACGGCATAAGTTCATCGCTCTTTTGGGCCGAGGCGCGACCCTTGGCTGGTGGTCCGTTGATGCCGACGGCTGGATACAGGCTTAATAGCGACCTTTGAGCCATGATTCGAATGGTGTTTTTTGGTACTCCGGACTTCGCAGGGACCTGCTTGAATGGGCTTTTGGCTGCGGATGGCATTGAGGTAGCCGCCGTAGTGAGCGCTCCAGACAAGCCAGGCAGACGAGGCAGTCAGCTTCAAGCCAGTCCTGTTGCTGCTATGGCACGAGATCGCGGGCTTCTCCTTTTGCAGCCCGAGCGACTTAGGGATGAAGGTTTTATTGCAGCACTCCGCACCATAAATGCCGACCTCTTTATGGTCGTAGCATTCCGAATGCTTCCTGAGGCCGCACCATAAATGCCGACCTCTTTATGGTCGTAGCATTCCGAATGCTTCCTGAGGTAGTTTGGAGCATGCCGCGCTACGGTTCGCTGAATATTCACGGTTCGCTTCTGCCCGACCTGCGGGGAGCTGCCCCAATTCAATGGAGTATAGCCCTAGGCGACCGCCTCACGGGGCTCACGGCCTTCTCACTAAACCATGCTATTGACGAAGGGGACATTCTCGCCCAGACCGAGGTCGAGATCGGCCCCAACGAGTCCTTTGATTCGCTTTACGACCGAATGGCTGCCCAAGGAACCCAGCTTGCCCTGTCGGTTCTGCATGAAATGGGTTCTGAGGCGCATCCAAGATTCACTCAGAATAAGGAGGCAAAGCATCGTTCCGCTCCGAAGCTTGGGCCGGAATTCGCCAAATTGGAATCTTTAGAGACGGCAAAAATGATTCACGATCGCATAAGAGCCTGTGATTCAGTCCCTGGAGCAAGTTTGCCAAGCCCAATTAATCCGGCTGAGCGCTTTAAACTGTTTTCAAGCTCTTGGAATTCTTCAGGACTGCCGGGCCACCCGATTGACCTTTATTATATAATTGATAATGAAGGAATTAGGATTAATGGCTCCGACGGTTTTGCCGATATTCTTGAAGTCCAATGGCCCGGTAAACGCCGAATGCAGACCTCGGAATTCCTTCGCGGGTCACTTCTCCGGGGATCTTTTGCACTAAATGGTCAAAAATTTGAGTGAATCCGCGTATGTATTGAGTTTCCGACTATATTCGCCGAATGCAGACCTCGGAATTCCTTCGCGGGTCACTTCTCCGGGGATCTTTTGCACTAAATGGTCAAAAATTTGAGTGAATCCGCGTATGTATTGAGTTTCCGACTATATTTGAAAAGACTTAAACGTTTAATAACTAAAAATCAACAAGCATGAATAAGGCAGAACTCATTGACGCAATCGCTGCAGACGCAGGAATTTCTAAGGCTCAAGCAAAATCAGCATTGGATTCCGTAACAAATAATGTTGGAAGTGCATTAGCTAAAGGTGGCAAAGTGTCATTGGTAGGCTTTGGCACGTTCAGCGTATCCGCTCGTGGAGCACGCGAAGGCCGTAACCCACAAACCGGAGCGACTATCAAAATTGCTGCGAAGAAGGTTGCAAAGTTCAAGGCTGGCGCTGAGCTAGCTGGCAAACTGTAATTGCGCGTAATCACCTAAACGCAAAAGCCGCCCTCGGGCGGCTTTTTTTATGCCTTAGTCTAGCCTAGCGAGCAAGGGCATAAATGGACTCAATAATCTCGACCACCTTTAATCCTTCGAGGGCATTTGTGGTAATTGGACTGGTGCCTTCGAGCACGTCGCGCACATTTTGATACACAAACATGTGGTTTGCAGCCGAACCCTTGTAGGGTCCGTAGTCGTTGGGCGGGTTACTTGCCGCAAGTTCCGGCATTTGATAGCCTTCAATGTGGCAGTGCACTACCTCGTTCATGTATTGGCCCGCTACCTTGATGCTTCCCTTTGACCCTATTACGGTCATGGAACTCTCTAGATTGGCATCCCAAACGCTGGTGCTGTAGTTCAGCGACCCCAATGCAGCTCCGTGCTGCGGAAGAGCAAAGTGTACCAGTCCGCTGTCTTCAAATGCTATGCTTTTGCTATGGTTGTAGTTGCGCAGAAGGGCCGACAGGGGCTTGACCTCGCCAAAAACCCAATACAAAATATCAATAAAATGGCTGAATTGGGTAAAAAGCGTACCACCGTCTAAATCCTTGCTGCCGTGCCATCCCCCACTTCGGTAGTACCGGTCGTCCCTGTTCCAAAAGCAATCAATGTGAACCTGAAAAATATCGCCCAAGCTGCCGCTTTGCACTACGGACTTTAGCCATTCCGAGGGCGGAGAATAACGGTTTTGCATTACCCCAAACACATAAAGACCTTTTTGTAAAGCAAGGTGAAGAACGCGCTCTGCGTCGGACTTGGTTAGGGCCATGGGCTTCTCGATGATTACGTGGGCTCCTGCATTAAGGCCAGCAATGGCCTGCTCTGCGTGAAGCCCATTGGGGCTGGCGATGGCCAGCACGTCAACTTGGTGCGCAGCTAGCAGTTCGTCGAGGGATTGGTAGTGAGGGGAATCCTTTACTAAACCGAGTTCAGACGACGTCTTCAGGTCGCAGGTAGCTACAAGCTCGGCTCCCTCTAGATTGCGAATCATTTCTATATGGCGCTGTCCTATGCGTCCGCAGCCTACTAGGGCAAAAGTTGATTGCTTCATGGTTGTAGTCGTTCAATGGTCCATTCTCCCAAAGGTTCGCGATTAAACCGTATGCGGTCGTGCAGCCGGCTCTCTCGACCTTGCCAAAATTCAATATGATCCACGCTTAAGGCAAATCCACCCCAATCTGGAGGGCATGGAACCTGGGTCGGGTTGACCTCTTGGGTCAATCTCAGTTGATCCTCCATTGCGGCCCGGTTTGCGATGGGCTCGGACTGCTGGGACGCCGCAGCTCCCCATTGGCTTTTAATGGGTCTGCTTGCAAAATAGCGTTCGCTCTCCTCGCGCGGAATTTGAACCACGGAACCGAGTATACGCACCTGACGCTCGAGATTAGACCAAAAAAATAAGGCATGGGCGCGTGGATTCTTGTTTAAGTCGCGGCCCTTCTTAGAATTGTAGTTGGTAAAAAAGACAAGTTGTTCGTCGCGAACCTCTTTGAGGAGTACAATTCTTGAGTCTGGATCACCATTACTCGAAACGGTACTGAGGGCGAAGGCCGTGGAGTCTTCCGCTCCAGTCTCCCGGTATTCCTGCAGCCACAAGCCAAACTGCACCATTGGATCATCATGGAGCCCCTGGTCGTCGAGACTTTTTCTAAGGTATTCTTTGCGGTCGTCGTGTAGGGCCATATTTGCGCTAAATTAGGAAGCATGCGGGGGAATCCAGGCTATTTTTTAATGGCGCATCCACTACTGGAGGATGAAAACTTCACGCGCTCGGTCCTTTTGATGACCAAGTGGGATTTTGAAAGGGCTGAAGGGCTTATTATCAATAGAATAAGTCAATATACCCTGGACCAAGCATTGAATGGAGCCTGGCCCGACTGGCCGCTGTATATAGGAGGTCCTGTTGCTACCGATAGCCTTTATTACGTTCACCGGAGGCCCGACTTAATTCCCAATGCCGAACAAGTTGGTCCTGACTTATTTTTTGGCGGAGATTTTGAGGCGGTGCGGTCCGCGGTCGAAAGGGGTCTCATCAACTCCTCTGAAATTCGGTTTATGGCAGGCTATGCTGGTTGGGCTCCCCAGCAACTGGAGGCAGAACTCGAGCAGGATAGCTGGATTGTGCGAGAGCCCTCCGCACTTTCAACCTGGTGGAACAGTGATGAACTCTACCGATCCTGGGCTTCAGAATGGCCCGATCGCCATAAGCTTTGGCTCAATTCGCCCGAAGAGCCTCACTGGAACTGAGCAGTTTGCGCTCTTTCTTGAACCAATGCCTGCATTAACTCTGCCTTAGCGCAGCCAAATTCCGTCTTGCGAAACTGGCGCACCGCCGATACGCCTTGTAGGGCATTGGTCAACCATACTTCGTCGGACTGCTGAAGAGTAAAGGGACTGAATGCCTCCTCACGCACACTGAGGCCTAGCTTCGACGACAACCCCATAACCACCTCCCGCATCACACCTTTTAGGGCACCGGAACTTAAGGGTGGTGTGATCAAGGTATCGCCTTGAAGGAGCATTACATTGGATTTTCCGGCTTCGATTACTTGATTCTCAGGGTTGAGAAGAAGAACGTCGTCAACCCCCTGTTCGCGAGAAAAGCCTGCTGCAAGCACATAAAGCACTGCACTCGTGGTTTTTAGGTTGGCGAGCAAGCCCGAATTTTTACGGTGTTCTTGAAAAAGTCCTAGCAGGGGACGGTTGACCGGAATGGGATAGCCAATCCCGTCCAAGGGCGATGCCTCCACAGACCAATCAACTCCTGATTCGGGATCTGGCGCATAGCCCAGTTTACCCTTTCTCCACACGGTGAGCCTTAGGCGGTGGTCCACTGTTGGGTCGAGTTTGTCGAGCTCTAAGGCTTGGAGCCATCCTTCAGGACTCCAGCTGCTGGGTATTTGCATGCGCAGAATGCGCATGCCCGACATAAGCCTAAAATAGTGTTCTTCGGGGTGAAGAATGAGGCCACGGTGAATCCTCATGGTCTCAAAAAGACCGTCTCCGTAGGCCTGGGCCCTGTTCATGATTAGGCTTTTACGCCGAAGAGTTCCGCCATGCGCTTGCCTATGTGGGCAGGAGAATCCACTACATGCACTCCGCACTCTCGCAGAATCGCTTTTTTAGACTGTGCCGTGTCGTCAGAACCGCCTACAATAGCTCCCGCATGACCCATGGTGCGGCCCTTAGGCGCCGTTTCCCCTGCAATAAATCCTACTACGGGCTTGCGATTGCCGTCGGCTTTAATCCAACGCGCTGCTTCGGCCTCGAGCTGTCCGCCGATTTCGCCAATCATCACAATGCCTAAGGTCTCGTCGTCGTTCATAAGGAGCTCAACCGCCTCTTTAGTGGTAGTGCCAATAATGGGATCGCCACCAATTCCAATGGCTGTGGTTATCCCTAGGCCAGCCTTGACCAACTGGTCCGCCGCCTCATAGGTAAGGGTTCCTGATTTTGAAACGATTCCGATGCTTCCTTTTTTGAAGACAAATCCGGGCATGATGCCCACTTTGGCTTCATCCGCCGTAATTACTCCTGGGCAGTTTGGACCAATAAGGCGAACTCCGCGCTCCCTGACGTATCCTTTTGCCTTTGCCATGTCTGCCACAGGGATACCCTCCGTGATGCAGATAATTACCTTAATGCCCCCGTCTGCAGCCTCCATGATACCGTCTGCCGCAAAGGCCGGTGGAACAAAGATTATGGAGACGTCTGCGCCAGTGGCCTCAACAGCAGAACTTACGGTATTAAAAACGGGCAGGCCGAGATGAGTTTGTCCGCCCTTGCCCGGGGTAATGCCTCCGACCACTTGGGTGCCGTACTGCAGCATTTGCTCGGCATGGTAGCTGCCTTCTTTGCCGGTAAATCCTTGTACAATGATTTTAGAATGCTTGTTGACCAGAACGCTCATGACAATTTCAAGAATTTGCGGTTATTTGAGCTGCGAAAGTACGAAGCGCATTGCCCTTCAGGGCCAAGGTATCTAAGGAGGTGCCGAGTAAAATTGATGGTTTAGCCGCGGGTCAGTATCCTGCCCTTGCTTGCTCCTGCTAATGAGGCGCTGCCTTTGGCCCCAACGACTTGACGCTTAGGTCAGAAGTCCGCCATCAACCTGCAGCACTTGGCCACTGATGTAGGACGAAAGGTCGCTCGCGAGAAAAACACAGGCATTGGCCACGTCTTCAGGACTGCCTCCACGCTTCAATGGAATGGCATCGCGCCATGACTGGACCACTTTAGGGTCTAGTACATCGGTCATTTCGGTTTCAATAAAACCAGGTGCGATTGCGTTGCATCGGATTCCGCGCGAACCCAGCTCTAGGGCGACCGATTTGGTAAAGCCAATGATGCCTGCCTTGGAGGCGGCGTAGTTGGACTGGCCGGCATTGCCTTTAAGACCGACAATGCTCGAGATATTGATGATGCTTCCGGAACGTTGCTTCAAAAAGTGACGCTGCACGTGTTTGGTAGTATTGAATACGGACTTCAAATTAGTTGAAAGTACCAAATCAAAATCTTCTTCTGACATGCGAAGCAAAAGAGTATCGCGGGTGATTCCTGCATTGTTGACCACGATGTCGATTTGTCCAAAACGCGCCACCACGTCTTCTATGAGTTGCTCGGCTTGGGCTCCGCTCGAGGCATCGCTGCGGAAGCCAGCGGCCTCTCCATTCTTGGATAGCTCGGCCTCAAGGGCTTGACCACGCTCTACACTGCTGAGGTAGGTGAATGCAACCCTTGCCCCTTCTTGCACAAAACGCTCTGCAATTGCCTTACCAATACCTTTTGACGCACCCGTGATGAGGGCGACTTTACCTTCAAGTAGTCCCATTGTTTTCCAATTTATTGCCCAAGATACGCTCAGAGAACCAAGCGGCACCAAGGCCAATTACCCAACCGGCCATTACGTCTTGAGTCCAGTGGTAGTGAAGTATAATGCGACTTAGGCCTACCAGCACCCCAAAGATTAGGTATATCCAAACCCATTGGGGCTTGCGGTAGGATAAAAACAGGGCAAAAAATGCTCCCACTGAACTGTGTCCTGAGGGGAAGGATCGATAGTATGCCGGGTCAAACAACGTTGAAAAGCGGAGTCCTTCAATGACTGCTTGTGGTCGAGCGGCCTCCGGCCATAGGAGTTTGCCGAGATGTGGCAGCAGTGAGGCCAGGGTAAATCCGACCAGAAATACGAGCCAAATGGATCGATTGCTCTTTTTCAAGAAAAGCCAGAGGCCAATTAACAGCGCGAATGCTCCGTCGCCCAGTACCGTAAAACCATGCATCAGTGTAAACCAGGGAAGGCGGTCCGACAGGATGTGCAATTGCACCGCTCCAAAATGGAGCCTCAACAGGGTAAGTACCGCTGCAGAAAGACTAAAAACAATAAGGGCTCTCTGGGTACTTAGGACCCGATTGCGCGAAGCAAGGTCATTATTTGGCTTTGCCATAGGGATCTCATTTCAGACTCCTCGTCTTGCTCAATATAATCTGTTACGGTAAGCAAGCCATCTCCCGTTAAATCGTCCACGTCGATGCGGAATTCGAATGAAAAGCGATTGGCGCTGTCGTCGTGATCCCACTTGTATTGAATAAAAAAATTGGTCTTTTTGCGCACAATACTCGCAACTTCTTCGGTTTCGCCCCAAAAAAAGCGGTAGGTATCACCTCGGGAATTCACGTCGTCGCAGAACCACTCCGACAAACCACTCGGTGTGCTTAAAAAGGTATAGAGCATGGCCGCAGAGCAGCGCACTGGAAACTCGATTACTAACGGAACTCGGTCGGACATTGGATTATCATGAAGAATAACATGCAATATAAACGCTCTAGGGAGTTATTTTGATATTATTGTTTTGGTTTTATATCATTCTTATGGTCTGAGACAAGACCCACCGTACCCTCGAAATGCATGAGGAGCGGCGCACCAATACTTAACGTCCATTATAAGTTGATGGGGCCGGGCGGGAGTTTCGCAAAGCTTTGGGCGAGGTCTTCATTGCTTGGTACTCGCTTATACCCTACTTTTGCCGCCCTATTCGGCGAGGTAGCTCAGATGGTTAGAGCGCAGGATTCATAACCCTGAGGTCGGGGGTTCAATTCCCCCTCTCGCTACGAGGATGCAAGCCCGAGCCTTTGGCTCGGGTTTTTCATTTTTATGCGCGAGCAAAGTTCACTTTGGCGAGCAGGAAAAAATGAAAAACGGTCAGCAGCTTCGCTGCTGAGGGCTTGCATCCGAGTACAGCACCCCCCCTAGGAAGCATGGGCCGCGGAGCGGAACACTAATTCCCCCTCTCGCTACACGGAAAACTAACCGAGGCCCTCGGCTTGGGTTTTTTCATTTAGCGCCGAGCCGCGCTTGCTTGAGCGACCGTGTTGTTATTGGCAGATTTGATCTACCCGATTAGAAATAAACTTTTATCGCACAAAGCGGTCAACCTGGATTGCAGTGCGCTCAACGCCTATTTCATTACCAAATCTACCCAGGCATCCATTTGACTGATGGATGTGGGCCGGAGTACGATTTCCCGTTGTCCATCCAATAAGAACATTGTGGGCGTGCCAAAGACATGGTAGTTCTTGACTACTGGACTATTCCATTTACTATAGTCGCAGTACGAAATAAATGGAAAGGTCTGAGTGAATTGCTCAAATGCCTCTTTGGTTTCGTCTAAAGAAACAAATACTACTTCTACCCCTTTGCCTTTCCATTTCGAATACAAGGTTGCAATTTTAGGCACTTCTTTGGTACATGCCTCACACCAACTTGCGCCAAAGACGACAAGGGTATACGGACTTTTTATCTCCGATAACGTTTTTAGTTCCGCATTGGGCGACTTCAAATTGCCTTTAAAGTCTATGTTGGGAGCTACATTCCCCTTTTTCATAGCTCGGTAGGTCTCGAGTTGGGCCGCTAGATCAGAATTAATGGTACAGCTGCTTTCGTTCAATACTTTGAGCGCTAAGTATTCCGATGCTTCAAACAAAGATTGACGCTCTAATAAATTAAATAGATAGTCCGTGATTTCATTCAATCGACGTTCATTGGACACAAGGTGAGGCATCATTGAATCGATAGAAACCTTCATTTCATCAAACACCGATTTGAGAGAAAGGCCAGAATTCTCTAAGAGCCAGAAATGGCTTTCGAGTGCCTCTTTCAATAAACCGCTGCGGTAAAGGCGTTCGTCGGTATAGTCCAGCTTTCGAAACACCGATATAGTCGATGGAATTTCTTTGGTACGATATTGTGCAATAGTGGGAACATCGCTAACGAGTCTGCGCACGGGTAAATACCAACTCACATACCACGAGGGATTAAGTCCATTCAGAAACGCCTCATCTTCTTGCCTAATCCGAATTTTCTCCTTTTGAATTGCCTTTGACGGCACTTTTTGAACGGAGAATAAACTATCGAAGGCATATATTTTTTCCAAATATTCCCATGCACTGAGCGCTTGCTCTCTCTTGGGGTGCTGTGCTGCGTAGTTGGCAAAGGCCTGATTCTGTATACCTTCTACAATTTTTATGCTTTCTGGATAACTGAGATGATCCCCTTCGACACGTATTGCCTCTTTTTTATCCAAGATCAAAAAGTACGGTTTATTCTCATTGGTTACGAGGTATCCGATTGCTGGCTTATCCGCATTGAACGCAAACGAAAAGGTACCAGACGCTTCTACCCGAACACTATCTAGGGTGCGGGATTGAATGCCTTCAAAAGTACCAAAACGAACCACCTCCCCTATCATAGAAGGCACAGTCGCGGTAAGGGTTTGCGAGAAAACGAGCGATGGTTGCAACGTCAGTAGAAGGAATAATGCAATACACCATTGATTCACGCATGCTTTATTTAAATTCACCCTAAGCACTGTAAATAATGTAAATCGTAGTTACTCACTTTTGTTCCAAGAACTTTATTGGAGTAATTACTAGTCTCTAATAAATTTCTTTGAGATTGTCGAAGGACCTGAAGTTACCTCTAAAAAATAGATTCCTTTAGCGAAATCTGTAGTGTTAATCTCCGTGGTCAACGTCTTTGATAAGTGCGATTGCACTTCCCTCCCATGGATGTCGAACACCTTAATGAAAGCATTCAAAGGCGCCTGTACCAGCAACCGATCTTTAGTTGGATTGGGATAAAAATCAAACGATATTGCCTCTGCTGCTGCGATGCTCAGTGGGTTGCCACTTATAAATTTGGAGAACTTTCCCACTAAACTACCATTGGAATACCTTTTTTGTGATTCCACAATGGGCACATAGATTCCTGGAACGGTCCATTGGTACATGTCTAAAACAGTAGTAAAGGTGTTTTGGGGATTCGGATTGTCCGTGAAGGTTCTTATTACATGAAACAGTAAAGCGTTATTATACACTATGCCGTCTGGCATGGTAACGGTCCCTGTCGATACGGCCTCTACTTCAATTTTATCTTTTCTTTGGATGATCCCTACATTGGGATAATTAAATGAGGTATACACGCTGTCTGTATGCGTACCTCCAATTGCAATGGGCAGCGTAATCATGGTCAACGGAGTTTGATAATTTGTGGTAATCTCATCAAATCCGCCACAAAACTTGTTTTGAGTTGCAAAGAATCCTAAAAAGTGCTCGTAGTTGTTTTCATCGTATTTCACATGGGTTGCACCGGGATAACTGCTTGCATGCACGGATGAATCCTTAGGGAGCAACTTTACGATACCTACTGTGTCAATGGTTGTGGTTGAAAAATTCCAAGGGCTTGATACACTTAATGTATCAAACACCCTTGAAATTGAATAGGTAAATCCTTCGTTCAAACCAATCGTTTGAGAGAACCCTATTGACGATAAACTAAATAGAAGTACTGTTAAAA
>Ga0209356_1001090_pt1 | contig 10697 bp, 10 predicted proteins | sample LauGreFaBDMM15SN_2_FD_188213 | JGI IMG/M metagenome (GOLD analysis project Ga0209356, IMG submission 188213) | Freshwater lake microbial communities from Lake Michigan, USA - Fa13.BD.MM15.SN (SPAdes) (version 2) | ecosystem: Environmental > Aquatic > Freshwater > Lake | place: Lake Michigan, USA...
GCAGGGGTGACATCGAGCACCGTTCCCTGAGGCTCCTCTGATGGCGCCGCAATGGTTTGCGAAACAAGTAGACCAACAGCGGTGAGTGCTGCTCGCGCATTAATGAGTGACATACCGATTAGATCATCAGGAACTATCGCCTCTCCGGGACCCTTTGAAATCGTAAGTACGATTGAAGAACCAGGCAGGGCGCTCATTGTTGCTAGCGGAATTTGGCTGGCAACTCTGTCGCGTGGAATAACGCCGTCATTAGCTCGCCTAATCGTGATTGTGTATTGACTCAAGAGGGCGCGAGCTTGCGCCTCACTTAAGCCCACCACATTAGGGATTTGAGCAAGATTTTTATTTGAGCTCCCACTATATAAATAACCGCCAATAGCTAACGCAATTGCGGCAAAGAAGGCGCCGCCATAGATAAGGGCGGACTTGCGTGTAAATACTGGAGGGTTAACAACCTTGGCTAATACTTTCTCACCTGCACGTACTCGAGCAATATCATCAAGCATTTCCTGTGCACTTTGATAGCGATCTATCGGCTTCTTCGCTAGCGCAACTGCAAGAATTGTTTCAATTCCTTCCGGAAGATCTGGTTGTATCGTGCGAATAAGTGGAGCGGTACTTGATGCATGTTGGTAGGCAATTGATACCGGAGTCTCTCCAGTAAATGGTGGTTGCCCTGAAAGTAGCTCAAAGAGTAAGCATCCAGTTGAATAAATATCACTGCGTGAATCTGCAGGTTCACCCACAGCTTGTTCCGGTGAGAGATATTGCGCAGTTCCCACAACGTTCCAGGTGCTGGTAAGAGTGGCACCGAGATCATCCATGGCGCGGGCAATTCCAAAGTCCATTACCTTTACATCGCCTTTATCGGTGATCATTACATTTGCTGGCTTGATATCGCGGTGAACAATCTGTCGGGCGTGTGAATACTCGAGGCCTGCAAGAACACCTTCCGCAATCTCTAGCGCACGCTGGAGTGGAAGTCTCTCGCCATCGTGAATTAGGTCGCGCAGGGTGTGCCCAGATACAAGTTCCATCACGATGTAAGGAGCGGGTTCTTCGCCTGAGTCATAGACAGCAACGATCGCCGGGTGATTTAAACCAGCGGCGGCTTTAGCTTCTTTTCTAAATCGAGCCACAAAGAGCGGATCTTTCGCTAAGTCGCTACGTAAGATTTTGATAGCAACTTCTCGTGACAAACGTTGGTCTTGCGCAATATAAACATCGGCCATGCCGCCGGTCCCAATCATTTGCCCAAGCAGGTAGCGAGCACCCAATAATGAATTCATCATTGTGCGGCCCCTAAGGTGAGAACTGAGCTATCTTCATCTGTCTCAACCAGGTCGGCGATAATCACAGTGACATTATCGGGAGCGCCATTGATATAGGTGGCATCGATTAAAGCATCGACTGCATCCTTACGATTCTTACTTTTAATCAATGACTTAATCTCTTTCTCAGTTAAGACAGAGCTCAACCCGTCGCTACATACTAGATAGCGATCTTTAACTTTTCCTTCGAGAATCAGTAGAGGTGCGTGCGTGATGCCATCGCCCATGAGAACTTGGGTAAGGACCGAGCGCTGCGGATGGGTAGCAATATCTGCCTCTGAAATCACACCTTGGCTAAGCAGCTCCTGAATCACTGTGTGGTCGAGTGAAAGTTGCTCAAATGAGTTTGCCCGCAAGCGATATGCGCGGGAGTCTCCAATATGGAGCAAGGCAATCTTTTCTTGATAGAGAAAGAGAGATGTCAAAGTAGTTCCCATGCCCGAGAGTTCAGGGTTTTCGTCCGCCGCACTCTTTATCTCATTATCAATAGTGTGAAGTGATTGCCCAAATAGATCATCGGCAGAGTCAGTATCGATATCTGGGTGAGTAATAATGGTGGTGAGTTGTGCAAGTGTCGAGATGGCAATTTTTGATGCAACTTCTCCTGCTGCATGTCCGCCCATTCCATCGGCAACGGCGATAACTCGTGGTGAAGTCAGAGCGCTATCTTCATTGCCCGTGCGGATAAGACCAACCGCAGAACGCGCTGCAGTTGCGAAGTAGAGCTGACTCATGGGGGTAAGAGTAATCTCTTTGCTACTCTCGGTCTCATGCTCATCTACGCGCACCGCGGTGCTAGTGCGGATTTTCCAGAACTGACCATGGCCGCCTATGAGGCGGCAGTTGAACAAGGCGCCGATGGCTTCGAATGCGATCTGCGCATCACCAAGGATGAAGTACCTATCTTGTGGCATAACGCGTCAATGCTGGAACGTGCCGGCAACCGAGGCCTGATTGCTGAGATGACATATAAAGAGGTATCCCGGGCATACCCACAGGTGCTCACCCTCGATACTTTCTTAGATTATGCAATCTCCAATAAGAAGGGTGTGCTTCTAGAAACTAAACACCCCGTCTTTTCTGGCAACCGTGTTGAGGAGCTATTGGTGGATGCACTCCACGAAAAGAAAGCGCTCGCAAAAATTGCAGTCTCGGTCATGTCATTTAGTTGGTTGGCAGTGGAGAAAATGCGCAGACTTGATTCAACAATCAACACAACTTTTCTGATGCATAAGAAAACACCATGGCTGCAAGCACGTTTTTCTTCAAGTTCGGCAATTGGACCAGGAATGAATGAGTTACGTGCCGAGCCGGTGATGGCGAAAAAGATTCGATCACTAGGGCGATCGCTCAATGTGTGGACCGTTGATAAGGATGAAGACATTCGTTTATGCCAGAAGTTAGGCGTAGATATTCTCATCACAAATAAGCCGGCACATGCACGTGAAGTACTCAGGTATCCTTAACCAGTGAGCACCCAAGACAGCCATACTTTTGCCTATTTGGGGCCGGTCGGAACTTTTACAGAAGCTGCGCTAAAAACAATTACCTGCGATTCAGATATCACAATACCTTTTGCCAATGTCACTGCCGCACTCGATGCAGTGCGTTCTGGGCAGGCTGACTATGCGCTGGTTCCGATAGAGAATTCGGTAGAAGGCGTTGTTGCTCGCACTCTTGATGAACTTGCAACTGGAGAACCACTCACAATTGCTAGAGAAGTAACGCTCGCTGTGACTTTTGCGCTCATGGTTAAGCCAGGTGCTAAAGAAATCAAACGTATTGGCACCCATCCACATGCAGAAGCACAATGTCGGACGTATATTGCCAAGCACTACCCACATGCAGAAATTGTTCCTACCCAATCAACATCTGCTGCTGCCGAGGCAGTGAGCAAAGGCGAAATCGATGCGGCCATTGCATCTGGTGCGGCGGCAGCACATTACAACCTGGAAGTAATTGCTGAAAATATTGGAGATAACGCCGGCGCTGTCACTCGCTTTATCGCTGCACAAAAACCTGGATGGATGCCAGAGCCGACCGGACACGATCGCACCTCAATTGCGGTCTTTATCGATATCGACCATGCGGGAGCGCTCCTGGAAATCCTTCAGGTCTTTGCGCAACACAATGTAAACCTGACATTCATCCAGTCACGTCCAACGGGTCGCGAGCTTGGTCACTACCATTTCATCATTGATGTCGAAGGCCATATCAACGATGCGCCGGTAGGTAAATCCGTGGAAGAGCTCCGCGAAATCTGCGATGATATTAGATTCTTAGGATCTTATCCAAGAGAGGTGCGTGCATGATTGATATCAAATTCTTACGCGAGCACCCGGATGTAGTCCGCGCATCACAAAAAGGACGCGGTGAAAGCGTTGAACTCGTAGATCAAATTCTTGCAATCGATGAGAAGAAACGCGCTGCAGTAACCGAGTTTGAAACGCTACGCCAAGAGCAAAACACTCTTTCCAAGAGCGTTGGCGCAGCTAAAGGTGATGAGAAAACAGCGCTACTCGAGAATGCAAAAGCGCTGGCCGATAAGGTAAAGGCAGCTGACACTAAGCGCACTCAAGTAGAAGAGCAGACCAAAGAGCTACTTTTGCAACTTTCTAATTTATTAGACACTAAAGCACCAATTGGTGGCGAAGAAGATTTCCTCATCATTGAACATGTTGGAACACCGCGTGATTTTGACAAAGATGGTTTCCAACCAAAGGATCACGTTGAACTAGGTAAGTTACTTGGTGCAATTGATACCGAGCGTGGTGCAAAAGTTGCCGGCTCACGTTCTTATTACCTCACCGGTGTTGGTGCGCTATTAGAATTCGCACTGGTCAATTACGCTATTCAGAGCGCAGTAAAGAATGGTTTCACGCCGGTTATTCCGCCAGTGCTGGTAAACCCGGCTGCAATGGAGGGAACAGGATTTCTTGGCCAGGCAGCAGAGAATGTCTATCGAATTGAGAAAGATGATGTCTATTTAGTGGGAACATCTGAAGTCCCACTTGCAGCGATGCATATGGATGAAACTTTGCCAGCCGATAAATTGCCACTTCGCTACGCCGGATATTCAACATGCTTCCGCCGTGAAGCTGGCACATATGGGAAAGACACTCGCGGAATTATTCGCGTGCATCAATTCGATAAAGTTGAAATGTTTACATTCTGCAAGCCTGAAGATGCCCAAGCAGAACATCAACGGTTATTGCAGTGGGAGAAAGATTTCTTGACTGCCATGGAGATTCCCTTCCGTGTAATCGATGTTGCATCAGGTGATCTCGGTTCATCTGCCACACGTAAATTCGATATCGAAGCATGGATTCCTACCCAGGGCGCTTATCGTGAAGTAACAAGTGCATCTAATTGCACAGAGTTCCAAGGGCGACGACTAAATATTCGCTATAAAGATTCAGAAGGAGTCAAAGCAATTGCCACCCTTAACGGCACCTTAGTTGCTATCCCTCGCATGATTGTTGCAATTTTAGAGAATCACCAAAATGCAGATGGCACAGTTAACGTCCCTGCGGCTTTGCAACCATTTCTAGGCATGAAGAAATTTGAGGTTGTGTGAGTCTTTCTCAAGCATCTGCCCGTCGCCCAAAGCTCATTGCATCAGATCTCGACGGCACCATCGTTGCTCACTATGGCAGCGTCACTCAGCGCACCATCGACGTTTTTCGTAAAGCGCATTCCATGGGAATTGAAATCTTCTTTGTTACAGGTCGCCCACCACGCTGGATGCCGGAGATTAAAGAGGCATTTGGTATAGGTAGCGCAATATGCGGTAATGGTGCGATGTTGTATGACCTGCATAACGATAAAGTTCTAGAACAATGGCTTATGGAGCCTGAGGATATTTTGGAATCAGTTAAACGGTTGCGTGCAGCCATTCCTCAAATTTCTTTTGCGGTGGAATCACATAGTTACTTTCACCGAGAAAAAATATATATCCCGCGCTGGGATGTTGGTTTGGATAACATCGGAGTTGAGCGCATTGAGGAAGTAATTACATCTCCATCGCTCAAGCTGCTCGCTCGCTGCTCGCAACAGGAAATGACGTCAGATCAGATGTTAGCTATTGCATCAGTTGCGTTAGCAGGTCTAGCAACTGTTACACACTCAAATCCGCATGACTCACTCCTAGAAATTTCGGCGATTGGTGTTTCAAAGGGAATGACACTTGCAAAGATGGCGGCGCGACTTGGTATCGATGCAGCCGATTGTGTTTCATTTGGAGATAATCCAAATGACTTCTCAATGCTTGAATGGTGCGGGCGATCATTTGCAATGTCTGATGGACATCCCGACGGAGTGAAGTATGCAAAAGGAGTTGCTGGTCCATGTGAAGAAGATGGTGTTGCAATCATCATCGAGCAACTGCTCGAACTTCCTGCGTAATCGCTCACTGAATTATTCAAGATGGCCACTTTCGGGTAATCTCTCCCACGGAGGACTCGCATAGCGGCCGAGTGCACCGGTCTTGAAAACCGGCAGGTGAAAGCCTCGTGGGTTCAAATCCCACGTCCTCCGCGCTTAACGCCAAACCCGCCTTCTAAACCGAGGCGGGTTTTGCATTTCCTGCGCCATTTGTGGCTGACTTCATAAGCCATATGCGGCTTACCACCTAGCGGCTTTGAGCAGGTAAGCGCACACTTCTCTCATTAGATAAACCCATTACTTGGGAAAACTAGGGGAGCAGATATGTCCGGAGTTTTTTCTCCAACACGTGCGAAGATTAAAGAGCGCACGCTACGCACGGATAAGTGGTGGTTAGAACCTGCAATTACATTTGGAGTTCTTTTTTCATTCGTTATCTATGCCACCTTTAGAGCTTTCGAGGGTGCTAATTACTATAAAGATCACCTCATCTCACCATTTTATTCACCGTGTTTATCAAAGGCCTGCGTACCAGAAGCAACAATCTTTGGCTGGACACCGGTCAGCGCCGAAATTTTTAACTTCGCACTTTCACCAGCACTTATTATTTTGATATTCCCACTTGGTTTCCGTATGACTTGTTACTACTACCGCAAGGCGTATTACCGCTCCTTCTGGCTTTCACCACCTGCGTGTGCGGTTGCCGAGCCACACAGCAAATACACTGGAGAAACACGGGCTCCACTGATCTTGCAAAATGGACACCGCTGGTTCTTTTACGCAGGTCTAGTTTTGAACTTAATTCTCACCTATGACGCAGTTATTTCCTTTAAAAACGTGGAAGGTCAGTGGGGACATATGAGCGTTGGCTCGCTCATTTTAGTAGTGAGCTCAACACTGCTCTGGTTCTACTCTTTGTCTTGTCACACATGTCGCCACACAATTGGCGGAAGACTCAAGTATTTCTCAAAGCACCCAGTTCGATACAAGCTATGGACGTGGGTGTCTGCGCTAAATCACAAGCATCAGCAATTTGCCATGTACTCACTTGCCGGCGTTGCATTTGCTGATATTTACGTTCGCCAAGTAGCAACCGGCGCCTGGACAAACTTCTACTTCTTCTAAAGGATGCCGACAGATATGACTGCGAACGATTCAACTCTCCAAAGAGAGAAGTACGACGTCCTTATTATTGGTGCTGGCGGCGCTGGTTTACGTGCTGCTGTCGAAGCGCGCGAAGCGGGACTTAGCGTGGCAATCATCTGTAAATCACTCTTTGGCAAGGCTCATACAGTGATGGCCGAGGGTGGCGCAGCTGCATCTATGGGTAACGTGAATGATAAAGATAATTGGATGGTCCACTTTCGCGACACCATGCGCGGCGGTAAATTCCTTAATCATTACCGCATGGCTGAAATTCATGCCAAAGAAGCAACAGATCGCATCTGGGAACTTGAAATGTGGGGTGCGCTCTTTGATCGCACCAAGGCGGGAAAGATTTCGCAACGTAACTTTGGTGGACATGAGTATCCACGCCTTGCTCACGTAGGGGACCGCACTGGCCTGGAAATTATTCGCACAATGCAACAGAAGATTGTTCAGTTGCAACAGAAAGATGGCCGCGAATTTGGCGATATGGAATCAAAAATCAAAGTCTTTGCTGAATGCACTATCACTGAAATTCTCAAAGAGAACGGTAAAATCTCTGGTGCATATGGTTACTGGCGCGAAAGTGGAGATGAAGTTCTCTTTGAAGCACCCGCAGTAGTTATTGCAACCGGTGGTGTTGGAAAAACTTTTAAGATTACATCAAACTCTTGGGAAGGCACCGGAGATGGACACGCACTTGCACTCAAAGCGGGTGCCAATCTGGTCGATATGGAGTTCTTACAATTTCACCCAACCGGAATGGTCTGGCCACCTTCAGTACGCGGAATCCTTGTTACCGAATCTGTTCGCGGTGAAGGTGGAATTCTGACTAACTCACTTGGCGAACGCTTTATGTTTAAGTACATCCCTGATGTATTTAAGGCTAACTACGCTGATAATGAAGAAGAGGCAGATCGCTGGTATTTAGATCAAGATAACAACCGACGTCCGCCAGAGCTTTTGCCACGCGATGAAGTTGCTCGCGCGATTAATACAGAAGTGAAGTCAGGTCGTGGTTCCGAACACGGAGGCGTCTTCCTCGATGTTTCAAAGCGAATTCCGGCCGAAGTAATCAAAAAGCGCCTTCCTTCGATGTGGCATCAGTTCTATGAACTTGCCGGCGTTGACATTACAAAAGAGGCGATGGAAGTTGGCCCAACGTGTCACTACGTGATGGGCGGGGTAGAAGTTGAACCTGATACTGCAGCAGCGGTAGGAGTCCCAGGACTTTACGCCGCCGGAGAAGTTGCTGGCGGAATGCACGGGTCAAATCGTCTGGGCGGGAACTCGTTATCAGATCTTCTTGTCTTTGGTCGTCGCGCCGGTGCTGGAGCCGCCGAGTATGTAAAGAGCGCGGGAGCCAATCCTGTCTCTGCGGCATCGATTAAGTCAGCTGCAGATCGCATTCAAGCGCCGTTTAGTCGCGCAGGTGGCGAGAACTCATACTCACTACATGCTGAACTCCAGGAGATTACACATAACCTTGTGGGCATCATCCGCACACGCACCGAAATCGAAGAGGCAATCATCAAAATTGCCGATATTCGCACTCGCAGCAAAAACGTTGCCGTTGCCGGTGGACGTTTATTTAACCCAGGCTTCCACTTGGCCTTCGACTTAGACAATATGCTGCTCGTTGCTGAATCAACGGCGAAGTCGGCGCTACTACGCGAGGAATCTCGTGGTGGGCATACTCGCGATGATTTCCCTGGCATGAATACCAAATGGCGGCAGATTAATAATATTGCCAGCTTTGATGGCAGTCAGGTTAATATTAAGGAACAAGCTTTGCCAGTTATACCGAAGGAGCTCTTTGACCTCTTTGATATTCACGAACTTGAGAAGTACATGACACCGGAAGAAATTGCGAAAGGCGGATCCAACTAATGGCACGCACACTAAATCTTCGCATCTGGCGAGGAGATGCCAGCGATGGCGGTCTTAAAGATGTTCAAGTTGATGTCAACGATGGCGAAGTAGTACTCGATGTAATTCACCGCGTTCAAGCAACACAGATGGGTGACCTGGCTGTCCGCTGGAACTGTAAGGCTGGAAAATGTGGATCTTGCTCAATGGAGATCAACGGAAAACCTCGCCTTGCCTGCATGACACAAGTTGCTTCATTTGGTGAGAATGAAACTATTACCGTTACCCCACTTCGTGCATTTCCGGTGATTAAAGATCTCGTCACTGACGTATCTTTTAACTACAAGAAAGCGATGGAAATTCCAGCCTTTGAACCACCTAAGGATTTAGTTCCGGGGCAAGCTCGTATGCAACAGGTCGATGTTGAGCGCAGTCAAGAGTTCCGTCAATGCATCGAATGCTTCCTTTGCCAAGATGTGTGCCACGTTGTTCGTGATCACGAAGAGAATAAAGAGTCGTTCGCTGGCCCACGGTTCTTTATCCGCATTGCAGAACTTGATATGCACCCTCTTGATACCTTAAAGAACCGTAAGAGCACCGCTCAAAAAGAGCATGGAATTGGAATGTGTAACATCACAAAGTGCTGTACCGAGGTCTGCCCAGAGCACATCAAGATCACTGACAACGCAATCATTCCGATGAAGGAGCGCGTTGTTGATATTAAATACGATCCAGCTCGCATGTTTGCCGGTCTTCTCAAGCGAGAAAAGCGCAGCTAACACTGAAAGCGGTTCTGCTTGTTTCACTGGGCGGTGTTTTAGGTTCTCTTACCCGCTGGGTACTCTCGCTAGTTATTCCACAGAGCGGTAATGGAACGCTCGCCGCAAACCTTTTAGCGGTTTGCCTGGCAATCTTCTTCTTGGTACTCATGGAGCGCCGTGGCATTACAGAGCTACGTTATTTCTTACTGCCAGGGTTCTGCGGCGGACTCTCTACTTTCTCCGCTGTGACATATGAGGCTGTGGCACCCGATGAAGCTGGATTGACTTACTTACTTATCAACGTGATTGCCTCGCTCATTGTTGCTCACCTTTCACTTAAAGTGGCGCGTAAAGTTGTGAAGGCCCGCACATGAATACCTTCATGGTCATACTCGGAGCGGCTATCGGATCCCCTGCCCGATTCTTAGTCGATCAATACTTCAAGAAATTTACAGATAAGCCTGCCGGAACTTTCATAGTAAATATTCTGGGCTCTTTCCTCATTGGTTTAACTTTTGCAACAACTGAGCGCTGGCACGATTTTCTTGCCGTCGGCTTCGCTGGCTCCTTCACAACGTGGTCCACATTTATCGTTGATCTCTATCTTGGTTACGAACTCAAGCGCTACAAAGTTGTCGCAATTAACCTAATTGCCTCCCTCACCTTTGGTTTACTGGCCGCTTATCTGGGCTACAACCTGGTTAGTTAGGCACAATCACTCATTAATTCAAGTCTAGGCTGGCAGAAATTCACTTCTCATTAACTTTCTAGACCCCAAAGCCCTCTATTTTTCATCCGTTATTGCGTGTATTGCGTGTAACGGGACAAAAAAAGTGGGCGATGTTTTTCGAGGGAATCGCCCACTTTTTTCTCTTTACTTAACGTTCTAAGACTCGCTTCATCCACATTTGAATATCATCAGGATGCCTTGGGATATTTTGAGATAGGTTCTTATATCCATTACTTGTAACAAGTACATCATCTTCAATGCGGATACCAATACCGCGATACTCAGGTGCGAAGAGTTCATCATCAGGTTGTATGTATAGACCGGGTTCAACGGTAAGAACCATGCCTTCACGCAGCGGAGCATCGGAGTACATCTCTTTACGCGCCTGCGCGCAATCATGAACATCAATACCTAAGTGATGACTTGATCCATGCAAAGTCCAGCGCCGATGCAGGCCCACCTCAGGCTTCAGTGATT